>Ga0208905_1001102_pt1 | contig 13682 bp, 10 predicted proteins | sample AntAceMetag02UKS_FD_184776 | JGI IMG/M metagenome (GOLD analysis project Ga0208905, IMG submission 184776) | Saline lake microbial communities from Ace Lake, Antarctica - Antarctic Ace Lake Metagenome 02UKS (SPAdes) (version 2) | ecosystem: Environmental > Aquatic > Non-marine Saline and... | reverse complement strand
AGTTGGGCTGGGAAATCCGGGACCCAAATACCTGCTCTCCAGACACAACGCCGGGTTTCTCGCAGTGGATATTCTGGCTAGAGAAGAGAACATCGGTATCAAAACTGTGAGGTTCGATTCCCTTTTAGGCAGGGGGTCAATTTCGGGCGTTCCGGTAATACTGGCGAAACCACAGACTTTTATGAATTTAAGTGGAACTGCAGTTGAAAAACTAGTCAGATTCTTTAAGATTGATATAGAGGACGTCATCATTATCCACGATGATCTGGATCTTTCGCGGGGAGACGTGAGAGTTAAGATGAGTGGAGGTGACGGAGGGCACAAAGGATTAAAGTCAGTAATCGATCATCTCGCCAGTCCGGAATTCGTCAGAGTCCGCTTGGGAATAGGCAAACCTTCCGGCAAGGAGGTGGTTGAAAATTATGTGCTTGAGCGCTTTTCTGAGGATGAATTAGAATTACTGCCTGATATTACCGCAAAGGCCTTTAATGCGGTGATCGAGGTTGTTTCGTCTGGCGCTCATGCGGCAATGAATAAGTTCAATGTTAGGGAAACAAACAATTCAGGTAAGGAGGTATAATCGGAAATTATGGAATTTTTAGTGAATTATGCATGGTTATGGGGCCTCATCGGGTTGGTGCTGGCGTTTATAATCTACAGATACGTTCTCACCTTTTCCCCGGGTAACGACGTGATGGTTGAGATCATGGACAGGATACATGCCGGTGCCATGGTCTTCTTGAAGAGGGAATACAAGGTCATAGCGATCTTTGTCGTTATCGTATTTCTTTTGCTCTTCTTCGCCCTGGACAACAAGATGTCATCCGTGGCATTCCTGGCTGGGGCTATCTGTTCTCTAATGGCCGGTGTGTTCGGAATGCAGGCGGCAACGCTTTCCAATGCGAGGACCGCTGAGGCAGCAAAGACATATGGACAGAGCAGGGCCTTGACAGTGGCCTTCTTCGGTGGTTCCGTTATGGGACTTTCCGTTGCTTCCCTCGGCCTTCTCGGACTCGGCGTATTCTTCTACTTCTTCGCCAAGACAGATCCCGTGGTCATCAACGGTTTTGCCATGGGTGCCTCTTCGATCGCTCTCTTTGCCCGTGTTGGCGGTGGTATCTTCACCAAAACGGCCGACGTGGGATCCGACCTGGTTGGTAAGATTGAGGCGGGCATTCCCGAAGACGATCCGAGAAACCCCGGAGTTACCGCGGACAACGTTGGAGACAACGTGGGCGATATCGCCGGTATGGGTGCGGATCTTTATGAATCATACTGCGGTTCGGTTATTGCCGCCATCGCGATTGGTGCTACGATGGGTCTTGGTGTGGAAGGAATGGCGATGAAATGGATGATGCTCCCAATGCTGTTCATCATTGTTGGACTTGTTGCATCGGTCATCGGAATCGGCCTTTTCAATTTCCTCAAAAACATGAAACCTCAATCCGCTCTCAGTAATTCTCTCTATATTGCGGGAATTCTCTTTATCATCGCATCCTACTTTGTAGTTAATTACACAACGGCAGAGATGTCTGCCGAGTATCTGAAGAGTCTTGGAATGATAGGTCCTCTCGGACCCTTCTGGGCCGTTCTCCTCGGTATCGTTGCTGGTATGCTGATCGGTGCCGTCACGGAATATTATACTGCCCGTGGACCCGTTGTCAGGATAGCCGAGTCGTCTCAGACCGGTCCCGCGACAATCATTATCAGTGGTTTTGCCGTCGGTCTCGAGAGCGTGGTGGCCCCGGTATTCTTCATCGCTATTGCTATCTGGCTGTCCTATATAACCTGCGGTATTTACGGTATAGCAATTGCCGGTGTCGGCATGCTCGGTACGGTGGGCATGACCATGTCCGTCGACAGTTACGGTCCGATTGCCGATAATGCAGGCGGTATCGCGGAACAGGCCCACATGCCTCCCGAAGTACGGGAGATCACAGACAGTCTCGATGCGGTGGGTAATACGACCGCTGCTATCGGTAAGGGTTTCGCCATCGGTTCTGCAGCACTCACGGCGCTCGCCATGTTTGCGGCCTATACCGCCACGGTAAAGACCTTTCCCGGTTTTGAGAATTTTGCTCTCGATCTGACCGAGGCGCATGTCATTACCGGCGTGTTCCTGGGCGGATTGATCCCCTGTCTCCTGGCTGCCCTCACGATGACCGCAGTCGGTGAAGCGGCGTTTGACATGATCAATGAGATCAGGCGTCAGTTCAGAGAAATCCCCGGCATCATGGAAGGCACCACGCCTCCCGATACGAATGCCTGTGTTGATATCGCCACAACGGCGGCCCTGAAGAGGATGATATTCCCCGGTGTTTGTGCGATACTGGCCCCCGTTATCGTCGGTGTGTTCATCGGACCCCAGGCCCTGGGAGGATTCCTCGCTGGCGCGACGCTGACAGGCGTAATCCTGGGTCTCCTGATGGCCAATGCCGGTGGCGCATGGGACAACGCAAAGAAATACATTGAGCAAGGCAACTTCGGTGGTAAAGGTTCCGACGCCCACAAGGCGAGCGTTATCGGTGACACCGTCGGCGATCCCTTCAAGGATACTTCGGGTCCCTCAATGAATATTCTGATCAAGCTGATGTCGGTTGTTTCGCTGGTTACAGCTCCGGCGATCATTTATCTCTATCAGTTAATTTACTGATGGTTAACCGACAATATTAAAAATCAAAGGGGGGTGGAATGTTCCACCCCCCTTTTTTTGTTATATGAATTGACTTGACAGGTCCCATGAAAAAAAATACGTTTTTGACCTGAATAATCATTCATGTCATTCCTTACACGAGGAAATATTTATGGGTTTCAGATGCGGTATAATCGGCCTTCCCAATGTGGGTAAATCCACCATATTCAATGCCCTTACAGCTGCCGGGGCGGAGGTGGCCAATTACCCCTTCTGTACGATCGACCCTAATGTGGGAGTTCTTCCCGTGCCCGACGGGAGACTCGAGACGATAGCACGGATGATCAACCCTCCCAAGTTTACCCATACCACAATGCAATTCGTCGATATCGCCGGTCTCGTCAAGGGGGCGAGTAAGGGAGAAGGCCTCGGCAATAAGTTTCTTGGAAACATCAGGGATGTCGATGCCGTTGTCCATATCGTGCGCTGTTTTGACGATCCCAATGTGTCTCATGTTCATGGTACCGTAAATCCTAAGAGTGACATTGAAATCATCAACACGGAGCTGATCTTGGCCGATCTTGAAACGGTTGAAAAAAGGATTACAAAGACCGAGCGTCTGGCAAAGGTGGGGGATAAATCGGTTCGGAAAGAACTCGATATCTGCCTCACAATTCGGGATGCCCTTGGAAGGGAGATCCCGGCACGAACTGTGGTCTTTGATTCCGGTGAAAGTATGGAGGTAGTGGCCGAGTTACATCTTCTCACGTCAAAACGGGTGCTCTACGTAGCAAATGTAAGTGAAACCTTACTTAAAGAGGGGGGTGTTTACATCAACGAGGTCAAAAGCATTGCAGCGGAGGAAGGATCAGAGTCAATCCTGATCTGCGGAGACATGGAAGCGGAAATCGCCGCGCTCCCCGAAGAGGAAAGGAAGGATTTTCTCGAAGATCTCGGCCTCGAGGAGTCGGGTCTTCAAAAGCTCGTAAGGGCGGGATACAGGATGCTCGATCTCATAACCTTTTACACCACCGCCGGTGCCGAGCTTCGTGCATGGACAATAAAGCGTGGAACGAAGGCATCCGAGGCTGCGGGGCGGATTCACTCTGATATGGAACGGGGCTTCATAAAGGCTGAAGTCCTCAATTACAATCAGTTCGAGAAAGTTGGAAGCATGTCTGAAGCCCGGGAGAAGGGCCTCATACGCTTGGAAGGAAGAGATTATGTGGTAAATGACGGCGATATTATCTATTACCGCTTCAGTGCATGAATCATAAGAAGAAAAGCTACGGAGACGATTTCCCTCTTTTGCAGTTTATCCTTGAAAGAGTAACGACCGTGCCCAAAGCACCATCGATAATCCACAACACCGCAAACGTCAGCACCCCCTCTTCCACAGACAATTTGCAGACTCCCCGATAAAAAAAGTGGATGGCCGACAATATTTTATCGACCATCCACTTATAATATATAAACTGAGAGGCACATTTTCTACCCCTCTCAGATTCACGGGGGGGTCGGCGGATGGAAAGGAGGGAACCGAAAACCATCCGCCGACTGTATAAATCAAGAGAGACTGACTAATCTCTCAATCTCCCAGATTTAATCTTTCTGTGCTGGTGGGTGGAAAGGAGGGAACTTAAAAAAACCACCCACCAACCAACAGTTACTGCTCTAAATCCAAATCAGAGAGAAAAAAATCATTACTCAAGTCTTTCCTCTCATCTCTTTTTCCTTTGGAACCTCGCTTCAGATCAACCTTTTCACTACCCTGTTCCGAGAAAAGACTTGCTTCACTAGTAGCAGTATCAGCATTAGATTTTAAAGGATCTATCTTCGTGCCTTCTTTTATCTCTTTGTCTGTAGATTCTATCCCCTTTTTCATAAAATGTGAGGCATAAAACCTTTCGTAAATTTCTGGTTCAATATGCTTATAAAGAACATTACTCTATTAAGCAAAATAGATGCCAAACAACCTCTTTCAGAAAGCATTAAATAATTAGTAATTAATTAATTAATTATAATAGCTACTTATAAAAACGGGACGGGAAGGTATTTTTTTTCGGGGCATAATAATTTTCATTGAGGAACAATTATTGGGGCAGGATATCGCCTCTATACGTTCGATATCCGCACATTATAAGCGATATGGCCTGAAAGCCAAGAATATCATGCAAATCAGAGAGTGTGCTAATCGTGAACATGCTGTTTGATAATCGCACAATCGGTATGTATCGCGTCCGATCATCATCGCGTTGAATATCCCCGAGGTCTTGCCGCGGGAAATGCATTAGCTGTTAAGTTCGAGCTTTTTAAGCTCGCGGATCAATGCATAGCGAGAGATCCCCAGATTCTTTGCCGCTTCTGTCTTATTCCCCTTGCTCAGTTCAAGGACCTTTGAAAGAACGCGGTTCCTGAATGTATTGGTTACGCTGTTTATCAGCACCTTATAATCGACCGGGTAGGCGGAGTCCAGAGATAAAGAATCGTCCAACTGCATGCCGATTGAATTCTTCGGTGTTTCTTCAATAATCTCTGCCGGCAGGTTATCAGGTTTTATGACTCCCCGCACGTTCTGCATTATCATGACACGTTCAATTATATTTTTGAGTTCGCGCACATTCCCCGGCCACGAATATTGCTTCAGGATCTTCTCTGATTTTTCAGAGAACCCCTTGACTTTCTTGTTAAATTTATTATTAAACTCTTCTATGTAATGGTAGGCAAGTATTATAACATCCTCCCCCCTCTCCCTGAGCGGGGGTATATTGATGGGAACGACACTTATTCTATAGAACAGGTCCTCCCGAAAGGCTCCCTCAGCCACCATGCGGCTGAGATCTCTGTTCGTCGAGAATATAAAACGCACATTTATGGGAATGTTATCGTTACCACCGAGTCTTCGGATATATCCATCTTCCAGCATTCGAAGGAACTTCGCCTGAATGGAGAGATTCATTTCGCCAATCTCATCCAGGAGTATTGTCCCACCGCTGGCATGTTCGAGAAGACCGAGCTTCCTCTTTCTCGCATCCGTGAAGGCGCCCGCCTCATGACCGAAGAGCTCACTTTCGAGAAGTGTTCCCGGTATGGCCGCGCAGTTTACATCGACAAAATGCTTAGATTTTCTGTTGCTCTGCCTGTGGATTGCCCTGGCAATCAGCTCCTTTCCAGTGCCGCTTTCACCCTGAACCAGTATGCTCGTATCATGTTCCGCAACCTCCCTGATAATGCGAAATATTTCCTTCATATTTCCTGAATGGCCCACAATGTCATGGAAACCCAGAATCTTGTCCTCCCTCTCCTTGAGTGTCTCCACTTCCGTCTTCAGGGACTTTGCTTCAAGGGAAAGCATGGAATGCATAATTGCGCTGTCGTAGGATGCCGCCGCATTTATAACGAGGATATCGAGAATGTTTTTCTGATCCCGGGTAAAGGCGGCCCCCTTTTTACCGAGACAGAGAACTCCCTTAAACTTGTCCCTGATCTTGAGAGGAATGGCCATTTCAACAGGGTAGTCATCAAATACTGGTAGTGCCTTATCGTTCTGCACAGGGTCTCTCACAACGATCGTATCTTTTTCAAAGGCCTTTTCTATAATACTCCCCTTCATCTTTGAGGAATACTTGTTTTCCTTATCAACAAAAATCTCTCTCCCGTCGCTGATGAGGAACTTGTCCTTTTCGGTGTCGATAAAATAGAGGAGCGCTCTTTCGGCCTTCCCTATCTTCAGTGAACTGTCTATGACAATCTCGTGCATCCTGTCCAGCGTATCACAGGTGTTGAGCTGAGAACCCGCCTCCTGCAGCCTTAAGAGCATCTTAATCTTGTCTCTGTTATCCTCAAAGAGCCCTGCGCTGTGGATAACTACGCTTATCTGATTGGCAAAGGTAAGAAGGATGTTGACAGCCTCCGGTGAAAACTTACTTTTTTCCCTTGACCAGAGCGAGATCATACCGACGGCCTCATCTTCTACCTGAAGGGCCGCATAAAAAGTCGATCCCCGTTTGTATATCTTTGATATCTTCCTGTCCGTTTCCGTTACCCTGGAATCCTTCTCCGAATCCTCAAGGACTAAATAGTGTCCGTCCTTCACGACTTTTGTTTCAAAACAGTCATGTTTCTTCAGATTCAAATGCGATGAAAAGGCCCTCTTTACCTCCTCGGGGCTGTAATTTTTGACGACCTTTGTAATCAGATTCTCTTTTTCATCATCGAGAAGGCATATTATTCCCCTATCGAACCCCATCGTTTCCACGACTTCATCGAGGATATTCTGGAGAATGTCGTCAACGCTGAGCGGTGCTGTAATAAGGGTACTGATACGGAAGAAACTCTCGAGAAGCCGCTCCGCGGCATACATAGAAGTGAAGCCCATAGATTATAGTTACAACTCTTTTCTTTTAATTAAGGACAAAAAACAATGATCTGTTTTTTGAAGCGGAGCGATAATATATGGAAGTTAACAAAAAATCAAGTTGTTCTTTTTCCGCACATCACGATTCTTCAAACATTATTTAGTCTGAAGCTTATATCCTTACTTACGATTTATCGTACTTCAGAAATTGCATCGAAAATGTGGCCCTCCCCTGAGTGGCAGATCTCAGGTCGGTGGAATAGCCAAACATCTGTTTGAGAGGAACCTTGGCCTTTATCTCACTTATCGGACCTTTGGGATTGATATTTTCTACTTCCCCCCTCCTGGAGTTGATATTGCCGATAACATCACCCATGAACTCGCTGGGAGTTATTATATCCACCCTCATTACAGGCTCAAGGAGTATCGGTTCCGCATCGGAACATCCATCATTAAACGCCGTCGATGCGGCGATTCTGTAACCCAGCTCTGTCGATTCACCTTCTCTGAAGGAGCCGCCCTTTAGTCTTACCGTTACATCCGTGACGGGATATCCTGATATACAGCCGCTCAAGGCGGCATCGGAAATCCCCTCTTTAATAACAGGATAATACCCTTCAGGGATTGTTTCATCTGCCATATCGTTGATCAATTGTAATCCCACCCCTCGCTCTCTCGGTTCCAGGCTCAAAATTACATGACCAAAGTGCTTTTTATCACCCAGCTCCTTTTGAAATATCCGTTCAATCTCAACCTTCCTGCCTATTGTTTCCCTGTACACAACCTTCGGCTTGCCCACGTTTACATTGGTATGGAATTCCCGTATAAGTCTGTCGGTCACTATTTCAAGATGAAGCTCCCCCATGCCTGATATGATGGTCTGGGCCGTTTCATCTTCATATTTGACCTTCAATGTGGGATCCTCATCCACAAGCTTGGCAAGGGCCGTAGCGAGTTTATCCTGATCCTGCGGGGTTTTGGCTTCAATCGCCTGGCTTATCACCGGCTCATAAAAATCTATCGTTTCCAGTACAATCGGATGAGATTCATCGCAGAGGGTGTCTCCCGTTGTCGTATTTTTTAATCCCACCACTGCAACAATATTTCCCGCTCCCACCTCGTTGACCCGCTCCCTCTTGTTGGCGTGCATCTTCAGGAGCCTGGAAATCTTCTCCTTTTTCTGACTGCTCGAATTATAGACTTCCTCGCCCACCCTTATCTGACCCGAATATATTCTGATATAGGTGATCTTTCTCCCCTCATCCATCATTACCTTGAAGGCAAGTGCAGAAAGGGGCTCTTTGTTACTGCTGATACGTTTTTCCCTTTCTTTGTTCTCAGGATTGACTCCCTCAATAGGAGGAACATCCTCGGGGGAGGGGAGGAAATTAACGACTGCGTCGAGTATAGGCTGTATTCCCACATTGCGGAGGGCGGTACCGCATAAAACGGGTACAACCTTCAACTGTATGGTGGTCCTTCTTATTGCATCAACAATCTCTTTCTCCTCAATATCGTCGCCATCCAGGTATTTTTCTGCAATACGGTCATCCGCCTCTGCAAGCGTTTCGATGAGCTTTTCCCTGTATTCTTCAGCCCTCTGGCCCCATTCCGGGGGCACATCGATGAGGTCATATTTCAGCCCCAGGGAATCACCATCCCAAACAATCATCTTCTCAGCGATGAGGTCAATGATCCCCTTAAAGACGTCTCCTTCCATAACGGGAATCTGGGTCAGAAGAGGGACGGAGCTGAATCGCTCCCGCATCATCTTCACGGTACCGAAATAATCGGCCCCTACCCTGTCCATCTTGTTTATAAATGCAATTTTGGGAACCCTGTACTTATCCGCCTGATGCCAGACCGTTTCAGATTGCGGTTCGACTCCGCCAACGGCACAAAACACCATGAGGACGCTGTCCAATACCCTGAGACTTCGCTCCACCTCAATGGTGAAATCCACATGTCCCGGTGTATCAATGATGTGTATCTCGTTGTTTTTCCATTGACAGGTGGTTACGGCGGAGGTGATGGTGATTCCCCGTTCCTGTTCCTGAGGCATCCAGTCCATGACGGCCTCTCCGTCATGAACTTCTCCCATCTTGTACGTCTTGCCGGTATAAAAGAGGAGGCGTTCCGTCACCGTTGTCTTGCCGGCATCTATATGAGCAGCAATCCCGATATTTCTTATTTTCGAGAGTCGTGTCTGTACGGCCATCTGGTTCTTTTCCCTCGAGGCAGTCGGTCTATTTCGACGTACGTACTATCAATTCCATATTGGCGGTAAAGGGATTTCTCGTATCTATATGTCCCTTTATTGTCTCTATCTCTTTTCCCTCCACCAGAATTTTTACACTTTTAACCTGTGGCATATTGCGTGTAATCGTGTTTGTGAGTGAATAGATCGTCATCATTTCACTCGCACTCCCCCCTGGATGAAGATCAACCAGGGTCCGGTTAAAACTGACATAGGCCGATTCGTTTTTTATTGTGACACCCTCGACCTTTGTGCCTTCGGGGAATGTTCCCACCAGCCCTGTATTCGAACCCCCGATGAGAGTCGTTACCAGTTCCCTAATCTGACCTTCCATCTTTTTTTCTTTCCATATATACCTGTCTTCGGGAACAAGAAACCTCTCGTTGGAGTCGGAAAAGTAGAGTTCTACCTTATATTTCTCCTTTTTCTCTGCCGTTCCGCCCTTGCCTGTTGCTGACGGATATATGTACTCAAAGAGGGTAATAAACAAAAATACCAAAAAACCCACTCCAACCAGGACGATGAGTGAGAGAATAAATAATCTCAGGTTCTTCCTCTTTTTTTTGGCCTTGAGCGCCTTAGCCTTCCTCTGCTTTTTTGTAACCATAGCCTCCAATATCTCCCTGTGAAAAAACTCGCTAAATCTATGGTAATTTGCATATACTGTCAAGGTAAGAAAAGAAGGGATATCGTTTTTATCCTACCGCAGATAACCATTCGGTCAGAAAATTGAATCTCCCCGCAACAAGTTACGGTGAATGCGCTCGCTGCTCAGTTGAATCTCCCCGCAACAAGTTGCGGGGAATCTCCGACTGTTAAGGAAAATATTTGTTTTTATTCGCTCGCTAACCCCGCCGCAAGCAGCGGGGAATGCGCTCGCTGCTCAGTTCAAAAAAGAGTGAGCCACACATATTCATTATTATATTGACCGTCCCGCTCTTCTATTATATGGAATTCCCTCAGAAAGGTTGAGACCATGGAATTCAAGAGTGTATCAGATGTCAAGGACAGACTTGAAAAAGCGGATTATATAACCTCCAAAGAAATCGCCACAGTGGTGTTCCTCGCAGAGGCAACAAATAAGCCCATCCTCGTGGAAGGACCTGCGGGTGTCGGCAAGACCGAGCTCGGAAAGGCGGTGGCCAGAAGCCTGAATCGAAAGATGATACGCCTGCAGTGTTATGAGGGACTCGATGAATCGAAGGCACTTTACGAATGGGAGTACGCCAAGCAACTCCTCTATACCCAGATGGTAAAGGAAAAAATCAGTGATGTTGTCACCGGTTCCGGGAGCCTCTCTGAGGCGGTTGACCGGATCGCAGATCAGGAGGATGCCTTTTTTTCCGAGCGTTTTATTCAGCCCCGTCCGCTGCTCCAGGCCATAGTCTCAGACGATCCCGTGGTGCTCTTAATCGATGAAGTCGATAAATCAGACCCCGAGTTCGAGGCCTTTCTTCTCGAAATTCTGAGCGACTTTCAAATCTCCATACCGGAGCTTGGAACAAAAAAGGCGGTAAAGATCCCCTTTGTTATCCTTACCTCAAACAACTACAGAGATATGAGCGACGCCCTGAAACGACGGTGCATTCATGTCTACATCGACTATCCCGACCGCGAGATTGAAATGAGGATCGTCTCATTAAAGACACCGGGGATACAGGAGCGGCTGTTAGAGAATATCGTGGACAGTATACGGCAGATTCGCAGCCTCGATTTAAAGAAAAGACCCTGCATCTCGGAGACGCTGGACTGGGCGCAATCTCTTATGGCCCTTCAGATAGAAGACCTTTCTTTCGAGGTAATTCTGGACACCCTTAATGTTATCTGCAAGTACAGATCGGATTCCGAAAAGGTAAGGGATTACCTGGAGAAAAACCATATGTCAGGCAATGCAGCATGGTCAATCTCATCCTGAAATTTGTGTCCTGCTGCAGGGCCTCGGATATCAGGATCTCCACCTCCGAAGTTCTTGACTGCCTTACACAGCTTCAGTTAATCGACATTCTCGACGAGGATCAATTCAAGGCAACTTTACGCTCCAACTTCGCCAAAAGCAGACGGGAACAGAGCAGACTTGACAGGATTTATCACCTCTTCTTCCATGAAATGCGCCAGGATATGGGAATAGCAGAGAGGGATTCCCTGTCGGAGCATATCGAAGACATATTCGACATGCTCCAGGAGCAGGCCGGTGAAGATGCGGCATTAGGAGCAATACTCGATTTCCTCTCAGGAGATCCCCTCGCCTACCTCCGTGAATTAAGAAGAATTCAAAGGGAGTTTCAGGATTCCACCGGTAATACACGATTCAACCTCGGCCCCCTTGCAAGTCGCCTTCAGATGTTGATTAATCTCAACACTACGAGGGGAGCAATCGCCCAATTTCTTGACGATAACCATACCCAAATCACGAGGGAAAACCGCCGTAACCTCGCGGCACATTTCAATGAGTATCTGGACAGTGCCTATGCGATGCTCATGAATGAACCGCGGCCCTACGAGGATAATCTCAGACAGGTAAGGGCGTATGAGAAACGATTGGAAAAACTGGGTGAAAAATCTTTCTCACTTCTGACACAGAAAGAAATAGAGGAAATGAGGGAGATTATAGAATTACTTGTGAGAAGGCTGAAAGATATCATGTCTCGACGCTTCGCCTCCAATGACCGGGGAGTCCTTGATGTAAAAAAGACACTGAGAAGGGCCGCCAAGTATCAGGGGGTTCCTGTGGAGATTATGTTCAGGAAGCGCCCGCCGCGGAAGGGAAAAATTGTGACCCTTTGCGATGTCTCCAGTTCCGTGTGGTCCGCCGCCCGGTTTATGCTCAACATACTCTACTCGCTCCAGGAGTGTTTCACAAAGGTGAAGAGCTTTATCTTCGTCTCCGGACTCGCCGAAGTATCCGAGATCTTTGAAAAATACGAGATCAATCAGGCGATAGAAAAGGTATTGAGCGAGGCGGATATTGAATATAACGTCCCCACGGACTATGGTGAGACCTTCAGGGACTTTAGAAAGAGCCACATGGACATATTAAACAAAAAGACTACCCTCATAATCATAGGAGACGCCCGTTCAAACTACTTCAGTGCGGAGGATGGGATACTGGAAGAGATGCGTGAAAAATCGAGGAGGGTTATATGGCTCAACCCGGAACCGGAGCAGGCTTGGTATACAGGCGACAGCGAAATGTATGCCTATAAACAGCACTGCAATGAGATACGGCCCTGCAGAAACCTGAATCAGCTTCTCGCTTTCGTCGAGGAGCTGATACTGTGATATTTTAGAGGCGGGGTGACGAAAAATCGAATCTCACCCCGCCATATCTCACGTCCCGAAGACTACACCATAAGGTTGAGCGGTTCGATATATTCGGGGTCCTCTTTTTCCATAATCTCCACAATCCACTTATGAAGGCGCACCTTGTGCTGCTCCAGTATGGCTCGCTTCTTAACAAAGGTCTTTGCAAAGGCAACCGAGTCTTTCATTAACTCCTCTTCATTTTCACAGGCCTTCACAATGACATGATTTTTCTCGAGTTCAACCGCAGAGGCTCTCTTCCCGCTGAAGATCAGATATTCGGCCTCATAGTAGGGCATCGACTTCTTCACAATGGCAAGCATGGCAGGGAGGAAGGGAATGCTTATATCGACCTCGGGAAAACAGAAGTAACCTCGATCCTTCCTCATAAATCGAAAGTCGCAGGCACAGGCGAGGAGCGTCCCGTCACCGAAGGCATGACCGTTGATGGCCGCAATAACTGGCATTGGATAGTAGAGGACTCTCTTGAATACTTTATTCAAACCGTACATAAAATCCTTGATATTCTGGTATTCCTTGTTGGCCATTGCGCCCCCAATCCATTCGAGATCAATTCCGAGTGACCAGTTTTTGGGATCGCTCGATGTCATCACAACTGAATAGATCGACTCGTCTTTCTCGATCTCGTCAAAGGCCTCGAGAACGGCATTCACAAAATCAGGATTATGTCTGTTTTCTCCGTTATTCAAAATCATAGTCGCAACCGTTTCATCCTTTTTCCACTCTACAATACTCATCTATTCCTCCTCCATATCCAAAAGATTATCGACAACTGAGCGAAACAGTAACTAATTCTCCCCTATCAGGGGATCTTTAATTTCTGCCCCACATAGATACGATTTTTTGACTTCAGGTTATTACGTGCCATCAGCTCTCTTATGGTGGTTCCATTCCTTCTCGCGACCTTCTCCAGCGTATCTCCCCTTTTCACCCTGTAGATCGTCGTCGCCGGGAGATTAGATGGAACCTTGAGCTTCTGTCCCACATAAATCCTGTTTCTCGATTTCAGACCGTTCAGCCTCACCAGCGTACCCACGGTCGTGCCGTAACTCCTGGCAATCTTCTCAAGTTTGTCTCCCCTTTTTACTCTATAGGTCGTGACGGGGAGTTCCGAC
>Ga0208905_1001098_pt1 | contig 13691 bp, 26 predicted proteins | sample AntAceMetag02UKS_FD_184776 | JGI IMG/M metagenome (GOLD analysis project Ga0208905, IMG submission 184776) | Saline lake microbial communities from Ace Lake, Antarctica - Antarctic Ace Lake Metagenome 02UKS (SPAdes) (version 2) | ecosystem: Environmental > Aquatic > Non-marine Saline and... | reverse complement strand
ATACTGATGGTTCATTAATCTACGGAACCGCCCAGGCCGGGACAAACATAAGCACCGGGCAAGGTGTATGCCAGATATCTACGGACGGTGACGCTTTTTACGATCTGGTGGCCGCTAAATCGGTGCCTTGGGTGGTTGGCATGGACGTAGGGGCGACACCTGTATCGTTTGCTGGGAGTATATATCTGCCAATCCAGGCGCACAGAGCCGCGTCCGATTTGACACCAGATGTCGCCAAGGATTTGTTTAAGTTGATCAAAAATTGACAGTTGAAGCCAAATAATGAACATGCCAAGTTAGGGGTGTGAATGTATAAATTCGGAAAGCGCAGCATTGGGAACTTTGACGGAATCCATTCATCCCTGGTAGGAGTTTGCTACAGGGCGTTGTCACTGTCGCCGCATGACTTTGGGATCACCGAGGGAGTGCGGAGCGTTGAGCGACAGAGGCAAATGGTGGTAGGTGGTAAATCACAAACCATGCACAGTTATCACCTAACCGGTAAGGCGGTAGATTTTGCAGTTTTTGTTGACGGCAAAATCACCTGGGAGTTTGAATATTATGTTGATGTCGCAGATGCGTTTAAGCAGGCTGCAACGGAATATGGTATCGAAATAACCTGGGGTGGCGATTGGATCACTTTGCGGGACGGACCACACATTCAAATTGAGGGGGTATAGTTGGCCAAGAAATGCACAGCTAAAACCGAAGTTTATTCGCGGGTTGTCGGGTTTTATCGTCCGGTTGAACAGTGGAACAAAGGCCAGCAAGAACAATATTCAGAACGCAAGAATTTCAAAATAACCGAATAGGAGACGGGATGAATTTTTTAGGGATTAAGGGAGTGCTCAAAAGCAAAACTATCTGGGGTGTCATCATTGCCGGTATCGGTGCGTGCCTAGGCTGGGACACCGGAACCCAGGCAGAGCTAACAGGTTGCGCGATGGACATCGTGGCCGGAGTCATGCAGGTTGCCGGTGCCGGGCTTGCTATTTATGGCCGGGTTAAGGCGGATAAAAAGATCAGCATTACCGGCAAATAAAACATAATACAAAGAAGCGATATTCGGGCGATGGGAAACTGTCGCCCGGTATTTTTTTGTCTAAAATAAAATGTTTAATATTGCAACAATATTGTTGTAATATTGGTTGGTGTGGTTTATGGTGTATTTAACAAGGAGGGGACATGTTGATTAAGGATTTGAGAAAGTTGAAAGGGTTGACCCGCGAAGAGTTCGCGGCAAAAGTTGGAGCATCATTCGGTTCTGTGGCTGGGTGGGAATCCACGGGGAAAACCACAGAGGACGAATCTATTGGGAGAGCGTTCAGGGTAAACATGGAACGCATGGCAAAAAGGGGGCAACGGTGAAGGAAAATGTATTAGTTGCAATAATCATGATGTTGATGTTTTCCAGTCTTGCCTACCTCGCCGGGGCAGCAATTGACAAAGAGTTCCAGGAGACAGTCATACAGGTAGAGCAATGACCAAGACCTGCACGCACTGCGGAGAGGTTAAAGAGGTTGGTGAATTTCACGAAGACGGGGTAAGGGTTGGTTGGGTTCGTGGCACATGCAAGGTCTGTGTAAAAGCGTATCACCTCAAATATTACGCAGAAAACAAAGAAAAGGTGGCTGAGCGCAAACGCAAATATTACGCAAAAAATAAAGAAAAGGTGGCTGAGCGTCACCGCAAATATTACGCAGAAAATAAAGGAAAGGAGGCTGAGCGCAACCGCAAATATCGCACAGAAAATAAAGAAAAGGAGGCTGAGCGCAACCGCAAATATCGCACAGAAAATAAAGAAAAGGTGGCTGAGCGTAACCGCAAATATCGCACAGAAAATAAAGAAAAGGTGAAGGAACAGATCCGCAAATGGCACGCAGAAAATAAAGAAAAGGTGGCTGAGCGTAACCGCAAATATCGCACAGAAAATAAAGAAAAGGTGGATGGACGGATCCGCAAATATCGCGCAGAAAATAAAGAAAAGGTGGCTGAGGGCAAACGCAAATATTACGCAGAAAATAAAGAAAAGGCGGCTGAGTATCACCGTAAAAATATAAAAAATCTTTCAAATTCGTATGTTTCAAGTCTGTTGAGGATGCCAGCCGCAGACGCACCACCTGAACTGATCGAGCTCAAACGCGAGCAAGTAAAAATGTACCGACTAATCAAGGAGGCAAAAAATGGGATTGCTTGAAACCGAGATTAAAGAATTGCGAGACATGAATAAACAGCTGATGGACGGAAAAATAAAACCAGCTGAGGTAAATGCCAGGGTTGCAATTTACAGCCAGACCGAGAAGCGCGCGAAAATGTTACTCCAGGCTTATGCGCTATCGGTTCGGCAGGGTCCGAGTGTCCTGGAGGCCATTAAAAAAACAAACCTCATCGGTGATGACGCGATTGACACCGGAGGAGATCCGGAACTCGAAAAGATTAAATGCCCGTACATGCAATGTCTTATCACCCGCAGCGAGTGCCTTGATATTTCAGGCCACGCGAAGGCTCCTGAAACATGCGAGGTGTGCAAAAATTACGGAGAGACGAGGAAGGCATTGTTTGGGGGGAAAGAATGAGTAAGCTTTACGAAATTACCGAAAGCATTGCGGCGATCCTTGATGCTAGCGGGAGTGCTTAACCGGGGGGGGGGAAGTTATGACCTACAAAGAAGCGGAAAAGACAGCGTGATGCGCTTGGCACAAGAAAACAACAAACACATTTGGTGGGGGAGAAGCATGAAGAACTTCAGCGCGAAAACAGAGCTTTTATTGGTTACGCCACAAGTCGCAGCAGAGATGCTCAAGCACAACGCTGGCAACAGGCGACTATCCATGTCCAGAGTGGATAAGTATTCGCAAGACATGAAGCTTGGCAACTGGAAGATCACGCACCAGGGGATAGCTTTCGACAACAACAAAAGACTTATTGACGGCCAGCACAGGTTAGAAGCTGTCGTCAAGTCGGGTACGTCTATATATCTCAATGTGTCTCACGGCATGGATGGAGAAGTTTTTGATGTTTTAGATACAGGTGGCAACAGAAGCAAGGCTGACGTTCTTGGCATTGCCGGGCTTCCTCCTCGCATCGCCAAGATCATAGGTGCCGCAATTCCTTACTGTGTCACCTATGAAATGGGGCACGCAACATCAAAGGCTTTGCCAAAAAAGGTTGGCAATACAAACAAAGCGACACTTGAATATCTACAAGCCAACCCAAACATAATTGAATCTGCTTCCTTTGTAACAAAAATGCCGCGCAGGGATGCCATTGTCAAAGAGTCAATATCTTGTTTTATGCACCACCAGATCAGACGAAAAAGATACGATGACGCAGACGAATTTCTCTCGCAATTATTAACTGGGGCAGAGGTCCCTTCCGGCTCTGCTGTTTTCGAGATCCGTAAAACTCTGATTTCAAATAAGATCGGAAACCTCCGAACGATTGAAAGCGTAATCATTAATAGAATTATTTTGGCTTACAACATTTTCCATAAAGGAACGTTTTTGAAAAACCCTTATCAGACACTTAGACGGATTACGTCTGGCGACATCGTGAGGATTGCATAATGGAACAGCACCCTTTGTCGGCCGCATTCCCGACTATGCCACAGATGTCCTTTGACTATCTAGCAAAGGACATCGCCGAGAACGGTTTGCGTTTGGCGATAACCCTTTATGGCGGAATGGTGCTTGACGGTTGGCACAGATACAAAGCCTGCCAAGTGGCCGAGGTAGAGCCACGCTTTGAGCAGCTTGCAGAAGATGAAGACCCTGTTGCCTTTGTTCGCAGACAAAACCTTCACCGGCGCGACTTAACCCCCTCACAGAGAGCGGCGGCAGTTGTGGCGTGTTGTAAGTGGGCGGCAAGCGGAGAAAATCAATATACGGCGGGAGGGGGTGAACCTGGGTCACCCCCTCAAACAACCACTGTCACGCAAATGGCCGAAGATGCAGATGTCTCTGTTAGGACAATCCAGCGAGCCAAGACCGCCCATGTTGCAGGGTTAGGGGAGCAGGTGCGTGACGGAGAGATCACAGCGAAGAGGGCAGCGGGGCAAGCAAGGCCGAGGCAGCAACCGGCAAGGGTAGGAATAAAATGGTCTGTTGTGGGTCCAATGCTAAAGGCTGCCCTTGAGCAGATCATAGATGCCGAAGATCGGGCGGCGGCGACAGAAATGGCTATCCACTTATTGCAACAGATAGATAAACGCTCAAAAGAATAGGAGGTGGAGGCGATGAAACTCAAACTTTACGAGATCACTGAGGGCATTGCGAATATTTTGCAAGCTGAAGAATGGGACAAAGCCACTGAAGCCCGGGTGGAAGCGTTGGGCCTCGATCTTGAACAGAAAGCTGAAAACATAGCTCGCTATTTAGCCGACCAAGGTGGGTTTGTTGCTATCGCAAAAGCTGAGGAACAACGGATTGCAGCAAGACGCAAGGCGGCAGAGAACAGGGTTGCAAGCCTCAAAGAATACCTCCACAGCTGTCTTGACCATGCAGGGCGCACCGAGGTTGCAGCCGGGACATTTACTGTCAAAATCCAAAAAACAGGTGGGAGCGCAATACCAGACAACGAAGCGTTGACGCCGGCTAAATATGTCGAGACTGAGGAGGTCACAAAGGTTGACAGGAGCACGATTTTGAAAGATTTGCGTAAAGGTATCGCGGTAGATGGGTGGAGCCTTAAGCCGGGTACTTCATTGCGGATTCGTTAGGGGGATGATGTGGAAACATTAAGACAAATACAAGCGGAGCTAAAGGCTCCCAAAAGTCAATTCAATTCGTTTGGGAAATATAATTACAGAAGCTGCGAAGACATCCTTGAGGCCGTTAAGCCGCTCCTGGAAAAACACGGGGCAATTTTAACAATTACTGACACAATCGAGCCAATAGGTGGATGGGTTTATGTCAAAGCAACCGCAAAGTTTGAAAATGTTGGAGGGTATAACCAGGAGGTTAGTGCGTATGCAAGGGAAGCGGAAACAAAAAAAGGGATGGATGTGGCGCAAATAACAGGGGCTGCAAGCTCGTATGCCAGAAAGTATGCCCTTGGTGGTCTATTTTTGCTAGATGATACAAAGGATCCCGACACAAGGCAAGCAGTGGAAGAGGACAAAAATAAATCATACCCGAACATGGCGGTTCACGAATCAAATGGTGCAGAGATAAAAAGGGAGATTGAAAACGCTCTAACTCCAGAAAAAATTGGTGACATTCTGGTCAACCGAACGTATTGGATAAAGGAAATGCCAAAACTCTGGCGAGATAGATTGTACGAATTAGCCGACAAAAGGCGCGAAGCTCTCGGCACAGGGGGAGGCGATGAGTAAGGCCTTTGGAACGGTTGGAGGGGAAGCTGTTGAACTTGAGAAAATACTAAATAACCACCAGAAGCAGGAGGTTGAGTTACTTGAGAAGCATATCAAAGTGGCTGATCGCGTAGTCGAAGGACTCCAGTCTCATTATTTTTCATTAACCGGTCAGCGATATATCTGGTAGGAGGCATCATGGATGTTTGCAGCGAATGCCTGGAGGAGTGCGACGCGGTATGGGACGACGGCAAAGATTTGCTGCCTGACTTGGCACACGGTGGAAAAGAAGCGTGGTTGCAGGTAAGTCAACCACAGTGGTTGTCGGATTGCTGCGGTGCTCCGATAATTGAGAAATAGTCACGCCAAACCAACCGCCGGGAGTTGGGAAGGCCACCCGCCCCAAACAGTTGGGGCGGGGAAATTAAAACGGGAGAAAACGTTGAGGCAGAAATTTATCATCCGCGACGGAACAGTAAGAAACAGGATAATAGATGCTATTCGAGTAGCACCTGTTGGCATGGTGGTGGAGATAAAAGAGCCCACCAGATCGCTTGAACAAAACGCCAAATTACACGCCATGTTATCCGACTTATCGACACAAGTGGAGTGGCACGGGATGAAACTCCACATGGATGTATGGAAAAGGCTTTGCACGGCAGCCATGCTCCGTGAGCTGGGAGAGTCCCCGATGCTGGTCCCGGCTATTGACGGACACGGAATTGAAATTATTTACGAAAAAACAAGCATAATGGGGGTTAAAATGATGGTGGACATGATAGAATGGGTCTACGCTTTCGGGGCCGAAAAGGGTGTTGTGTGGAGGGATTTTGCATGACCGCAGCAGAGAAGAGATATCTTGATAAAGTTGGCCAGTTGCCATGTGTTGTTTGCGGAGCGACTCCGGTTGAGATCCACCATGTTAGGCGATACGGTGAGAATCGCAAGCACAGCAAGGTAGTTCCGTTGTGCTGGTATCATCACCGTGGGCCGGAGGGATTGCACCACCTCGGCAAGCGTGCCTTTGAGCGCAAATATTTGAGCCAGGACGATATGCTTGATAAAACACGGGAACTCTTGGAGGATATATGACAATTGATGAAATTGACATGGCCGTACGAAAACAGATACTAGGAGAGGTAATGATGGATATATATTCTCTTGGGGGGGGGGTTGGAAGTCATAGCTGAACTTTCGAAATATAGAAGATTATCATCAGTCGATGGTGTTGAGCAAATGTTAAGCAACACTATTTAGATAATTGAAACTCTTAGGGGTAAACATGCGTCATAAAACACTACTATCCGAAATGGCCGAACTCCGCACCGACAACCGCCTATGCTCCACAACCCTGCTCAATTTGAGGGAGCGCAGCGGGGCAACCACGCAGGAGTGGAACGAAGCTATTACACAAAAGAAGGTCGAGGTGCTCAATTACCAGCCTCCGCACGTTATCAAAAACTGGCGGGACCGGAAAACGTTCGTGCCAGACAAAAGGGAGGGATGATGATGCCAGACGCGGAACGACTTTTACGAAAACTCGAACTACACGTTTTGAAATCACCAGAGGATAAAGCATATCGCAAAGGGGTCCACGCTGGAATCGATCACGCTAGGTGGCAAACCGTAGCAATTGCGGCAGTATGTGCTACCGGGTTGGTGTTGTTTATGGTGTTTCTGTAATGACAATAATCGGGATTGATCCTGGCAGCGAATCAACAGCCTACGCAATAATGGCAGCAGATTACTCGGTTGTGTGCGCAGACAAGGTTCTAAATCTAGAATTTTTGAATTGTGGTTTGCGTGACATACTCTATAGCAACAACATAAAGGCGGTCGTAATAGAGGGCATACAGTGCTATGGGATGGTGGCTGGCCGATCTATATTTGACACGTGTTATGTTGTCGGAGAGTGCCGGCAGATCGCAAAAAACTTAGAGATTGATCATTTTATTTACAACAGACCAGAGTATGCAAGAGCAATTGTTGGCGGCGTTAAAGTCACTGATGCATTGATCAGGGGCGCATTAATGGCCCGCTTCGGAGGCGACAAAAAAGGCAAGCCACTGCACAAATTGAAAGGCAACAGCGACAAGCGGTCGGCATACGCCGTCGCGGTTTTTCACGCAGACAAAACCAAATATGAATCGTAACGCTACGATATGGAGGGAGAGAGATTGAGCGAAAAAGACGCGCACGTTGAAATATCGCTAGGACCATCCGCGCAAGATTATCAGGTGGGGAATTTCCTCAACGCCTTAGACCACCTATGCTGCCATTTTGATGCGTTGCGCACCATTGACAGCGGCGACATTGCTGACGCTATGGCACTTTACGCGAAGGGATTGCGGGAAATATGACCATCCAAGAGCAAGCACTAAGGCACTTTGGCAGCCACCACCAACTGATCAAAAGCGGCGAGGAGGCGGCAGAGTTGGCAGCAGCAATACTCCGTTATTTAGGCGATCCATCAACCTGGGCGGAGGTTGTCGGGGAGATCGCAGATATGGAAATCTGTATATATTATTTGCGGCAAATATTTGGTGATGAGGCGGTTGACAAGGCAATGGCTGAGAAATTTGAGCGATTAGAAGAAACGATAACGAATGCACGATACGCCAAATGGTGAAACGCGAGCCAGAGTGGGCAGCCAGCAGACTACAACATGGGGAGAAGATTGAAGCCCAAAACGCTGAAATGCTCGCCATGCTGGAGGAGTTGGAGTGGGACGACGAATTTATTTGCCCCTCTTGCGGAGCGCTCATGGCACATGGACACGCTGCACACTGCAAGCTCGGCAAAATACTAAAACAAACCAAAGGAGCGTAGATGACAAAAAAGTGCCCAGAATGTAATTGCGAATTTGAAGCAAAAAAAGCTCAAAGCAAATTCTGTTCTAGGGAGTGTAAGTATAAAGCAAGGCGTGGGAAGATTTTGCCTCAGAGCACCAGGGACAAAATGGCTACATCGCACCGGAACAAACACCCTCTTAAGATTTCAATAAAAGAGTTTGAGAGGCTTTACTGGGAAGAGGGTCTTTCCGTTGCCAAGATTGCAAAACAGATAGGCATGAGCACTCCATCCTTGTATGGGCGCATGAAGAAAGAAGGTGCGTCTTTTAGGCCTAACAAAGAGTCTATGGGGCGCGGTGAGAAGAGCCATAACTGGAACGGCGGGGAAAGCATTGATGGGAGCGGGTACATAAGGTACACCTGCGGCGAGAGAAGGGGCCGCCCAGTACATCGGGTTGTTGCGGAAAAAATGGAGGGCAGAAAACTAGAGCGAGGAGAGGTTGTGCACCACATCAACGGAATCAGAACCGACAATAGGGAAGACAGATAGGAGCATAAGCACATGGGATTCCAAAAAACGATCATCGCCGGGAATATCGGCCAACTGAAAGAATTAAAATATACCGCCAGCGGCAAGGCAGTTTGTAACTTCTCCGTAGGCGTTACGGAAGGCTTCGACAAAGACCACACCGAGTGGTTTCAGGTGGAAGTGTGGGATAGGACAGCCGAAGCGGTAGCGAAAAACTTGCAGGTTGGCAGCTACGTCATTGTGGAAGGACGGCTGAAAACCCGCAAGTGGGAAAATAAAGACGGACAGGCTCGCTATTCTACCGATTTAAAGGCGTCGAGAGTTGAGTTCGGGCCACGGCAGGGGCAACAGCAAGAACGGCCAGCACAGAGCCAGTCGGCACCACAGAACGCAAACATTGCGCCGAAGTTCGATCCAATGGAAGACATCCCTTTTTAAAAAGAAGCTGAAATGAAAACGTGTAACAGATGCTTGGAGAGAAAACCACTTAGCGAATTTCACAAAGAAACAAAAATGCGAGATGGGTACAAAAACCAGTGCAAAGCCTGCGCTAGAAGGTACCGCAAAAAACGCAAATCACGGAGGTATGCCGGGGCCAAACAATTGCCATATCATCAATATCAAATGCAGAGGCTTTTTGCTGGCGAAAGAACCCCTTATGGCCCAGGGGAAACGATGGACCTTATGCGCCACCAAGGGTTCCGGTGCTCCGCCCAAGACGCCGCACTATTTAAGGCAGCCTGGGCGCGCGATGATATAGCGATTAATGCCTTAGCCCTCAGGGATAACAATGGCCCGCTGAAGCTGCCACCATGCCACAATTGCCCGGCTACACTTCTATTTTTTTGCGCGACAACCAGGACTTTTTGCGGGAAATTTAACCAATGGGCGAATGATAGCAAAAGGGTTAAATATGGAGAAAATGTGCAAAATACGTAAAGAATATGGGTCTTTTAAAGAGGCCGTTAGATATTATGCTGCTCTTGGCTGTAGTCGGTCACTAACGGCAAGGCAGTTAAATTTAGACAGAGGGACTTTGCGGAGGTGGATAAAAAAATATAACCTGAATCATCTTTTTAAACCACGCAGCGAAATGGTGTTTGAGTGCCGAAGGGGAAATGAAAATAAAGACGCTAATGGAAGGTTTTGCGCGGAAAAATCCTTGCAAAATACGGGGTAAGCTGTTATGTTTACGGGGTCGAGGGTAGTTCAATAGAGTTTAGTTTTCGCCTAAAATGCGTGGCAAATACCTGGGAACAAACTCGGTTACGATAGCCCGGATTGCTGGAAAACTCTGAACTGCCCTCGACACGTGGCGAAGAGAACCAGTGGTCTGGGCTTTTTTGCGTCCCGTCACAAACATCAACCATCTTGGGCAAAAGTAAATAAATAATTGAAAAAGTGGCGGCGGGTCCTTGACGCTGCCATTTCCTTAGTGTATAATTTAGCCATGATTGCAAAAGAGGAGGTGCGAAGCTTGAAAGAATTGGAGTGTAAAAGATGTGGTCACAAGTGGTATCCTAGAGTCCCAAGAGACCCGAAGGTTTGCCCGGCCTGTACCAGCAGGAAATGGAAAACAGAGAAGAAAATAACGAAAATAAATATCAAGCGATTGGAGGACTATTAACCGATGCCTGGATGGCTGAAAATGTATCGCAAAATAACTGAATGGGAGTGGTACACCGATTCGCAAACAGTACATTTATTTATCCACATTATAATAAAAGCCAGCTTTGAAGACTCAAAATGGAGGGGCCAAAACATAAAACGAGGACAACTTTTCACGGGCAGAAAATTATTATCTCAACAAACAGGAATTTCTGAGCAATCAATTAGGACAATCCTGAGTCGTCTAAAATCAACCAAGGAAATAACCATCGAATCAACCAGCAAGAATAGTATCATAACTGTGTGTAATTACGAGGGATATCAGGCAGAATACCAACAGACCAACCAGCAAATCAACCAACAAACTAACCAGCAATCAACCAGCGATCAACCAGCGATCAACCACATTAAAGAAGTTAAGAAGTTAAAGAAAGAAAAAGAAAAGAACCTTAAAACCGTTAGCCTTCCTGCGTGGATACCAAAAGAAACGTGGAGCGACTTTGTTGAGATGCGAAAAGAAATTAAATCTCCACTAACAGACCGTGCTGTAAAAATCGCCTTCATGAAGCTTAAAACCTTGGAGGAAAATGGAAGCTCTCCAAAACTTGTTCTGGAACAATCAATCATGAACGGCTGGAAGGGGTTGTTTGAGGTTAAACAAATTGTGACCGAATATAATCCAAAGATGCTTGGCGACCGATTTGTGAGGTGATATGGAAATCTCTGAAATCTCAAACCGCCTTGCGGCTCAAGCTGAATTGGTCGCAAGGCACCTCCTCCCTGGCGGCAAAATGATAGGCCGTGAGTGGGTGGTGGGATCAACCGGAGGTGAGGCCGGAAAATCCTGCAAAATATGCACGGTAGGAAACAAAGTTGGGGTGTGGGCCGACTTCGCAACGGGTGACGGTGGAGACCTGGTTGACCTGTGGCGCATAGTACGAGGCTTAACAACCGGCGAAGCGTTGCAGGAAATCAAAGATTATCTCGGCGTCTTCGACCCGGCATCTATTCCGAAAAAACAAACAAAAACCTACCGCAAGCCGCAACGACCAGCCGGAGTGCAGAAGCCGGAAGATAAGGTGCGAAAATATTTGGAAGGCCGAAAACTGACGGCCAAAAGCATCGATGTGTACAAGGTTGGATCACTCGATAGCCTCAACGGACAAGCTGGACCGTGGATCGTTTTTCCGTTCATACGTGACGGCGATTTAACTTTTATCAAATATTTGCACGTGGAGCGTCCAGAAGGGAAAAAAGTTATCCGCGCTGAAAAGGATTGCCAGCCGGTGTTGTTTGGGTGGGAAGCGGTCCCAGATAATGTGCGGCAGGTGGCAATTTGTGAAGGCGAGCTTGATGCTATGAGCTTGTTTGAGTATGGCCTCCCGGCGATGTCTGTCCCGTTTGGTGGGGGCAAAGGTGCGAAGCAACAGTGGATTGAGCAGGAGTTTGAGCACTTGGATCGTTTTGCGGAAATCTATCTTTGCATGGACAGCGACGAAGAGGGGCAGGTTGCCGTCAAGGAAATCGTTCGGCGCATTGGTCCGCATAGGTGCAGGATTGTTGAATTGCCCCGCAAAGATGCCAACCAATGCTTGATGGATGGAATCGGACCTGCGGAAATTTTGGAGTGTTTTAAACAGGCTAAAAGTCTGGACCCCGAAGAGTTGCGAAAACCGAAAACTTATGAGCGGGAGGTTATAGAGCTATTTTATCCGGCTGGGGGTAAAAAACCTGGGTTTGATCTTCCATGGGATAAGGTACCGATTCGGTTGCTCAACGGGGAGGTGTCTATCTGGACGGGGATCAACGGACACGGTAAGTCTGTCTTTTTGGGGCAGATAATGCGAGCAGCAGGGAAGCAGCGGCATAAAAGCGTAATCGCCAGTTTTGAAATGTCTCCAGAACGAACCCTTGAGCGGATGGTGAAACAAGGGGCCGGAGAAGCGCAGCCGGAACGAAACATTATCCTTGACGAAATCCTAGATATCAATCGAACAATGTGGATTTTTGACCTTATCGGTACGGCAAAAAAAGAACGACTCTTGGAGGTTTTTAAGTACGCACACCAGCGGTACGGAGTAACACAATTTGTTATTGACAGTCTGATGAAGTGCGGGATCAACGAGGACGATTATAACAGCCAAAAAACGTTCGTTGATACGCTGTGTGACTTTGCAAAACGAGCGCAGGTGCATGTGCATTTAGTCGCCCACAGCCGGAAGGGGGGCAGCGAGTTGGACCCGCCAAACAAAATGGATGTTAAAGGTACTGGCGCATTGACCGACTTGGCCGACAATCTATTTTGTGTGTATCGTAATAAGCGCAAGGAAAAAGAAATAGAGGCTTTAAATAACGGTCAGGGCGGCAAGAGGGCAAGAGAGGAAATATTGCAAGACTACGATGCTTTTTTAATTTGTGACAAGTCTAGGGAGTCTGGGGGTGATGCAGAGGGGACATATGGCCTTTATTTTAACAAACAAAGCCTGCTTTATACGGAGGGATAGTCATTTGTAAGTGATTATCAAATGGAAATAATGCGTGTTTTAGAATAAAGTGCTTGCATTACAATCAAGCTTAGGTTAATATTGACTCAAGAGCGAGGATAACGAAGCATAGACTTAACCGGAGGTACAAAATGGCAGCTTTAATGGTTACAGCTAAAAAAACTGAGGTTAAAACGGTTGACGGAAACGAATATAATTTTACTCGGAACAATATTGATTATACGCTTTTTATAAAAAATGATTGCATTGACATTTGGAGAAAAAACAATTTACGCGGAACCATTTCAAACGATTGTTTTTGGGGTGGCATAAATAACCAAGGAAAACCAATGGCAAAATTTATTAAAGCCGCACTGAAATTGATAGAAGCGTGATGGTTGGAGGGAAAAGGGCGGGGGCCGGGAGGCCCCCTGGTGCGACTGGAGAGAAGAAAGAGCGGATCAGTATCACGGTTAGCAAGGATCACAAAAAATGGCTGGAAAGTAAAGATTTAAGCTACGCTAAAACCATTTCAAGATTAATTAATGCTGCAATTTTTGATCTTAAAAATATCCATACGGAGTGACAACAGTGGAAAACATACAACCGAAAACGCAGCTTGAGCAGGATTTGTTAGTCAGGATAGCGTACTTGAGACTTGAGTTGGAAAAGGTGCAGAAGAGCCGGGATGACCTTGAGAGATCGGCTCGTAACACGGCCTCTAATTTCAATGATATTATTTCTGATATGGAGCACCCGAATTGCTTCGGGTGGTGGACACTAATACCCCTGTTTGTGCTTTTGTCTGTGTCGGTAGCCATTGGTCTGTTTGCTGTACCGCTCGGTAGGTATTCAGTTTCTTTGATAGTCTTCTGTGGTGCTATAGGGTGGTTTAATTTTGGTAGGGCCGGGGTGAAAATTGCACGGTTGCAGTCAGCGAAAGGAGCTGGTGCCAAAAATGGAACCAA
>Ga0208905_1001096_pt1 | contig 13706 bp, 11 predicted proteins | sample AntAceMetag02UKS_FD_184776 | JGI IMG/M metagenome (GOLD analysis project Ga0208905, IMG submission 184776) | Saline lake microbial communities from Ace Lake, Antarctica - Antarctic Ace Lake Metagenome 02UKS (SPAdes) (version 2) | ecosystem: Environmental > Aquatic > Non-marine Saline and... | reverse complement strand
ATTTAAAAAAAAAGAAAAATAAAAAAATTTAAAACTTTTTTGTCAAAATCTTGCTTTTTGTTTCAGCTTTTAGTTACAATTAAGATAAGTAGAAGGTTTATAACCATCAAAAAAGAGGAGAATAAGATGGTAGTAAAACGAAAGAAAGCAACAACAAAACGTAAAGTAGTCAAAAAGGCTGTTAAACGTAAAGTAGTCAAAAAGGCTGCACCAAAAAAATGTAAGGTAGTCAAAAAGGCTGCTCCAAAAAAACGCACGGTAGCTAAAAAAGCTGCTCCAAAAAAACGTAAGGTAGCTAAAAAGGCTGCTCCAAAAAAACGCAAGGTAGCTAAAAAAGCTGCTCCAAAAAAACGTAAGGTAGCCAAAAAAGCTGTTAAACGTAAGGTAGCTCGTAAAAAAGTTACACGTAGAAAGATGGCTAAATAAGGTTGAAAACTGTAAAAACATTGGATATACTACGGTGTGACCAATGTTTTTGCGTTAAACATGGAGAAAAAATATGAAGCAAAAAAAGAGCGTTAAGCGCACAGTGAAACGTAAAGTAACACTCAAGGCACCTGCTAAGAAAAAGGTAGCTAAAAAACGTGTAACCAAACGTAGTGTGACTCGTAAGAAAACACCTGCAAAAAAGCGTGCTTCAAAGAAAGGTTTATTAGCCTTTTTGAAAGATATGTTTAAAGTTTAAGACGCTTAGGAAAAAGCGGTAAAAACTTTTTTTGCAATTGTTCAGGTAGTCTTGGAACTACAGACGATATATTCTGGCCTACCTTAACAAGAACATGATTTACGTCAACCCAGTACCGCTTTGGAAATATCATTTCTAATGCTACCTCCGTTTCCCGTGGGGTCTTAGTGTGCACCCAACCAAGTAAATTCGCTAATCGATGAACGTGTACATCTACACATATTGCTGGCACATCAAAAGCCATTGCCAACACCAGACTTGCTGTTTTTGGCCCAATTCCTTTGATGCTCAACAATTCTTGCCTACTTTCAGGCACTTTACCATCAAATCGTTCTAAAAGTTCCTTGCTAACCGAACGAAGCGTTCGTGACTTTTGATTATAAAACCCAATTGAGTAGATAATCTTCTTTAATTCAGCATCAGAAAGCGCCAACATCTGTTTAGGCGTCCGCACAACAAAAAAAAGCTTGCGCGTAATAGGAAGCGTTTTCACATCCTTTGCGCGCAAGCTCAATAAACAACTGATGAGTAGTAAATAAGGGTCTTTATTATATTCCTGCGCAATTACAACACTCATTGGTTCTGGTAATGTTTTTGTTGCTTTGCGCAAAACTTTAAAAGTATCAAGGCCCCTATTAACTTTATAATCCAGAAACACCTCCAGGCACTTGTTTAATCACCTTTTTTGGTATAAAGTTAAACAGCAGGTGGACCACCGGCCAATATTAATAAGATAACTGGAAAAATCCGAACAAGTATTAACTTGACAAGTATTAACTTGATTTTATTTATCATTGTTTGTTCCTTTACGTTTTACTTACACAATAAGTAGTATAACCAACTCAAAAACAAAGGCAACTGGTTATGGATAAAATTTCATTTTTCATTACCACAACGTTTGGTAACCCTATTGTCCTATTCATAATTTCAAGCATTTCAGCCTTTATAAAATTTTATTTTCTTTACTCAATTATACGCTTCGCCTTTAAAAACAAATTCAATAAATTAACCATTTTACTTATATTGATACTTAGTAGCGGATTGCTAGATGATATATCATGGACAGTAAAAATCACTCAGATGCTTTTTATTCCAGACCTTTCATATACGGTTATTACACTCATCATCCGCTTAGCATGGGCCTCAATGGTTGTCATGTGGCATTCACTAGCACTTATGATGGAAACACTCACCACGCCAAACAAAAAAATCTCCGTCCATCAAAAAATCTTTTTTCCTATTACTCTTGGCATTGTTTTATCATATATGACTTTTATTATTGGAAACTTTTTTATAGCGCAACCCTCCCAAAAGTCTTTCCTTGAATTTAGGGTCATGCAATATAGCATGTATTACTGCGGAATAATTTTAACGATCAGTACCATCATTGTACTCTATCGCTTAAGAAAAAAACGTTTACCACGTATTATTAAAAGGCAAGCATCTATATTTTTGAAAACTATCGTTCTTCCCCTTGTCGTTGTCGATCTTTACTATGCAAGCCCCACGTATGGCCCGGACTTTATCACATCAAGTTTTACGTGTGTAAGCTTATCAACAATGCTTCTTACCTATGCAATTTATTATTGTGCAAGGAAAATAATAAACTTGAGATTTTTGAATCTATATGACCATGTCCATGACAATAGACAACTCGATATTGTCCATAACTTTAAAGAAATATTAGAACAACTTAATACAATATCAACTAAACAAGAACTTACCAATATTACTAAGTCATTCTTCAGGCAATCGTTTAATATTCCCACGGGAATATCAACGCTCTATTTTCGAAACTGTGATCAAGATCCACAAACTAGTGAAAATATACATATTGAACATTTGCTCATACATAATGATTGCAACAAAGATTTGTTAAAAACACTACAAAAACAAAAAATTCTTATTTTCGACGAAATAGAATTTAATCATTTTCATGAATCAACAACATGTAACCAAAAACTCCTTAATTTTATGCAAACAATTAATGCGGATCTATTTGTTCCGATATATGAAAATCAAACAATTATTGGATATATCATTGTTGAGCGTGATGCACGCATTAATGAACTCTATAACACGACAGAACGTGATGAAATTATTGTTTTTGCACGTTTTGTTTCTAATATCATCACCCTTTTACGCAACCATAAAATTGAATCTGTTCTCCTAGATAATAGACAGCTCAAGGAAGATCTGTACAAAAAACATCAAGAAATTAATCAATACAAAGAAAGTATTCATACGTTCTTAGAACAAGCAGAATCATATAAAAAAATAGGTATTCTTTTTTACAAAAATCGACAATTTATTTTTGCCAACCAGTACGCCAAAGAACTCATATACATCAATCCATCACTACACCAAGGACACCCACTTGCACAAGACTTAAAAGAACTAGTAAAAGCTGCCCAACAATATCAAACAACGCAGACAAAAATTTCATCAAACGATCGTAAGAAATTAGTACTTACAGCCATTCCTAATCTCGATGCAAAAAACATTATAATCTTGGCACACTATCCAGGCATCTCAGATTTGATACATCAACAAACACCTTTATTAAAAAACCCCTCCGAATGGGACTATTTGCTCTATCTTGAAACAACAAAATCCGGCACTTTAATCAATAAAGCTATTCCCGGAAATGGTAAAACAATCACAAACTTAAAAATTAATTTATTAAAAGCATCGCTTTCCAAAGAAATTCTTTTTGTACAAGCACACAGCGATGACTTAACGATGATTGTCGAAATATTACACCACATCAGTTTTAGGGAAAAACTTCAGGTACTCTCTCTCAACACCGAGAGTAATAACAACCTTACAATAAAACTTTTTGGTATCGATCCCCTTTTCGGTACCACTATTGAAAAACCTATTTTTGAAACAAATGATGGAGACACACTATTTATAGAAAACATTCATCTGATGGACACAATAACTCAAGAACATCTTCTGCATTATGTAACCTATGGTTATTATCAAGCATACAAAGGTGAACAACCCTCTAACAAGTTTCACCTAAACAGACCCCCACTGGACATACCCAACCAGAAAAGCGATATTCGTATTATTTGCTCTACGCACATTGATCTAAATCAACTTGTTCGTGAAAATAAACTTATTCCTGAACTCTATGAGAAACTTCGTCAAAACACACTCACATTCCCTTCATTATTTAATATTCAACCAAAAGAACTGGCAGAACTTGCAGAAAGTTATGCAAAACAATCGATCAAACATAACAACTTCAAAAACTTACTCGCATTGACACCGAAAGAAAAACAAAAAATTATTAAGAACAAACCAATGAGCATTAAAGAATTTAAAAAACATGTTCACCACGCAATTACAATGAAATCGAAAAAACACAATATTGATGAAATAATAATTGAACCTGCACACACACTTGTCGATCCAGAACTTAGAAAGATTTCACAACTCGGAAAACATGCGTTACGTGACCCTCACAGCATGTCTATCTTATGGAAAAAGTTTAAAAATCAAAATAAAATTGCTACATTTTTAGGAGTAAACCGATCATCTGTTAATCGCCGTTGCAAAAAATATAATATTCACTAAAAAAGGATGCATTAATGTCATCAGAAGAATTTAAAGAGTCTTGCCAAGAATTTCTTACATACGTAGAGGTGCAAAAAGGACTTGCGTACAACACAATACGATCATATGAGTTAGACCTCAATCAAATTGTTAGATTTTGGGAAAAAGATCATAAAGCTCTGGACCTTAAATCTGTTTTGCAAAAATTCCTTATCCATCTATATAATAACAAAACAAAAAACAGTTCAATTGCTCGAAAAATTTCTTGTATCAAGTCACTTGAAAGATTCTGCCTTACACAAGGAAGACGTCTCGCCTTAAAACTCAAACGACCAAAAGTCGAAAAAAAGCTTCCTATTTATTTGAGCGTTGAAGAAATGTTCCACCTGCTCGACAATGTGACACCAAAAAGCATTTCATCAAACCACCCTTTTCGCGATATTTCCATATTAGAACTTTTGTATGCTACAGGCATCCGCTGCTCCGAACTTACTAATATAAAAATCAGCGATGTCGACATGAAAGAAAAAACTATACGCATTCTCGGTAAAGGTAATCGCGAACGACTAGCCCTTTTTGGTGACAAAGCAGCAGATAAAATTGAAGAGTATTTAGATAAAGAACGTGTCACACCACACGATGATAATGAACATCTCTTTCTCAACAATCGCAGAACAAAACTCAGCAGCCGCGCAATTCAACGAACACTCGAAAATTTTAGACAATTTCTCAAAATTAAACGGCCAATAACACCACATAAAATTCGCCACACTTTTGCAACGCACCTTCTTAATCAAGGTGTTGATTTACGCATTGTTCAAGAACTATTGGGACATAAATCATTATCTAGTACAGAAAAATATACGCATGTTACTATCCAACATCTTTCTGATATTTGTGATCGACTACATCCAATAAACCAGTTTTTGATCAACAACAACATCGATGAAAAGTAACTCCAAGTTTAATAAAATTTTATACACATTCGTCGTACTCATCTTAATAGGATGGGGACGCCTTTTTCATCTACAGGTTCTCCTTAAAGATCATCTTAACCAATTAAGCCAATACAACTTTACCCGACTAGATAAAATTTATGTTCCACGCGGAAATATTGTTGATACACATGGCAAAATACTGGCCACAAACAAACCAATTATAGAACTTTACTGGTACGGAACAGGCAAACGAACACTTACTACACACCAAAAGGAAGTTCTTCTTGCATTAGAAGAAATTACACATCAATCATTCCTTGAGGAAAAGAAAATAAAAAATATTAATCGCGCAGAACAACTTGAACACATTTTACTACTAATTCGCGATATTGATTTTGGAGAATTAAGCTGCATTACTGAAAAACTTGGGCATGAACCAAACTTAATAATAAAAAGTTCCTTTAAACGGTTTTACCCATATAAGAAACTTGCCAGCCACGCAATCGGTTACCTTGCACACCATGGCACAGAACCAGATGGAAAAATGGGTCTTGAAAAAATCTTTCAAGATGCACTGCGCGGTAAACCGGGCATAAAAAGAAGCACAGTCAATGCAATTGGCAAATCATTACAAGAAAAAGAGGATAAGGCTGGTATTGCCGGACAAACAATTCGTACCACCCTAGATTTTGAACTTCAAAAACGTGCCGAACAATCATTTCCAGCAAACTGGGGCGGATGTTTCATTATAATGGATCCAGAAACTGGTGCTTTGCGAACGTTTTTATCTCGCCCAAATTTTGATCCATCAATTTTTCTTAAACCTTTATCACATGAAACATGGAAGACCATCCAAGAAAAACGACCATTTTTAAACAGAACTTGTGAAGCCTGTTATCCACCAGCTTCACTTTTTAAATTAGTAACTGTTGCAGCAGCTTTAGAAACCGGTATCGTTTCACAAGATACAACCTGCGTGTGCAAAGGATATTATACATTTTGTAATCGTAAATACCATTGCAACAACCATCAAGGTCACGGTCCAATAACATTCAAAGAATCTCTAGCACAATCATGTAACATTATCTTTTTTAAAATTGCTCAGCACTTATCAATCGACACCCTAGCAGAATACGCTAACCGTTTCAGCCTCGGCAAATCAACCGGCATCATTTTCCCCGAAAAAACTGGCCTTATCCCATCCTCATCATGGAAACTTCACACAAAAGGTGAACGATGGTGGAAAGGTGAAACATTATCAGCCGTAATCGGTCAAAGCTACCTTCTCGTTACACCATTACAAATAGCGCGCATGTTAAGCTCCATCTTCAAAGGATTTCTAGTTAAGCCACGCCTACTAGAAGATGAAGAAGTTGAGCGATCTGAGCTAAATATACTCCCCTCTACACTGAAATTCTTACGGGACTCTATGAAAGAAACCGTTGAATATGGAACAGGACAAAGATTACGCAATATCGAGAATATGGAAATTTATGCAAAAACAGGTACTGCACAAATCAGTTCACTACGCAATCGGTATTTAAATGACCAACTTAGAGAACATGCATGGCTTGTAGCAAACATACAATACAAGAACGCGAAACCATTAACAATGGTCATTCTTGTCGAACATGGCGGAGGCTCACGCGCACCGGCTCTCGTTGCTAAAAAATTCTTAAAAAATTACCAGAATTATATGCACGAAACAGAAATTAAGAACCTCGCAGCAAGCTACGAGGTATGATGCTCGAATGGCTTGGTTCATCCTGAGCAAAGTCGAAGGGACAAGCTACATCCTACACAATTGTTAATTTTCGAACAAACTATTAATATTCACATTCCCACAAAAGCTCTCCGCTTCCACTGTAAATTTTACAAAGACGTTGTTGCAAATATACATCTTTATGACACAGACAATATGAACGCCCACCTTCTCTTATTCCTTCGCATTCCCAATCAACACCCAAGGCTGCTCTAATATTTCCACAAACAGGGTTCTGAACTGCAACCATCAGCGCACCCTCCCTCAAATATGTCAGCATATGATCAAAATGATCAGGAGGCATTACTTGTTCCGGCCCCACACATACGATGTTCGACCAAGACAATACCATCAGAACAAACAAAAAGTTTACTATCTTAAACACATCCACTCCTAAAAACAAACTACTTACTTTAAGATTATCACAAAAAAAAATAAATAAAATAAACAAAAAGGATAACTTTGAGCTACCAACAACCTTGTCGATAGTTCTATCTTCAAAAAAAAAGGCGAGCCTGAGCTCGCCTAAAAAACTTTTGTACGAATGAATTATTTTTTAGATGCTTTACTTGAAGAAGCACCCTTCGCAGAAGCACCCTTCGCAGAAGCACGTTTCGCTGAAGTACCCTTCGCAGAAACACGTTTCGCTGAAGTACCCTTCGCTGAAACACTCTTAGTTAAAGCAGGTTTCGCTGAAACACGTTTTGCCAAACGACTAATTTTACGTGAAGCAGTATTCGCATGAATAAGCTTTTTGCTCTTTGCGCGAGCAAGTTTAGCTTGTACATCATTAAATAACGCTTTAATTTTTTCTGCAGGATCGCTTGCTTCAATTGCTCCTAATAATTTTTTAACAGACGTCTTAATTGAAGAGCGACGACTAATATTTATTACTCGCCTTTTTTCACTTTGTTTTGCCCGCTTTTTAGCCGACTTGATATTTGCCATAGTAACCTTTATACAACCTTCTTAATTTTTCCAGCTTTTAAACACTTTGTGCACACTGAACCACGATGAACCTTATTCTTTGGATCATTTTCATATATAAAACGCATTATATGCACGTTGGGGTAAATCCAACGCTTTGTGCGATTATGTGCATGACTTACAGAAAATGTAGAACGTGGCTTCTTACTACACACCACACAAATTTTCATTATGTTCTCGCTTCCGATTAGTTCGTTTTTCTTTTAATTGTAGCGAAAATAGGGTTTTTTTCAACTTTTATCTGTTAAAAGGCCACACAATTTATCATAAATTGGTTTTCCTGAAGCCAAAAAGGTCTGATAGCCGGGTCCTACAACCGTTCCATCTAATTCTGAAACAATCGCACCAGATTCTTTCAAAATAATAATACCCGCAGCAACATCCCACCAACACAGGCCAGGAAAAAAGGTTCCATCAAAACGTCCGGCCGCTACATGCGCTAAACCAAGAGCAGCTGAACCCATAATCCGAATCGCACCGGCATGGCTTCGAATTACCTGAAACTGGTTAAAATTGTCCTCAAAATTATCTTTAGACACATACGGCAAATTTACTGCTATAACACATTTTTCAAGCGAAACCTCAGAAACTGCCATTCTTGCACCATTGAGCATAGCACCGCCACCCTTATACGCAACAAAGAGCTCATCTAAGATAGGATCATAAATCGCCCCTACCTGTGGCTCATTTTTGTATGTTAAAGCGATAGAGACGCAAAAATAAGGGATATGATGTGCAAAGTTTGTCGTTCCATCGAGAGGATCAATAACCCAGTACCAATCACTCCCATCTTGTGAGATCCCACTTTCTTCAGCCCAGAAAGGTATTGAAGGGTCAATTTCTTTTAATTTTTTTATTATAAACTGCTCAGTATCACGATCTGCTTCAGTCGCAAACCCAGCACCAGGCTTATCATTATTATGAAGTTTTTTACCCCAGTACTGCATCAAAAAAGTGCCTGCTTCTCTAGCGACGGCGCCAACCTTATCTACTAACGCTTGATCTATATTCACCTTATTTCCTTCACTACCTGTCTATATTACCCCAGCTGAGAAAATTTGTGAACAAAAAAAAAGAGGACCATTTCTGACCCTCGTTTAAATTCATAATTATTGGATTGTTTTACGCTTCAGATTGCACGGAATCAGCCGGAATTGTTTCATCCTGATCCGAGTCAGATTCTGAAGGTTTTACTTCTTTTTCAAAAAGTTTGTGATCTTCACGTGGCTCGATGCCAAGAAGCTCATACACTTCACTTGCATACAACATCTCTTTCTTCAAAAGTTCTTCAGAAAGTTTATCAAGCTTACCACGATTATCTTGCAATAATTTCTTCGCTTCAGCATACGCTTCATTCACAATCTTATTAACCTGCGCATCAATCTGTTCACGAGTTTTTTCTGAGTATTTGAAATCATAGTACGACTGACCATACGTAACAGGTCCAAGCTCAGACATACCATAATTACAAACCATTTTACGCGCTATTTCTGAGGCGCGATTGAAATCACTCGAAGCACCTGTCGTTACCGTATCAAACACAATTTCCTCAGCCACACGACCACCAAGCAAGAACTTAAGCTCCGCAAGCATTTGCTCTCGTGTTATTGAATAACGATCACGCTCTGGCAATGAAAAGGTTATACCTAATGCACCACCGCGCGGTAATATCGTAATTTTATGAAGCGGATCAGTATACTCTGGCAACAAAAGATTGATCATGGCATGGCCACCTTCATGATAAGCTGTTACTTTTAACTCTTCCTTGGTTTGCTTAATAGTTTTTTGCTGCTTGCCAAGCATCACTTTATCACGTGCTTCTTCAAAATCTTCCATCGTAACAGTTTCACGATTGTCACTAACAACAGTCAACGCAGCCTCATTAGCAAGGTTAGCTAACTGCGCACCAGAAAATCCCGGTGTACCACGCGCAACCCTTAAAAGATCAACTGACGGATCAAGGCTTTTATTTTTCGTGTGCACCTTAAGAATCTCTTCACGAACCTCAATTGATGGATATGGGACATGCACCTTCCTGTCAAAACGTCCTGGACGCAACAATGCAGGGTCAAGCATATCATCACGATTAGTTGCACCAACCACAATGATTGGCTTTTCGCTTGATTCAAAACCATCCATCTCAGTTAATAACTGATTCAACGTTTGTGCATATTCTGTTGTACCACCATCACCAGAATGTCGTTTGCCACCAACAGAATCTATTTCATCGATAAAAATTATACATGGCGCATGCTTCTTCGCATTAGCAAATAATTCACGAACACGCGAAGCACCAACACCAACATACTGCTCAATAAATTCGGAACCACTCACAGTGAAGAACGGACACTTCGCCTCACCAGCAATCGCTTTTGCCAGTAACGTTTTACCGTTACCTGGATCTCCAACAAGCAATACACCGTGTGGCACCCGCGCCCCAACTTTTGTAAATCGTTCCGGCTCTTTCAAGAACGTAATAATATCCATCACTTCTTCTTTTGCCTCAGGCAAACCTGCAACATCGGAAAATTTATATTTTATTTGTGATGGCATAAACATACGCGCCTGGCCACCACCCTTAGGCAACAACGATGGCGTTAATTGCGCAGTTTCTTTCGACGATTGAACTTTCTTCAACGCCTTCAACAAGTCCTCTTGCTCAATTTTTCCAGCTGTGCCCTTGGAAGCATAGATTGCAGCTAAATTCATAATATTAGCTAAATCTGCACCAGTAAAACCTGCAGTATCAATAGCCAACTTATGAATATCAACTAAATCACCAAACTTTTTATTACGACTATGAATACGCAAAATCTCTTCACGATCTTTTAATTCTGGATATGGAATTTCAACCTGACGGTCAAAACGACCGGGACGCAATAATGCCTTATCCAACACTTCTGGAATATTTGTTGCAGCCATAATAATAATCGGATGCTTTGATGTATCGAAACCATCAAGCTCCGTTAATAATTGATTAAGAGTTTGCTCACGTTCATCATTACCGCCGCCTAAGCCACTGCCACGATGACGTCCAATCGCATCAATCTCATCAATAAAAACAATACTCGGTGACTGCTTACGCGCCTGTTCAAATAAATCACGCACACGTGAAGCACCAACACCAACAAAAACTTCTACAAAATCTGAACCAGTAATACTGAAAAATGGCACCCCAGCTTCACCCGCAACAGCTCGTGCTAGCAACGTTTTACCATTTCCAGGCTCACCCACCAACAAGACACCGCGCAGAACCTTGGCACCCATTTTTTTAAACTTTTCTGGATTCTTCAAAAAGTCGATTATATCGCGCAAATCTTCTTTTGCCTCATCAGCACCAGCAACATCTGAAAAGCGCTCTTTTACCATTGAAGGCAAGGTCAGTTTTGCCCGACTTTTACCAAAACTAAAAATACCAGATCCAGGGCCACCTTGTGAGTTACCTGAACCTTTAAACATCTTAAATAAAAAAAACAGTATAATAATTGCCATCAACGGAAACAACAACCCTAGCAAAGTCGACAAATAGCCAAGAGGGGTCGAATTGCTTGCCACGTCACCCTTTATACCAGCTTTGTGAAGGTCATCCATAAACTGATTATCACCACGTGCGATACGCGCCTGGAACAGCTGCTTGCCATCTTTTAATCGACCAGACACCTCTTGCCCTGAGACCGTAACTGACTCAATCTTACCCTGTTTCACAGACTCCAAAAAATCCGTCGTAGCCAAATGTACAACATTCTGCGAAAACTCCGTCAAACCAGACAACAAGGCAAGGCCAAGGGCAAAGATGGTAACAAAAATTACCAAGCCTTTGGGCCCATTTCCAAAATATTTTTTAAACTTTTTCATAAAATTTGATTTCATAATCCACCTACCCTAACATAATGCAAAGCCTTAAACTCTTCACTTATTTTCTATTAGTATAATAAACTTTGTTATAATTGTCGACATTTTTGATAATTATAGCACACATCAAGCTATTTTGCCAAAAGAGAATGGTATTGAAAGATGTGGTGACCATGACGGGTAGCTCCATTCCTCATTGTCAGAAGTAATATAGCGAAGGACCTTTGTATGGACATCGACAATAGCCAAGCGGCTCGAATCACCCTTCTCAACGCAACATACAAGATAATTGCCACATGGAGACCAGGAACATTCATCCTTACTTCCTACACATCTCGTAATCTGTTCTTCCTGCTTGGTAGCACAATCATAGATCCATAATTGATATGCACTATCAGCCCTTTTGCAAAATGCTATTTTATCACCGAATGGACTTGCAGCTGGACACAGCGCTCTGCCCAACTTAAGCCAAGTGATTTTTTTATTTTTCAAATTTAACGTACCAAGACTTGGAACATTTAGTTCATTGATATGACAAAAAACCACCTCATCTTCATTAATAAAGGATGGCGATATAAAATCACCACCACGAGGTGTTAAACGTTTAAATGAACCCTTGTGTTGTTTTTTATCAAAAACATATTCACATAAATGTGTATGAGAGTCCCTTGAAAGCGACATTACAACGCGCCCTTCTTTTGACAACGAAGGCGTCATATTTTGACCATCAAAACTCGTAATGGTTCGTACATTATTATACGGATCAACTGACATTAAACGTACATTCACCGAAGTATGTTGTGAAAAAAAGATCACGTCGCGCCGCGAATGCCAACGAGGAGCAAGATTATTTCCACGCGAGACAAGCTTAATTGGTTCAAAAATCTCACGAGTATAAAATGGATGAATTAAATGAAGGTCACGCGTAATGCGATTACTTTTGCTTGATTTATGTTTTCCTGCAACAATCAGTGACGAAAAAGAACCTCGTTGACTCGTAAGCTCTGGCCAAATCGTTTCTGCAACATCAAGCGCCCATTGATAACGGGGCAACAATCCACGTTTATGCATTTTCCCTTTAATCTGATACAAGCTCATCGTGTCATACAGGCGCCACGTTAACGAACGATTGTCACCTTCAAAAAATAACGCCAAAGGAAAACCATCTGCCAATATATGCTGCATCTGTTTTTTTGTTTTTGGAATCTCTTCAGACCGTACGACAACGTCAAATTGCCTCGTAGCACCAAGCAATGGCCCTATGTACTCCTGCACAAAACTATGCACATCATCTGGAACACCTTTCAGACTAAGTCTGTTTTCAACAATACATAATAAATTCATAGGCTCATATGAAGATGTATCAATAACAAATTCAAGTGATGTACTAAATGTAGGAAATATAAAAAACAAAAACCCGAAAAAAACTAACTTCATGAATTAACCTTTTATAAATATACGTTCTTATGGTTCGACTCCCGCTCACCATGAACGTGAAGAAAAACAACCCACCATGATCCGGAGTTTATCCTGAGCGAGAGCTTTAGCTCAAGCCGAAGGGATACAATTTTATCCTGAGCGAGAGCTTTAGCTCAAGCCGAAGGGATACAATTTTATCCTGAGCCTGTCGAATGGCAGGATGAGCGGGTTTTTCAATTTTTTCCCATCACCATGAGCGCGGAAAAAAACAACTCACCACAAAAACAACTCACCACAAACCACAAGCAACTTTTTGATTTCCTTCCTCCGATCATCCTGAGCGGGAGTCGAAGGACGCATTCTAAAAATGCAATCTCAACTGTTGACCCCAGATGTTTTTAGGAAACTTTGCTTTCGATACAGCCATACGCGCAGCCATGTCATACACAAGAATACCAGATGGCTGTTCAACCTGTAACTGAACGATGGCCCCATCTTG
>Ga0208905_1001094_pt1 | contig 13727 bp, 18 predicted proteins | sample AntAceMetag02UKS_FD_184776 | JGI IMG/M metagenome (GOLD analysis project Ga0208905, IMG submission 184776) | Saline lake microbial communities from Ace Lake, Antarctica - Antarctic Ace Lake Metagenome 02UKS (SPAdes) (version 2) | ecosystem: Environmental > Aquatic > Non-marine Saline and... | reverse complement strand
TGTAACTTTCAAAGACCTAACGATAGAGACAAGAATGATAGACGGCAAGCAATGGTATCATGTAGAGGGTGGGCTTAATGAGATGCTGGAACTTGAGAAGAAGAAAGCTGTTTATAATGCAGTTGATATATTGATTATTTTCCCAAAGGTTCTCAACGAGTCTAAAGAGTGCATTGATGCCTTGTTAGCAAAGTATAAGAAATAAACTACCACGAAATCGCGGGGTTTTAAGAAAGGAAAATGATATGGAAGTAAAAATAGGCGATAAGATAAGAAGCGTACACTGGGATAAGGAAAGTTTTATAGTTGTTGATAATGTCCAGTATTCTGGGCAAATAAATGGCAACGGAATAGGTGTTGTTAATGGTAATCATTTAGAGCCATACATAGAGCCAGCGTATGTGCCTAGAAGCTTTAAAGAAACAAAAGTAAGAGTATATAACGATGAGTTGAGCGAACAGGTGCAAGAGGCTTTGAAGAAATTAGGTGGGTATTTAATTGGTAATAGATTGGCAGACGGTGTGAGATATTTGTTTATAAAAGGCAATAAAGTAACATTTGGAAATATGGATAACTATTTTAACAGCAGACCAGAAAAAGAAGTACAAGCACATGAGATACTAGATGAAGCGAGTAAGCAATGAGTACTTATATAATAGCAGAATGTGGACAGAATCATAACGGTGACATAGACATAGCTATGGAGCTAATTAATATGGCTTCACAACCTATATTTTATAACGGTGAAAGACTTGAGAGATGTAACGCAGTCAAATTTACTGTAAGAGATTTAGAACATGAAATGACACCGCAGCTTGCTAATAAGAGATATAATAGTAAGCACAGATACGCTACAAAATATGGTAACCATCGTGAGAAGTTAGAGTTGAGTTTTAATGAAATACATGAACTTTATTTTTATGCTAATAATCTAGGTTTAGACTTTATACTAACGTTATGCCAAAGCACGTTAGTTGATACTTATAAGAATATGTGTGACAAGATAAAGGTGGCTTCAAGAGATTTGAATAATATACCTTTATTAAAAGAGTTAGCTAAAACTGATAAGCATATAATTTTAAGTACAGGCATGATTAGTTCCAGTTTAGACTTAGTTCAAGCATTAGGAATATTGAGAAAAAATAAGGTTAGTATACTACATTGTGTTAGTAGTTATCCGACTAACTATAAAGATTTAGGGTTGGATACATTACAAAGTCGTATATGTCATGGTAAAAGTGGTTGGTTGCAAAAAGGTTTCTCAGACCACACCACAGGAATACTAGCTGGTCCTATAGCAGTTGCACTAGGCGCACACATGATTGAGAAACATATTACCCTAGATAGAGACATGAAAGGCACAGACCATGCGGGAAGCTTAGGTCCTGAGGGATTTCATAGATATATCAGAGACATAAGAAACACAGAGAAAATGTTAACAAAGAGTTATGTTGGGGTATGTGACCAAGTTGTTAAGAATAAAAAGAAGCTAGGAAGATCTCTAGCTTATAAAGCTAATAGAGCTAAAGGAGAAATGATAGTAGAACAAGACCTTATAATGATAAGCCCTGGTGGAGGATTAGAGTGGTTTGATGCTTCAAGATTTATAGGTAAAGGGGTAGCACAAAATGTGTATAAGAATAATTTAGTAAAGGAGAATGATTTTTATGAATAAACTAATTTGGTGCAAATATGAAAGCTGGCAAGAATGGATAAATTCACAAGAAATAGAGCTTGGTCAGCCAATGCTAAAAAGTGATAAGTCATCATTAATGCTAGAGCTAGAAGATAGATGTAACTACATAACTTATGCCCACCCGAGATTACAAGGGTTTGATAGAGAAAAGAGAAGATACTATTTACCTCTTAATTTAAATCAAGTATTAGACTTTATAATTTCTTTGGATAAAGACAGCGTTCCAACTGTTCAATACAGAAAAAATAACGTGCATATAAAAATAAGAAGTAAAGTTGGTACTATAAAACACGATGTCCAAGGAAAAACATGGCATGCCTCTTGTGCAAAGCTTATAAAGGAGTTATTCGATGCTCAAACGTAGATATTTCGAAATAAAGTTAATAGTTAAGACAGATTGCTGTAAAGCAATATTTTTAAAAGAAATTAAAGGAGCAAAAAGATGAAAGCATGGAGTTTCAGTAAGCTCAGTACATTTGAAGAATGCCCTAAAAAATTTAGATTTATCTATGTGGACCAGAAGCAAAGCCAAATTAAGTCAGACCCAATGGCAATTGGTGAGGGAGTTCATGATTTTACCGAATTCTATAGTATTAACCATGATGCCAGTTTAGAAGACTGCCAAGAAGTCTACAAAAGGGCTGCACTTAAGGCTACATCATTAGTAGACGACAAAAAAGTCAATTATCACCTTCCTATAGTCGAATGGTACATGAGATCTGGTAAAGTATTGACACCATATAGATCACCAAATGAGGACAAACCCCTTACAGAGAAGTGGTTTAGGCTAAATTGCGGTGATGGTCTATATTGTAATGGAAAGATAGATATAGTAACTAAAAACGAGTGTATTGTAGATTATAAATCAGCAAAAACTAAATATACGGAAAAAGAAGCAGCTGAGGTACACCAAATTGTACGAGGTAAAGGGCTGCAGTTGACTATATATGCAGCAGCATTTTATCAATGGTTCAAAAGAATGCCTAAAAAGGTTGGTTTACAAGTTATACCTAAAGATTATAGTAAAATACAGAATATTGGAAGCACAAGAACTTTAGCTAATATTGAAGCTGTTAAGAAGTATATTAGCAACGCTAACCAAAGATACTTGTATATGAAAGAATTAGGGGTGTTTCCTAAAGGATTAGACCCTAAATGCTTTTGGTGTAACTTTAGAGACGAATGCAGAAACGAAGTGTAATTTTCGGAAAAGTGAAAAATTGAAAATTTTGTTGAACGCCAATTAGGAGGAAAAAATGATCTATGAGCAATTAGAATTATTTAGCACTGGAAGTACTGTTCAAATGTTATTAGATAAGCAAAGAGAATTTGGTAAGCAGTACACAGATTTTGGTAACATGACAGAGTATGCGATGCAACTAAGACTATTAGATTTTATATCTTGTGCGATAGAAGAGCTGGTTGAGATGAGAAGAGAGATACCTTGCAGAAAATACTGGTCTAAAGATAAGGATGATGAGCCTAGCTGGAAGAATATTAAGGAAGAACTGATTGATGTACTACATTTTGTGCTGAGTATGTTCTTAGTTTTAGAGATGGATGAGGACGAGATATGTGGGCTGTACTTACTAAAGAATAACTTAAATATACAGAGAGCTAAGGAGTCACTATGAAAACAGTATTAGAAGAGGCATTAGAGCTTACCTCTAAAGATAGACATGAAGAGTATGGTGATGTAAAGCAGTCCTTTTTTAATGCAGGTATAATAGCGACGGTATTATGTGAAAAAACTATAACAGCTAGAGATATTGCTAAGATATTAATAGCAGTTAAGTTATCTAGGGAGGTTAACATACATAAGAGAGACACCCTAGTAGATGTTTGTGGCTACACAAGACTACTATCTATTTTAGAGGGAGATGAAAATAATGACTGAATACATGAGCTTTGACACAGAGACAACAGGATTTAATATACTACAAGGAGCTAGACCTTTCATGTTTATTGGAAGCAAATGTGATGTGTTAGACGTTGATTTAGTAAAAGCAACTGGAGAAAATCTAACTGAGTCACACCCTAATTATAGTACTATGAAAACTCTATGTACTAAAAAAGGTGAGAGATTTAGGAAAGCATTAGAGGACCCTAATATAATAAAGATAATGCACAACGGGAAGTTCGATGTACTCATGATGCATTCAATAGGCATAGAGGTTAAGGGTATTGTATATGACACGATGATTGCTGCACATCTTTTGGATGAGAACAACTCGTGTAGCTTAGACTACTGCTCTAAAACATACCTTGGTGAACGAAAACTAAAGAATGAGATAGATGATTGGTTCATATCGCAGAAGATTAAGAGAGCCGATAGAAACTATGCTGATATACCTGATGAAATTATCATACCTTATGCTACAGCTGATGCTGAACTAACATACAAATTGTTTTTTAAACTCAAACCTATGCTAGAAGAGCAGGAGTTATGGGAGTTATTTGAGCAAGAGTGTTCATTGATTCCTTGCCTAAAAGATATGTTCTTAAGAGGGCTGAAGATAGATGTTAAATACTTTGAAAAAATAAGAGAAGACCATGTAAAGAGAGCTGAAAAGCTAGAGAAAGATATCTATAAGACAGCAGGTGGTGAGTTTAATATACTAAGCTCTAAACAATTGTCTGACATATTAGTAAAGTCTGGCATAGTACTGCCTAATACTGATAAGGGAAACCCATCAGCATCAAAGGCATCACTACTTACTATAGATCACCCATTAGTGAAGGATATTTTAGAGTACAGACACACTATGAAATTTATTAGTACATTTATAGATGCTATGCTTACTAAACATATCTTTGGTAACATACACTGCGAGCTATGGGCACAAGGTACCACTACTGGTAGATTCAGTAGCTCAAACCCAAACATGCAGAACATACCAAAGTCAGACAAAACTATACGTAAAGGTTTCATATGTAGAGAGGGGTACAGCAACTTCTACTTTGACTATGCAGCTCAAGAGTACAGGGTATTCCTAGACTATGTTAAGGAGGATAAGCTCATTAAAAAAGTTAACGAAGAGAATGCAAACTTCCATGACTTAGTACTGGAAGAGCTGTATGATTTTGTAAAGGATGAGGATGACCCTAGAGGTCAGATTAAAACACTTAATTTTATGTTAATATATGGAGGAGGAGTTAAAAAATTAGCAGGACTGCTACATATATCATTGAACAGAGCTGATGCTATTAAGAGAGAGTATTTTAAGAAGCTACCTAAAGTAAAACCATTCTTAGATTTAGTTATCCAGACTATTAAATGGAGAGGCTATGTAAGAAACAAATTCAACAGACGCAGGAGACTAGGGCATGAAGAGGGTTACAAAGGACCTAATGCATTAGTACAAGGTAGCTGTGCTGACTACATAAAGAATAGAATGTTGGTAGTCTATGAGTTTCTAAAACCATACAAGTCTAATATGCTATTACAAATACATGATGAGCTAGTCATAGAGATACATGACAGTGAGAGACATTTAGTTCCTAAGATTAAGTCTATCATGGAGCGTAGTCATAACTGGTTCGCAGTAAATTTAGATGTGGACGTGGAGTACACCACAGAAAGTTGGGTAGATAAAAAGGAATGGAAACCATCAGTAGCAGAGGATTTGAAAAACTTTAAGTATGAGGTGAGAAGATGAACATGGATAGTATCGAGTTTTATTATCTAGATTTTAGACACATAGAGAGGAATCAAATGGTTAGAGACCAGGGCAAGACTCTGTGTTTTAAGACTAAAGGCAAAGGGTATTTCAGCGTTGAGTTGGATAGATTTCCTACTAGACAGGACTGCGCTATAATAACGGAAGGACCAGAGTATGAGCGAGTCAAGTAAACAAACAGCAATAATGGAAAATCTAAGACAGATACCATTTAGTGAGTGGGAAAAAGCAACTATAACAAATCGTGCTGGATCACAAGATGTAAAAGGCCATTGGAGAGGATACTATATAGCAATCGAACTAAAGAAGGATGATAAAGATGGGCCAAACACACTGCAAGCGTATAGGATTATACAGACCAACAAGAAGGGAGCATACTCTTTTTGGGCATCTGATTGGAACACAATTAAATATAAGTTACACGAGTTTGCCAGAACCAAAGGTCATGAGCTTTCCAGCACAGATAGACCTACTAATAAGCCGAGTAAACTACTTGGATGATTATACTGGTGACTACTATGGGTTTGAAGAGACAGAAGGTGAAATTGATTTCGGATATTTATTAAATTAAGTTATACTAATGTATGGAGTAAATAATATGGACTTTAAAACAAAACCGTTTGACCATCAACTTGATGTGTTCAGCGAAATAAAAGATTTAGATTACTTTGCATTGTTCTGGGAAATGGGAACAGGTAAGACTAAAGAAGCAATCGATTTTCTACGATACAAATGCTATCAGGAGAAGAGAGTGCTAAGAGTGTTAGTTATATGCCCTAAGATAGCTACGCATAACTGGAGGAATGAGTTTGAAATACATTCCTCTATGGTTGATCACGTAGATATATTAGAGGGTACTAAGAAGCAGAGGCTTGATACTCTGAACCACCCAAGGAAAAATATATTCATAATTAATTTTGAAGGTGTAGTGACTATTTATAGAGAGCTACTCCAGAGATGGGACATGATTATAGTAGATGAGTCACAAAGGATTAAGAACTACAAGGCAAAGCAGAGCAAAGCTATAGTTCAGCTGAGTACTATGTCTAAGTTCAGATTAGTACTGAGTGGTACTCCTATACTTAATACACCAATAGATATATTCAATCAGTACCTATTCCTTGACCACGGTGAAACATTTGGTACAAACTTCTTTTCTTTTAGAAATTATTTCTTCTCAAGGGTAGATATAATGGCTGGAGGAGGCAGGTCTTTTCCTAAATTTAGTATAAAGAAATGGTTGTTTGATGAGATGCACCAGAAAATAATGAGCATAGCTGATAACAGACTGAAGAAGGACTGCCTAGACCTACCAGACAAGGTGTATCAGGTATGGAATTTAGAAATGACTAAGGAACAGAGCAAAGCATACGAAGAGATGCGTAGCGACCTCATCACCTTGTACCAAGGCAGTATGGATTTTGCTATGATTGCGAGTACTGCTGCTACTAAAATAATAAGACTGAGACAGATATCAGCTGGATACATGAAGATGGATGAGTCAGGTAAAGAGATTGCATTCGAAAAGAATCCTAAGCTAGATGCCATCAAGGAACTACTAGCAGACATAACTGTAGACCATAAGGTTATAATATGGTGCTGTTTTAGGCAGAACATATTCTCGTTAACAAAAGAACTAAAAGAATACAACCCAGCTGTTATATTTGGTGATACTAAAGACAGATATGGTGAACAGACTAAGTTTGATAAGGATGACACATGTAGAATCATGATAGCTAACCCCCAGTCAGCAGGTTTAGCCATTAATCTAGTTGTGGCTGACTATGCTATATATTATAGCCAAGGGTTTGATTTGGAGCACAGAGCGCAGTCTGAGGACAGGTGTCACAGGTCAGGATCTGAAAGACACGAGAAGATTACATACATAGACCTAGTTTTCCCTAAAACTATAGATGAGATAGTACTAAGAGCTCTTAAAGCTAAGAAGAGCATGGCTGGTAGCTTAATTAAAGTAGTAGAGGAGATAATATGAGACATGATTTACTAGGTACTTGTGTTAAATGTGGGTCTGCACCAAAGCTTCAGAAGAGCAGAAACTGGAGTACATTCAGAGTTGTTTGTTCTAGGTGTGGTCTTAAGACTATAGAGTTTAAAACAAAAGAAGCAGCCATTATGGCTTGGAATAATATGGTTAAAAGGAGACTAAAGTGAGAATAGTATTGGTTATATTGTTGATGTTAAGCATGGGATTTACTAAATTAATCATAGTGTCTAATCACATAGACACGGCAGACACCTTTGAAACAAACACTATTGTTAACATGGGGTTGTCTGGTGAGAGTTTGTACATCTATTACACAGAAGATGAGGTGGTAAAGCATACACAGATAAGGTTTGAGGATTTTGATATGGCATTCGAAGAGTTTAAATATATTATGAAGGAGATGAGATAATGAACGAGTTAATTTGGTTTTTTATAATAATGTTTCATTTAGGGTACGTATTCTAATGGAAAGTATACTAGCATTTTTAATAACATGGACATTAGCAAGTAGTGTTGGCTTTGATAGTGGGGTACAACACCAGATATATTACGATAAGGTTATGCGTGAAAGAGCAGGAAAAGTTATATATCAAGAGGGATACGAGTTAGGTATACGTAAAGCAGAGCTTGATAGAAAAGTTAAGATGCTTACATTAGGAATAGAATTTATGGAAGATACGAAAGGAGGTGAGAAATAATGAAATTTAATTTAGACGAAACGTTTGAAACAGAAGACGGAACTAAAATTGTTACTGAATCTAAAGTGTACATATCTGACGTACTGAAGATGTTGCAACAGCTTAAAGTGGCAATCCCAGCACAGGTAGCACATCTTGCAAATGAACCTACTCCAGTTACTTTAGGTTCAATCATTCACGAAGCTGTCACAACAATAACTTTAACTGAAAAAGGTAAGAGCATGAGTGGCGAAGAGAAGTATATGCTATACAAGATAGCTAAGAAACTTGGTGAAGGTGAAGTAGTATTGGAAGCAAAAGAAGTTGCTAAAATAAAAGATGCCATAGGAAATGTATACAACAACGTAACATTACTAGGTAAGGCTTGGGAGTTATTGGAACATCCAATAACTGAAGAGAAAGCTGAGAAGAAATAAGAGAGGAGGTTAGACAATGGAACTAAGAGATTATGTTGAACAGTTAGCTGACATTAAAGCTAGAAGGTCTGAAATTTCTGCCGAAGATAAGGACTTAGGTAAAGAGCAGGAAGAAACAGAAGCCCAGATAGCTATGCTAATGCTAAACAGTGGTCAAGACAAAGTATCCTACCCTGGTGTAGGTACTGTTAGTCCTAGTGTACTTCATTTCCCAAAGATTATTGATGAGCAAGAATTCTTTGAGTATTTAGCACACACAGGGCAAAGCGGTATGATTAAAAGAGTTGTCCCACATCAAACATTACGTGCATGGTTTAAAGACCAAGTATTCGAAATCCCTGTTGCAGAAATAGGGCTGGAAGATTTTACTAAAACAAGAATAAATTTTAGGAGGAAATAGACATGACAGAAGAAATTAAGGTTACAGCCGAGCAGATAAAAGGCATAGAAGGAATGGAAAACTATGAGGAATCTGGATCCGCTGCACCCTACATCAAAATTCTGAATGGTTCAGCTGCATTAGAAGCAGATTTACCAGCTGGCACCATGGTAAATGGAGCCAATAAAGAAGTGTTAGCTAAAGCGGGACAAGAGTTCAAGTTTATTCCAGTCTATTACTACAAACGATGGACAATATGGAATAATAAGACACGAAGTCTAGAAAAGTTTACATTTGATAAGAAGGGTCAATGGTCAGACGGAACAGCTATTCAATTTGAAGATGTAAATTGGGTAGGTAAGGTACCTCCAAGAGCACAAGAATCTCTTGAGTTTGTTGTCATCCCTACCTCAGAGCTTAAGAAGCCCGAAGCAGACAGACAATGGTGCATACTATGCTTTGCCTTTACTAATAAAGGAAGAGTACAGATAGCAAAAAACTTAGAACAGTTAATTTATCTAACATCTATTAATGAAAAGGTTAATAAGATGTACGCATGTGCTTACTCTATTAAGAGTGCTAAGAAGAAAGACTCTAAGGGTAACATGTGGTTTGATTTTGATGATCCAAAATTTTTACAGAAAATAAAACCTGATTCACTACAGATAGCAGCAGCTATTTATGCAGAAACAAAAGACATAAACAAAGTTACAGCTATGGTAGTAATGGAACCAGCCCTAAGCGAAGCTCCAGTAGAAGTCGTAGAGAATACAGACTTCTAGAATGTGATACGTTGGTGGTAGTGTAATGATTGCACGTTAGTCAGCTGCTAAAAGACGAGGTTAAATTCCTTGCCACCAATACTAAAACTAAACGAAGGGTAGGGTAATTAATGGAACAACATATTTTAGAAGTAGCTGAACAAGATTATGAAGCATTTTATTCAAGGCTAATAGACTTCACTAGAATCGATAGTAGGCAAGAAGCTCATTGTATATGTCCTGTTCATGATGACAACAAAACCTCGTTACATATCAATCTAGAGACTGGTAAGTGGCATTGTAAATCATGTGGTAAGGGTGGGCATGACCCAATAAGTTATTATCAATTTGTACACGAAGTAGACCAGATAGATGCTGCAGATGAGCTAAACTCTTTGTTTGGTTTGTCAGCGTCACCTCATGATAACACTAAGCAGATGCATGAAGAGTTACTAAAAAGTAAGGATGCTATGAAGTATCTGCAAGACAGAAGCATTACGATTAACACCATAAAACGTGCTAAGTTAGGATGGGATGGAAAGAGATTCCATATCCCTATAAGAGATTTCGGTGGCAACCTTAGGAATGTTAGACAACATCTAAAGGGTTCACACGCTACTGAAGTAAAGACAATCAGTTCATTTAGTGGCACAGGAGGCTTAAGACTCTACCCTATCAAAAATACTAGAGGAAACCAAATCTATATATTTGAGGGGGAAATGGATGCACTACTAGGTATTAGCTTAGGACTAAACGCTATCACTGTTACAGGTGGAGCTGGAAGTTGGAAGCTAGAATTTAACAAGTACTTCACAGATAAGAAAGTAATTATCTGCTATGACGTTGACAACGCTGGTATAAATGGAGCCAAGAAGGTAGCCAGTTATTTACAGGAAGTAACAGAAGAGGTATCAATAGTATCTATCCCTAAAGAAGGTATATCAGATCACGGTGATTTCACAGACTACATAAAAGTACATGGGTTTGAGGAGTTTACTAAACTACCACGAGTTAAGTTTGAGGGATTAGATGCGGAAGAGGCTAAAAAAATAGTACAGGATATCCATTTAGGTGAGTCCACTAATAGTTTTTTCTACAACAAAAGAATAAGAACTGTTGCAATAGTAACAGGTAAGGGTAATCTATTTGTAGTACCTAGAAAGGTTGACCTTAGATGTGCGATGAAGAACGGTACTAAATGTGTTGCCTGTGGTCTACACAAGTATGGTGGCTCAAGAATCTTAAAGATTAAGAATGATGACCCAAGGTATCTTAAAATGTTTAGGGTGGGCGATGAGGAACAGCTTAACATAATCAAAAGGATAGCTGGTATACCTTTGAAGTGTATTGATGTTAGAATTAAGCCACTAGAGGCTACTAACATTGAACAAGTAGCAGTGATACCAGAGATTGATTATGATTCAACGAGTTCTAGCTCATACATATCAAGACTGGTACATATCACAGGAGACATACCACTTGAGTCTAACAAACCTTATGTATTAGAGGGTCTGGTGATTCCGCATCCTAAGACGCAAGAGTCAACCATGTTAGTTTACAACTCTACTCCTACTAAGGATAACATTGACACATTTGAGATGGACACCGACTTGCAAGAAAGACTAAAAATATTTCAGGCTGAGACGCTGGAAGAAATGGAGACTAAATTAGATGAAAAATATTCTGACTATGAAGCTATCACTTCAATTTATGGCAGGCATGATTTGTTTATGGCAATTGATGTCATATTTCATTCTATATTATCTTTTAAATTCCAAGACAGATTAGTCAAGAGAGGACATGTAAATGGACTTATTTATGGAGACACTAGAACAGGTAAAACCGAAGCAGTTGATAATCTCATGGCTCATTTCAGAGCAGGAGACGCTGCTGGTGGTGAAAATGTATCGTTTGCCGGTCTCGTCGGAGGCGTTCATAAGGTTGCTAACGGTGAAAAATGGGGAATTACTTGGAAGATCATTCCGCTTAACGATAGGAGGCTCGTTAAAATTGATGAGTTTCACGAAATGGCGGATGAAGATATTCGAAAGATGTCTGAGCTTATGTCCTCTGGCGTTGCGAATATTCAGAAGATTCATAATGAAAGAACGATGGCCAGAACTAGACTCATACTGGTTGCTAACGGAAAAAATGGAAAAAACTTGTCAGAATATCAGTACGGATGTCAAGCAATACCCGCTATAATGGGGTGGCACAATGAAGACATAGCTAGGCTGGATTTTGCATTAGCAGTTAGCTCTCATGATGTTGACAACAAAGACATCAACACTATGAAGAGCGAGAGGAGAAAAGTTAAGACATTTACCACAGACCTATCGCATGCACTCATTATGTGGGCATGGAGTCGTAAGAATCAGGACATAGTATTCACTGTTGATGCAGAGAACGAGATAATGAAGCTCAGTAGCTTACAGGTAGACAAGTACCATATCTCTATACCTCTTGTACCACCAGCTGAACACGCTATAAAATTAGCTCGTATAGGCTCATCTATAGCAAGCATGTTCTTTAGTACCAACGAAACAGGAGTAAAAGTAATTGTTAAAAAGAATCACATAGTCATGGCGTATAGATTTTTAGAAAAACTATACAACCATAATTCCATGAGGTTCGGTGGTTATTCTAAAATGATGTACACTAAAGATAGATTGAAAGACCCTGGTCAGCTTAGAGCATTGAAAATTACTGAGGATACTCGAGACTTGCTGTTATCAATGGATAAATTGACTCAGAGACACCTTGAGACTATTTTTAACTGTATGGATAAGGATGTTACAAGGATGACCATCTTCACCCTGCTAAAGAACAATGCTATTAAACCATGCGGAAGCAGTATGTACTCTAAGACACCTGCGTTCATTAAGTTTCTAATCTCAGAAGATTTTGTTAATCAACCAGAAGTTCTGGAAGTAATTTAGGTATAAAAAAAGACCCCACCATCAGGTGAGGTCTTAAAAATTAGGAGTGGCTTAGTTTAAACAGCTATTCCTTTTAACCCTTTGTCCCATCCCTTATCGAAATCATCTCCAGCAACATTTAAATCTGTTGCAACTCTGTTCCTTAACTTAGTATCTTTAATTTTTCTTAACACATTATAGTACATGAACAGACCTAACTTATTTCCTACGGCTAATCCACCACCTTGAACCATCTTACTGATCCCAGATTGAACCCAAAACCATACGCCTACACCACCTACAAATAAGCCGAATAGACTTGCCCCTGCTGTCTGAACTATATCGTTACCTAATAAACTTAATACTATATCCATTATCTTTTACCTCCTTAGTTTTTATATTCTGTATAGCCTTGGTAAAGACTGATTGTATTATTAGTTTCTGCTGTTGCCCACTCTGCAGTTATCTTAATATCCATATTAGCAGTTGTATCTATTGTTGCTATTCCAACCATTGAAGTAATATCTCCTCTTGCCGTAGCATCCCCAACTTCTAAATGAATATGAACTGCTCTTTGACCTGTTGAACCAATAGTTCTTTGAGTTGCATTAGCATTAAAGTGCCAGTCTTGGTCTGTTAATTGTCTTGTATTTGTTTCTAGTGTGGCTACTGGGGTAACACTTGCTCCAACATATACTCTTAAAGTAACCTCATCTCCAGCAGTTCCACTATCGTTAGTAACTATTCCATCACAATGAACTTTAAAGATATTTCCAGCCTCTAAACTATTCGCTGCGATTGGAGCTGTAAATAAAGTTGTTTCTGTTGTTGTATTGGCTACTGTAACAGTCGCTACTGCAATATTTGAAGTTCTATCAATCACTTTTTGAGTCGCTTGATTCGTGACATACATTCTTCCGTCTGCATATTCAATAGCTCCTGTTTCAGGAGTTGTAAGTAATGTTCCCTCTGTTAATTTAACAGGCGCTGTTCCTGCTGTGGCTGTACCTGCTCTAGGCATTAAAGTTGCAAGAGTTCTTATCCCTGTTGTAGCTCCTATGTCAACATAACCATCATTTAAAGAATCAATATATTCATTTCCATCAGTTTGTGTGAACTTAATCTTATCGCTGAATAATGTTTCCCCACCAACTGTTAAATCATTGTAAACATT
>Ga0208905_1001090_pt1 | contig 13749 bp, 15 predicted proteins | sample AntAceMetag02UKS_FD_184776 | JGI IMG/M metagenome (GOLD analysis project Ga0208905, IMG submission 184776) | Saline lake microbial communities from Ace Lake, Antarctica - Antarctic Ace Lake Metagenome 02UKS (SPAdes) (version 2) | ecosystem: Environmental > Aquatic > Non-marine Saline and... | reverse complement strand
GTAAGGTTGAAACATGAAGAAAATCTAAAACATTACCCCTTTTGTCTTTAACGATTACATCTTTTCCCATGAATTGTGTGATTAAAATAACATTGTCCTGCATTGCTTCTAAACGGACTTTGGTAAGGAAAGACGTCAGTTTTGAGAAATCTTTTGTTAATCTTGAATGATCTTGGAAAATAAGAATACCTGTACTTACAATTAAAAGCGTTAAAATAAGTATTCTTTAAGGTTTCATTTCTCCAATGTTCCTCTTAATCATCGGTATTGCTTTGATACTGGCTTTGTACCTGCTTGAGCTTGGAGAAAAATTCCTATTCTGTGATAATCCCTTTCTCGACAAGCAGCTGAGTGAGGGCGTCCACCTGAATTGAATTTGCAATCAGCAATTCTTTGAAAGTAACCAGTTCCTTGGAATCAAGTTTTTCTGCCATACATCTCCCCTATTTTTTACAGCTTTTCGTTCTCTAAATCGATATCTTCGTCTGTCACCACAAGATCGTTAATAAGCCATTTCCCATCTTCTTTGATCAGGTAGTACAACTCTTTCTGGCTGGTTTTCACGGCTTTAGTTTCAATTGTAGCATCAACAATGACAACAGCCTTATTGCCTTTAACCTTTGAAGCAATTACGGAACTTCTTATTTTCCGGTATTTGATTTGTTTTAGAGATTTCCATGTATCCACAACCCACACTGATTTTGGTTTATTATCTCTAAAATTTGGCGTGGTAAAGTCGGCAAGCTCATCCATATAAGGGCCGCCATACGTATTTACGAATACATTAACAATATAAGAAGGGTTTTGCTCCTGTGCAATTGCGATAGCAGTGAGCATGAGGAACAGTACAATCGACAGTGAAACAGTTTTGATAATTTTGAGAATCATATAAAAATCCTCCTTGGCCTGTACGCAATATCAGTCTCAGCATTTCGTAATTATTATCACCACAAACCACCAGCCTGGCAGGGGTCTTTCACAAACGGATTCTCATTTCCTTGAATCCTCTCTATCCTCTTACATCTCTCGCATTCCCAACTATCTAATGGGTCTTCTTTGTCCCAAGCATCGAAAAGTTTCCGGTTCTTTTGGCTAATAACACCATGCCCCGGATATGCCCAGTCCATATAAAAATACGTCCTCGCAATGTTGCCCCGTTTCTCCGGCGGCGGTTCAGCCTTGCGATTTTCGATCTCCATATCACAGTTCCCAAATCCTCTCTTCTCACCGGGGATTATCCCAAAACTGTAGTTGGAACGTAACCCGTTTATTTCTCCTACTGACGGCACCAGGTTATACATGTCCGATTCCATGTACCTGAACGGGATGGCCATTTTCCTGGCACAGTTACGACCTTTGAACGGCTTCCCTTTACTGCTGACACATTTGGGATGGCCATCTCTCCATTCCGAGAAACTCTGCCCGAAGGCATGGGCAGGGACTATGTGTTCCCATTCCAGCCGGTGAGCACGTTTCGATTCTTTCTTTGGTGTGTACTTATCGGATGGGATTATCTTCTTGCTTCTGGTGAAGGGGCAGCGACAATAGAATGTTGTGAGGTGGTCATAATATACTTTATCGAGGAGAAGCTTCTTTGCCTTGTTGAATGACTGGTATCTTGTGTTACCTCTGTCTGAGGCATAGGAGATCCCTCCTGTCATGCAGAGTATTGATAATACTATGAGGAACGATGCCAGCCTCTTCATTGTGGTTTCCCTATCAGGTTCTCTCTGGATATGATGACCATCAACCGTTGAGTTTAGCCCTTGTCCTTGAAGAGTACTTGAAAGAAACAATCCTTCTCGGCTCAATAATAATATGCTCTCCTGTGTGAGGATTTCTTCCGTTCCGGGCCTTCTTTTCGATGAGGTAAAACTTACCGAATCCGCTGATCTTGACCTCCTCACCATCCACAAGTGATTGTCTTATTATCTCCAGGACGGATTCGAACATGTCTGCGGATTTGTCCTTAGAAAAATTAAACTGGTCATGGATTGATTTGATCATATCTACTTTTTTCAAGGTCATGGGTATAGCTCCTCCTTTGATGACAAACAGGGGTTATTCTGCTCATGTCGTTAGAAACGAATTACTTCTATATCTTAATTCTGTCAAGGGAATAAGATGTTACAGCGAAGATTAAATTTGTGTGTTATGTAAAAATAAGATTCGATTTCTGCGTAAAATAAAGAATTAAGATTATACGTATTATATTAAAACTATGAGATATGTGGTGTATAACTTCCTGTACTCTTTCAAACTGCTTTATCAAAGGAATACAAGCTTTCAAACAATAATAATCATTTTTACATTCAACACTAACTACCAAGGATAACGACTTGTGTAAATTTTTTACTTCAGAATGTCCAAAAAAGAAACAGAGACCTGTCTATAATCTTGCTAATTCTTCCGTATGATGGCGATATAAAATCTGAGAGTGCTTGTCGTGGAATTTAGGCTTGACAAACAAACAACACAACACAATGATATTGTTGTGTCATGGTTCCGTTGCTGGTCGATATAGCCTCTACTTGGATGGTTTTGCCGCCAGGGATACATGGCGCGACTCTTCTTGAGATTGAGCACAGCTTTGCAACGAATGCAAAAAGAAGAACGTTGTATGAAGGCTTGGTGAAAGGCTGTGAATCCTTAAAATCTGCGGGTTGCAGTATTGTCTATTTGGACGGAAGTTATGTAACAGAAAAATCGTCACCGGATGATTTTGATGTGTGTTGGGACCCCACAGGTGTAGATGCTGCCAAACTTGACCCTGTACTATTGGATTTTTCCAACATGCGCAAAAATCAAAAAATGAAATATGGTGGTGAATTTTTTCCATCGAGTATAAAGGCCGATGGTTCTCATACATTTGTTGACTTCTTTCAAATAGACAAGGAATCTGGAAACGAGAAAGGAATCATACGTATCCTGCTTTAATGATACGGGAAAGGAGCCATTAAAATGATAACTAACGAACGACAATATAAAATAACCAATCGGCAGCTTCTAAAGCTGAAACGGGCACTAAAGGATTTTGATCCAAAAGAAGTTGAACAACGCGTTGGTTCAAAGGCCCTTATGGTAGCAGAACAGAACGCACTGAAAAGCGAGGTAACGGTTCTCTCAAATCAACTAAGAGAATATGAATCGTTGCGTTCTGGTATAATAACTCAGTTTAAAGCATCCAATTTGGGAGACCTGCCACGCATTCTTATCCGTGCAAGAATTGCCCAAGGGTTAACGCAACGTGAACTTGCGGAACGAGTCGATTTGAAAGAGCAGCAAATCCAAAAATATGAATCTGAAGAATATGCGAAAGCGAATTTACAGCGATTACAAATTATTGCAGAGGCTTTGAATCTTAGTATCTCGGAAATTGCAGAATTTAACACAAATCCTTCAATCAAAGAATCCTCAGGTTCAAAGGAGCTCGACTGGAGCAGATTCCCAATAAAGGAAATGTATCTACGTCAGTGGTTTGAAGGTTTTTCGGGATCGCTAGCTGCAGCAGTGGATGATGCTGAAGATCTTGTGTTTCATTTTTTAAAGAACGCAATTAATCGACCGACAGTAACATTGCATAGAAAAAAAATCCGCTTGGGTTCATCTATGGATGAATATGCTTTGCTAGCTTGGGAATGCAGGGTACTGTCGTTAGCAGCGGCTATGCACCTTAAAGGCTCTTATCAGAAGGGAGTGATCGATGACCAGTGGATTGCAGCGCTTGCTAAAGAAAGTTCGCACGAGGATGGACCAATACGTGCTAAAGAAAAACTTGGGGAAGTAGGTATTGCATTAATCATCGAACCCCATTTAACACAAACACACCTAGACGGAGCAGCTTTACTGGCTAACCATGGACCAGTCATAGGAATAACCTTGAGGTATGATCGATTAGATAATTTTTGGTTTGTTCTTTTTCATGAATTGATTCACGTAACCAAACACCTTCGAAAAGGAAAGATTGTGGGCATATTCGATGACATGGAGGAAAGCGATATAACAAAAGTCGAATATGAAGCGGATTCGTTAGCAGCGGAAGCAATGCTTCCTCAAGAAATATTCAACAAATCGCTAGCAAAATATGTCAGATCACCCGAAACAATAAAAGCATTGGCAGCAGAGCTTAGCATTAATCCTGCTATTATAGCAGGAAGAATAAGACATGAGACTAATAACTACTTAATCCTAAACGATCTTGTCGGGCAAGGTGAAGTTCGAAAGCACTTCCCTGATGCTGGTTTCGGCAAATGAGGAAAGAGGTAAGCTCATGAGCGTTGGTTTGCAGCAATATGTTCCTTGCCTTAGATGGAAACAGGGGGAATATCAGGCACTATTGCGCCTGTCATCCGCTATCAAGAGTGTTCTCGTACCGTTGATTGAGGTTTCTGAAATAGGTTACGACTTTGAAGCACGAACTGACAATAAGACGGTTGATGATCATCTTTCTACTTTCCCGAAGAGAGTAGGTGAAAAATGGGGTACACGACCCTGTTTCGTGGATATGCACCTGATTGCAGAGTCAGAACGCATGAATACTGGCGAACATCCCTTTGCGTTCGTTTTCGATGGCCTTAGGCTGAGAGGTGTGTCAGCAATTCCTGTTGTTAGGTTTGAACAGGATCTTGCCTGTAAAGCTGCAATTCAATCAATCGTTGCTCAGGATAAAAGAGGGTTGTGTCTTAGGGTAAATATCGAAGATGCAGCAAAACCCAACTTAGCTCTTACCTTGAAAAGCCTTCTTCAGAGTTATCATCAAAAAGTTGAGATTTGCGATTTCATCCTTGATTTGAGGGCGCCCAACTTTGATCCCATAGAAGGTTTTGGGGGAGTACTGCACACTATAATTGCCAATTTACCCGACAGAGAGAGATGGCGTTCATTTACGATAATTGGTACGGCATTTCCTTCGTCAATGGCTGAGATAGGACTCGGGCCATCAATTAAGCCCAGAGGCGAATGGAAGCTATACAAATTCCTTGTCGATAATTTGAGGTCTTCAGATATTCGAATTCCGACTTTTGGCGATTACGGAATAAATCATCCCGACGTCTTGGCACTTGACATGCGAATTATAAAACCATCAGCTACTGTCAGATATACGATAGACGATAACTGGCTAATAGTAAAGGGCTTAAACGTTCGAGACAATGGGGGAGGACAGTACCGTCAACTATGCCAAAGTGTTATCAGCTCTGGGCATTACTGTGGACAACCCTATTCAATGGGAGACAAATATATTTATGATTGTGCTCAAGGCACAGTCTCTACAGGAAATCTGACTACGTGGCGGTGGGTTGGGACAAATCATCATTTGACGAAAGTTGTACGGGACGTCGCCAATTTATCCGGTTCATAAGATACTTTTTGACAAGCTTCCGCAGTTCGGACGAATCTAATCTGTTAACAATATGAGTATACAAATTGGCTCGTTTTTCTCTTAGCTCGTTACCCGGAACCCCTAGGCTGGCAAGTATCTCTTGTGCTTCATTGCGCCAAAGCAGCTGGGTAACGGCATAGCCATCGACCTCTCTGTTTTGCTTTGAACGCCTAACAGTCTTGAAATATATTGCGCCTCGCTTGCCCTCTGAAACGGAGATCAGACCCCACCAATTGGGAAGCATGGTCAATGCCTCATCGAGATGGCACTTGGATGATATTAAAGAAACACGATCAAATACTAAATTATAAATTGCAATTTGATTATCCAATCGTCTCAATGAATCTGAATCGCTTTTGATCTCATATCCAACAAAGTGGCCGTTTAGTACTGCAATATCTGCTCTACACTTACCATGTTGCAACCCCAACTCATCAACCACAAGTGCTGACGGATCCTCATGATGCTTGGTTAAGCACTTATGATGAAAGTTGATTCTGATCTGCTGATCATTCATTAGATGATCCTTAATATGGATTCATATTGTATACTACGATCCCAGGCTGCGCAAGTATTTCAATTACAGACGGAGCACCATTAACTTTTATACGTTTTTTTACAAAAACATAGTTAGTTCTAGTTAGTTCCATTATGATATCTTGTCAAGAGATATTACTGTGAGACTTTCAAAAGGTAAGTATTGTTTTTCACATTCAACAAATTTGTTTCTTCGTAGGTGACGTCAAGGTCTGACTCATACCATATTTTCATGAACCACACTCATTCAGTTCAAATACAAAGCGAGAGGTTGGGTGATCTGATCGAGTGGGATAAACAGATGGCCTCCCTGTGGTGCCATCTGTTCAGGAATCCTTTCTGCTGTAAACAAGCAGTATAGGGATAGTTTTTTAACCAGGGGGTGGGTCAAATTTGGGGTGCCACGATGGGTCATTTTTCGGTTGCCATTTCCAATCATTGAATGCGATTTGAAAGCGCGTGTATTCCATACAGTCAAATTTCCTTTGCTGGAGCGGATAGGTTCGTTCCCGAAAGCTTAATGTAGAAATACTTCTTTTCTTGTTCAAATTATCATTTGCAAAAAGGCCCTATTTGTGGTCTTATTTGCAAAAGCTTTAACTAGGATAGTAATATGCCCTTAAAAGCGAACGCACACTTCTCAAGCGATCTCCCATCCTGGGTTGATTCCAGTCAGGAACAAGGGCTCTATTTTTTCACCCGAGAAGAGGCCATCCGGTCCCTTCAATTCACTGAGGAAGCCTTTAAGAAGGCCGCAGCAAGATTGGCGAAAAAAAAGAGAATCTTGCGCATCCGAAGCGGCTTTTTCGTCATCGTCCCCCTGGAATATCGTGCTACCGGAATATTGCCAGCGGAGTGGTTTATCGCCGATCTGATGGCCTACCTGGAGCAGCCTTATTATGTGGGTCTGCTCAGCGCCGCATCCCTTCAGGGCGCTGCACACCAACAACCCCAACAGTTTCAGGTTGTCACTACGGTGCCCCAACGCGAAGTCCGCAAAAAGGGTCTTGCTATCCGGTTTTTCTTCAAGACGAACTTTAACGCAACTCCGGTCACTCAAATCAAGGTTCAAACCGGATATATTTCTCTCTCTTTACCAGAGGCTACGGCTATCGACCTAATTCGTTATGCAAGATCTATCGGAGGGCTCGATCGCGTGATTACCGTGCTGCAAGAACTTGGAGAGTCTATGGACCCTGCCAAGTTGATAGATGCAGTAACAGCGGAGGGAAATCTGGTCTGCGCGCAAAGACTGGGTTGGCTGATGGAGAAAGTCGGCTATGCATCGCTGGTACCGGATATAGCCCGTTTGATCGCCGATCAGAATCCACCCTTTACCCGGCTGGACCCGTCATTGCCTGCGGGCGAAGCTGAAAGAGACATCCGCTGGCGGCTGTTGATCAATACGGATGTGGAGGGCGACTTATGATCCCAAAAGCGGACATTGTTGCCTGGCGTCGGTTTGCACCCTGGGTCAACGATGCCCAGGTGGAACAAGACCTGATTATTAGCAGGGCGCTGGTTGCTATTTTTCAAAGCCCTTTTTTGGCAAAGCAATTGGCCTTTCGGGGTGGGACGGCTTTGCACAAGCTCTATTTTGATATTCCGCGGCGTTATTCGGAGGACATTGACCTGGTCCAAATTATCCCTGCACCCATCGGACAGATCATTGATACCCTGCAAGGGTTGTTGAACGGCTTTCTTGGGGCGCCGCGCCGCAAACAAACGAAGCAATCGGTGATATTGACCTATCGGATAGAATCGGAGGGGCCGCCCGTAGTACAACTGCGACTGAAGGTTGAAATCAACACGCGAGAGCATTTCGTGGTGGAAGGCTATAAGAAGCAGCCCTTTGCCGTGCAGTCTCGATGGTTCAAAGGAGACTGCGAGATTACAACCTATACATTGGAGGAACTGCTCGCGACCAAGCTGAGGGCTTTGTATCAAAGGAGAAAAGGGCGCGATCTTTTCGATTTGTGGCTTGGCGTTACGGAAGGGAAAGCCGATGCTCGTACAATCATCCGTGTCTTCAAACAATACATGGAAAACGAAGGCCAAACCGTTGAAACCATGTATTACGAAAACAATTTGCAGGAGAAAATGCGCCATCAGGGCTTTCTCAGCGATCTGAATCCCCTGCTGCCTGCGGATACAACATATAACGTTCAGGATGCATACTATTGTGTAAGAGGAAAAATAATTGACAATCTTTCCTGATAGAGGATTCCAGAGGAGCGCTGAACATATTGAAAGAAAAAACAATAGTATAAATTGCGACTGTATCTGCACTTTTTCAGGAGGTATATAACGAAATGCCCCAAATATTCGACAACATCGAAAAGCATCTTTTGTCATCCCTTTCGGACGCTATGGGGCTTTCGGAACGGGCCGATTTCTGCGTTGGTTATTTCAACCTGCGCGGTTGGCGAAAAATTGATTCGCTTGTCGAAAAATGGCCAGGCGGCGACGGCCATTGTTGCAGGCTCCTCGTCGGTATGCAGCAAATGCCACAGGACCAACTACGATCAGCCATGAGCCTGATCAAAGGCGAAGAACAGGTTGATCAGGCAACAGCCATCACCTTGAAGCGTAAACTTGCTCAAGATTTCCGCGATCAGCTGACCGTAGGTATCCCAACAAACGAAGATGAAGCTGGATTGCGCCGCCTTGCAGCACAAATAACATCGCGTAAGGTGATCGTAAAGTTATTCCTCCGCCATCCGCTTCATGCGAAATTCTATATGTGTTTCCGGCCAGATCCTCTGAACCCCAAGATCGGTTATTTAGGCAGTAGTAATTTGACGTTGGCTGGTCTTTCTAAGCAGGGCGAACTCAATGTTGATGTAACGGGTAGATGAGATAAAATATTGGGGTGAGTGACCGGATTTGAACCGAGCACTTTGGCCCTAAATAATTGAAATAACTATGGTTCAAATGACCTTGGCATCAAAATGACACTATCTGTGATTGGGGCGGCAGGATTTGACCTGCAAACTCTGGCATCACCAAGCCAGAAGGCTAAGGCGGTCAAGACTGCAAATACAAGTCGAGAGGTTGGGTGATCTGGCCGGATCAATGATAACAGTTTGAAATGTGCAGATTATTGGTCGTGATTTTTCCCGGGTGACGTGATATTTGTAACTTCCTGAAACAAACAAAACTCGGATTGGCTTGTTCACTGTAGAGTACAATTGGCAATCAGCTACAAGAGTCAAACGTAGACTTGACCCCTTTATTTTTTCAAACAGAAACTGTCTTGGCATCATGAAAACCAGTATGGTGTGCTCATTGGTAACAACCACGGTGACAATGACCTGCATCTCGCGTTTGTCACCGGTGATTATGAAGCCGCATACAGCAAATATAAGGAAATGGACTGTATCTGTTATGAAAGCAAGAAAATGAAGATATATTTCATTGAAGATTCTGATGGGTTCTGGCTTGAAATAGTCCCCGAAAAAAGATAAGAGAGTTTTTACATTTGGGAAATATCGTAACTCTGAAAATTTAAACATACGGTTGTTTCATGATGAAACCCAGTAAAGTTGACCTCATTATACAATATTCAATTTTAATTGCCGGTCAAGAATATGAGTATATTGACCGCCAGCTTGGCCCAATCCACTTGATAAAATACGTCTATCTGGCAGACTTGGCGTATGCTGAGCGTAATTACGGTGAGACTTTTACAGGAATTGCCTGGCAGTTTTATAAGTTCGGACCTTGGTCTCAAGCAGTAAACGAGCGTATTGAACCTGCTCTCGCTGCAATTGGAGCAAACAGAAAGACCTTCCACAGTAACTTTGACGACAAAAATGATTGGTTTAGGTGGCAGATTATAGACGATCGGTTGCTGGACAATATAGAGCAGAAGTTACCTTTGACTATTACATCACGCCTTAAAAGAAATATTCATAAGTTTGGTCAAGATACTCCTTCACTGCTAAGTTACGTCTATCTGACATCCCCAATGCTTTTAGCTGCCCCGAATGAGTATCTTGATTTCTCGCATTTGAATCACAAAAGCGAAGACATCAAGAAGCCTTTGCCGTTAAAGAAAGAGAGCTTAACTGACAAACAAAAGAAAAAGTTCAAAGAAGGTATGCAAAAAATACGCGAAAAAAACATCGAAAGTCGGTCCACTGATCGCTGGAGAACGCAACTCGTAAACCCTGTTCAGAACCCTAAATATGACGATGTCTATTATGATGGGTTGAAATGGCTTTACAGCCTTGCCGGCCCCCCACTACCTGAAGGGGGAGAAGAAGCCGTTTTTTCCGATTCTGTCTGGAAGTCAAGTAGCAGAAGAGGCGAAGATGTTTCCTAATGACTCGGTCCAGTCCATTATTAGCCCTTCTTTGTGGTGGGAAGAAACCGAAACCAAAACTCTGGAGAGGGGTTGCCTTGTATATGCTTTTATACCTCATGTTGATCAAGTACCGTATACTATAAGGCCTGTCGGAAGATTACAGCCAGAACAACATGGCAGCGCAAAACTGGATATTGCTCCATTGAGGATGAAAAATAGTCGCAAAAAAGAAGATTTGCCTGTAGCAGCAATGGCGATTCACGATAGTGAATTATGGGTAGCTTATAGGGCAAAAAAAAGACCGTGTCTTGTGTTGGGGAATAATGTCTCATCTGTAGACAACAAATTAAGACGGGGAATGCCAAAGAAATTGACAGCACCAACGGTAATTGTAGCACCCTATTATGGTGTTGACAAAGATGGCACACGAGCCGGATATAACCCTGAACTTGTTGAGCGAATCCGACACGCAGAATATCCGCAATTTTTTTGGGATAAACTTCCTATTTACGGACCGAAAGAGTCAATATTGAGGCTTGATCACATTCAACCTGTCGGGACACTCTCAAGCTCATATGAGCTAGCTCAATATAAGCTGAGCGAAAATGCCATGGAGCTTATGGATGATTTACTCCAATGGCTCATTTGGGGTGGAGTCCCTGCTGACAGCCTCATCTTAGATTACAGAAAAGGAATTGAATCTATTTTTGGCTAACACATATGAGTTATTTTTGCGTCGCAACTACACAAAATAAATATTATCAATAATTAGGAACTCTTTCCCATTGCTTTCTTGGCCATTCTATCTTTCCCATGAAAACAGGGAAAATAGTGACAGCGACTATTTTTATAGAATTAACAGCTCATAATATTTTGTATACCCTCCACAAAAAAAGCCCTATCTCTCATTTTGAGAAACAGAGCTTTAGATGATCAGACCATAATTTCCCCTCAGTTACAGCTGTTCACAAGTACATATGATGCGTTCAAGATCAATAAATATGCTAAACCACTAGCTCTATCAGGGTATCTTGTCAACGAATATTATGTTGATACTTTCGAATAAGCTTCAATCCGAAGTTGCGGTAAAGCCGATAAGTGAAAATTCGAGGTATTAATTCAATTTTGGATTGAAGCATGAAGAACGGAGCCGCTACGCGAGCAATAGATTTTCCTATGGGGTTTCAATAGGGGTCTCTCCCCTACAAGTTGCAAAACTCAACAACATGAGCTACTGAATAACAGATAGAATGGGATTGTCAATAATCCTTTATTCTGGGATTTCCCCACAAGTCCTCTGTATCTACCACCGCGAAGCGGTTTAGTTCTTCTTTTGGTAATCAGTAACAAAAACATCACCGGGAGCCGACTTTTCGGCGATCCGGTACATGCGGCGGTCATGACTTTCACATCTTACCAACATCGCAGTTTCCGGGACGAGTGTCATTCCAGAATCTGATCAGCTTATCCTGTGCGCATGCATGGAAGAATTTAACTTTCTTCTCTATCCCATTGGAAAGAGTTCCGCTCAGTTTTGTGCAATCGCTTATGGTATAGGCAGCAAGCTTCTTCTTATTTTTGACAATGTGGAAGTGAGGGGGAGCGTGCTCGTCAGCGTATATTTCAATTGTGTAGCCGTTGACAATATCAACCCTGACTCTCGTTTCAACGACATACATTTTGCCATTCTTTTCCTCAACATAATCATCAGATGACAAGAATTTTTCCAGTAACCGTAAAAGGTCACCCATTGACTCTGCTTTAGCAATGAAATGTTCCCAAGGACTCATATCAATATCACATCATAACAGCGTTGGTATAGTTTCTGTATAAAAACCAAACACAGCGATTTTGTCGTATAAGACACCTCAAATTTCATCGATTTAATAAATTCTTTCTGAAGTCGATGAAACAAAAAGTGGAGAAAAAAAAGAAGACTACATTATGCAACCATAAAGGACTAATCAGTAGTTACGAGAGTAATGTAGGCATTAGGTTTCTTAATGCTCTGTGTCTCTCGGTGGGAAAGGATCATTCCCAGGTGCGATGGTATCCTTACTTCTTATTTTGCCATCTAAGCCTTTTGTGGTGAGTTCACCCCCGCCCTGATTTTCCAACATTTCTCTCGCCGCTTTTTCGGCTTCTTTTTGTGTGTTGTGGAGGCTGGAAGCCTTGTTTGAATCATTTCTCTTATTAGCCCATTTTTTATCAGGTCTGCGGTAGATCATACGATCTCTATCTTTACTCATTTCTCCCCCTTCATATCTTCGTCTGAGGCAAATGATCAAAGTATCTAAATTGTGAGCTTCATTACGGGGAACATCTATTTTCCCAAGAAAAGAGACAATAATATGTATATGGCCCCCGGATATCTCCAAGTTATGAAGTATGACAATCGGGACTGCAGAAATAGCACCCGTCCGCTTTGGAGTAGTGCGTCTTCGCCTCTCGTACAGCCTCGTGGCAACTTGAGAACTCACCAAGGTAGACTCTATTTTCCGGACTCGGCAGATATGAGCATTCTGATTTATGGACTTCATGATCACCATTGCTCTGTGCCTGACTATTCACATAGTACCTTGCCATGCTGAACCTCCTTTTTGCTGTGTTGTTCCCTTTTGTATTAGAAAACCCTACAAAAACAAAAGCCCCATCTCTCATTTTGAGAAACAGGGCCTTAGATGATCAGACCATAATCCCTCCAGAGTACAGCTGTTCAAAAGCACATATAATACGTTCAAGATCGAAAATATGCTAAATCATTAACTCCATTATGGCATCTTGTCAAGGGATATTATAATAAGACTTTCAAGCGGTAATCATTGATTTTCTCCTGATCTACTTTTAGAACACAAGGTGGAGACAATGTCCGGTTCATGTCATATTTTCATGAATCGACTCACTCAGTTCAAATACAAAGCGAGAGGCGGGAAGGTCTGGTTGGGTCATTGAATACGGATTGAAAGCACGTATGTGCGGGACAGCCCATTCTCTCACCTTTAAGGGCTGTGCTTCTTCCTGAAGTCGGTAAAATCAATCGGGATCGAGTTGTTGTATGTTTCTTTGCCATTAACAATAGAGACGCCTGAAAATGGCATATAATGATGGTAACATTGGCAGTTTCTGTCTACCTCTCTTCCGGTGCAACAATAGAATCGAAATTATGATGCTATTATAGAAGCAAGGGTTGTTTTCTTGTAACTCTTCAGGATCTCGTCTTCCACCTGCTTTACAACACTGGTCAGAAGGAACAGCAACGGACACTATGCGAATCGAATGAAATGTCTGATGTGAAACACGGACATGGATAAAAATACCCTTGCATTCAATACGTTTAACCTTAAACGTATTGAAATTAAAAATCAAGCGAATAGCTGAGCGATCAGGGCAGAATGCAAAAAAACGGCCGCCCATTGCGGGACGGCCGTTACTCTCATTTTAATTGCTATGCACTCGTTATTTCAGCCATTCATTGACTCGGTCGGGATTCTCTTTGACCCAGCGCTTGGCGGATTCATAGGGA
>Ga0208905_1001089_pt1 | contig 13757 bp, 6 predicted proteins | sample AntAceMetag02UKS_FD_184776 | JGI IMG/M metagenome (GOLD analysis project Ga0208905, IMG submission 184776) | Saline lake microbial communities from Ace Lake, Antarctica - Antarctic Ace Lake Metagenome 02UKS (SPAdes) (version 2) | ecosystem: Environmental > Aquatic > Non-marine Saline and Alkaline... | reverse complement strand
TTTAGGATTGAAGATGAATACTACGTAGTTTGTAACCATAGGTTTCACCTATGGTTATTCAAATTAAATCCCTTTCGGGATTTTTTAATTAAAACAAAATTAAAAAATATAAGAAAATTATTTTTTAATCATCACTTTGTTAATCTGTTAAATATGTATAATTTACAAACTTTTTGGATAAATTTGTGAATTATTCAGGTTAGCATGATTAGTTTATAAATTTTAAATAAATAAAGCTTAACTAAATGACATTGCAATAAATTGTAGTGCTAATCAAATCTCCTTAACAACGATTTTCCCATATAAAAAAAATTGGTTAAATATTATTTGATATGACAAGAAAAAAAGTTATTAGCAAAACAAAAAAAGATAATATGCTTCAGATAAAGGAGTCAATGACAAACAAAATCATAAATATTTTTAAAGAGCATCCTTTTATTGCATATAATTATAAACAAGTATCAAAACTAACCGACATAAAAAAAAGTGCTTCAAAAAAAGAACTGGTAAAAGATATTTTAGAAAATTTATATAGAAAAAATATACTTACTAAAATAAAAACAGGGAAATATAAACTTAATCCTGCTCATATAAAACCTTATAAAAAGTCCTGCATCACAGGGATTGTAGATATGAAAAAGACAGGCAAAGCTTATATTATCACAGAAGATTTAAGAGAAGATGTATTTATTTCGGCAAATAACACTAATTGTGCATTAGACGGTGATAAAGTAAAAGTATATCTTTTTCCTAAACGAAGTGGCAGAAAAGCAGAAGGACAAATCATTGAAATAATTTTAAGGGCAAAAACAAAATTTGTAGGTATAATTAAAATATCAAAAAACCTTGCATTTTTAATTCCTGATAATATATCAATGCCTGTTAATATAAATATACCATTAAATAATTTAAAAGGAGCTAAAAACGGTCAAAAGGTCTTGGCTAAAATTACAGAATGGCCTAAAAATTCAAAAAATCCTTTTGGCAAAATTATTGATATACTGGGATATCCTGAAGAAAATGATGTAGAGATGTTATCAATACTTGCAGAATATGATTTTCCTTTATCTTTTTCAAAAAATATTGAAGACAAAGCAAACAAAATTTCCAGTACAATATCAAAGGCAGAAATTTTAAAACGTAAAGATTTTAGAAATATAACAACTTTTACAATAGATCCTGCTGAAGCCAAGGATTTTGATGATGCTATCTCAATAAGAGAACTGAAAAATAATATCTGGGAAATAGGAATACATATTGCTGATGTATCTTATTATATAGACGAAAATTGTTTATTAGATAACGAAGCTTATAAAAGAGGCACTTCTGTTTATCTTGTAGATAGAGTAATCCCTATGTTACCGGAAATTCTCTCAAACAATGTATGTTCTCTTATGCCTGACAAAGAAAAATTATGTTTCTCCGTAGTATTTGAAATAAAAAATTTTCCTGACAGAACAGAAATTATCAATGAATGGTTTGGTAAAACAATAATAAAATCAAACAAACGCTTTACTTACGAACAAGTACAAAAAATAATTGAAACTGAAAAAGGAACTCTTGCAAAAGAAATATTAACTCTTAATGATTTAGCTCATAAACTAAGAAAAGAACGATTTAAAAAAGGAGCACTTTACTTTAAATCAACAGAAGTAGAATTTAAACTTGATAAAAAAGGAAAACCAATTGGTATATATATAAAGGAACAAAAGGACTCACATAAACTTATTGAGGAATTTATGCTGCTTGCCAATAAAAAAGTAGCTGAACTTATTGGGAAAAAGAAAATAAATAATTTTGACAAGTCAGAACAAAAAACTTTTGTTTATCGTATCCACAATACTCCAACTCCGGAAAAATTAGAAATCTTTACAAAATTCGTTAATAAACTTGGCTATAATATGAATACTGACTCAAAAAAAAATATTGCAAGTTCTTTTAACAAAATTCTTAAAGAAACAACTGGCAAAGGTGAAGAGAATATGATAGAAAAACTTGTTATCAGAACAATGCAAAAAGCTTATTATTCTACAGAAAATGCAGGTCATTATGGTTTAGCTTTTAGCTATTATACGCATTTTACATCACCTATCAGACGATATCCTGATTTGATAGTTCACAGGTTATTATATAAATATTTGCAAGGAGAAAAATCAGTAAACAAAAAAATATATAAAAAAAAGTGTGAACGTTGTTCAGAGATGGAAACAAAGGCAGACCAGGCAGAAAGATCATCTATAAAATACAAGCAAATAGAATTTTTGCAGGATAAAACAGGACAACAATTTGACGGGCTAATATCAGGAGTTAGTAAATGGGGTATATATGTTGAAATTGTAAGTAATAAGTGTGAAGGAATGATTCCTATTGCTGAATTAAACGATGATTTTTATTATATAGATGAAAATAATTACTGCCTTATTGGACAAAAAAAGGGCAATAAATACAAATTAGGAGATAAGATAAAAATAACAGTAAAACAAGCTGATTTAAGAAAAAGACAACTTACCTTTGCTTTGGCTTAACCCGTAAAATTATACTTCTAACTGTTAGCCTGTCAGGCCTTGAAGACCTGACAGACTTTGGTTTGGATTAGATAAGATTTAATTTGCCATATAGTTCTTTACGAAATAATCCGCCGATAGGCAATATTTTCATTTTATCTTCAATAACCAAATCAGGATATTTTATTGAAAAGATTTTATCCAAATTTACAATATAAGACCTGTGGATGCGTACAAAATCCTTTTGAGGTAGTATTCTTGCCATTTCTTTCATTGTAGTATGCGTTGTATAAACATTATCTTTTGTATTTATAACAACATAATCTTTAAGTGCTTCAACAAAATAAATATCTTTAAAATTAATTTTATTCAGGCGGTAGTCAGCCCTAATAAAGATACTATCTTTAGAATTCTTGTTTATAATAATTGAACGGTAAAAGTCCCTTTCTTTTTTTACTTTAACATCTTCTTCATGTTTAAAAACAGCCATTTCAATGGTGGTTTGCAGTTCTTTTTCTTTAAATGGTTTTACTATATAGCCATAAGGTTCGGTAATTTTTGCTTTTTCCAAGGTGCCATCATCAGCATAAGCAGTTAAAAATACTACTGGTATATCAAATTTTTTACGAATAATATTTGCTGTTTCTATGCCATCCATTCCACCTCTTATCTTTATATCCATTAAAACAAGATTTGAATGATTTTTTTCTATTTCATCTATGGCTTTTTGTCCGGAATTTACTATGTTTTGAACATTATATCCAAATTTTTCAAGACTATTTTGAATGTCTTTTGCCACGATTTTTTCGTCTTCAACTATTAAAATTTTTTTCTGTGCCATAATTGTATTTTTTTTTAATTAATATTATTTTTTTTTTATTTATTTAGGTATTAATAGGTATTAAATTTTATTAACATTTTTTTGACAAATTGAAATTTATACTAAACTTGTTTACTTAAAATCAATAATTAAGAACGACATATTTTAATTATTATTATAGTTTTATATAATTTCTTTCTTATAAATCAGTCGTTAAATGTGATTACAAATTTAGTCCCTTTTTTATTATCTAACTCTATTTTCCCATTAATTTGTTCAATTAATGTTGTAACCAATTGCAAACCCATAGATTCTGTATTGTAAATATCTATTGAGTTGTCAATACCTATACCATTATCTTTTACTGTTAGTTGTAATTTATTGTCAGGTAATTTAATTAATTTTACAAAGATACTGTTTTTATTTTTATTTTTAAAAGCATGTTTTACAGAATTTGATATTAATTCATTAATTATTAATCCGCAAGGGATGCCTACATCTAAAGACAGATAAACATTACTCTTTTTAATCTCCAATGATATATTATCATTTACTCCGTAGGTTCTAAATAAATTACTTATTAAAGTTTTGATATAGTCATCAAAATCAATTCTATTCAAATTTTTTGTTTTATACAAATTTTCATGAACAAGAGCCATTGATTTAATTCTATCATGACTTTCTTCAAATAAGCGACGTATTTTAGGGTCTTTAATACTATGCGATTGCAGATTTAAAATACTTGAAATTACCTGCATATTATTTTTAACTCTGTGATGAACTTCTTTAAAAAGTATTTCTTTTTCTTTGAGTGATTCTTTTAATTTTTTTTCTGCTTTTTGCCTGCTGTTTATTTCTTTTTTCAGCTTTAAATTACTTTCTTTGGCTAATTTAACCCGTATTTGTTCTTTTATTAATTTTCTTTCAGCCGACATATCTCTTAATATTATCTGAAATACTTTTTCACCATTATCATTAAACAATATGGGTTTTGTTTCTAACTTAATTATTTTTCCATTAAAAGGACTTTTTAAAGGGAATTTCATAAACGGAACTTTAATTCCGTTTTTTACTTTTCGTAATCTTTCTTTATTTATTTTCACATATTCAGGACGTTGTATCAACTCAGCAGGATGTATTTTTTTAAATTCACTGGCTTTGGAGCAACCAAATATTTTAAAAAATGTTTGATTAACATAAAGGAATTTTTCTCCATTATGAATAGCAATGCCATCAGATGATGATTCTATCAAACTTCTGTAGTTTTTTTCATTTTTTATAAGTAATTGCTCTGCTATCTTTCGTTTAGTAACATCGCTCATAAAATTTAACGTAGCAGGTCTGTTTTCCCATGTTATTAATACAGCATTTATTTCTACTATTAAAGTTTTCCCTTTTTGGTTAATTGCTTTAAAAGAGTAAACTTGCTTAAGTTTTTTTTCAATAAGTCTTAACTTATGTTGTTTAACAACTCTTTCTCTATCCTCAGGATGAATAAATTTTTTAAAAGGAATTTGCAGCACTTTCTTTTTTGAATAGCCCGACATTTTTAACAGTTGAAGGTTAAAAAATTTGAATACTCCATCCTGAAGTACAAAAATAGCTTCATTGGCATTTTCTAATATATTACGATATTTTTCTTCACTTTCATATCGCGACATCTCTGCCAATTTGCGTTCAGTAATATCATATATAACACCTTGTGTAAAAACAGGTCTTCCTAAATCATTACTTATATTTTGTATATATTGACGGACATATCTTATGCTTTTATCTTTTCTTATAATTCTATATTCATTTTCATAAGAAATATCTGGATAGATATTTATTTTTTTGGTATCTTCAAGAAGTTTAGGTAAATCATCAGGATGAATAATTTTATCCCAGGTTATTTTACCGGATACAAAGTCATGTTCTGTATATCCGGTGATATTTTTTATTTTCCCATGAAAAAACAATGGTTTAAAATGTAAATCTGAACGAAATGTTATTCCCGGAAAATTACTGACAAATGTTTTGTATTTTCCCTTAATTTCCTGTAATGCTTTACTTATTACATATTTTTCCGTAATATCATGAAATACTACTACAGCACCAATTATTTTACCATTTTCCCCTTTTATATTAGTAGCTTTATATGATATTTTATGCAGCAATCCCTCTTTAGATATTAATGATATATCAGATTTATCATTAATATCATCAATAGAAGTTTTAATTTTTTTACCTGTCTTATTATCAATAATATTAAATATTTTTTCAAAAGTTTGTTTTTTTGCCTGGTCAAATTTCCATGCACACAACTGTTCTGAAACAGGGTTCATACGTATGATTTTACCTTTATAATCTGTAACTATCACACCATCTTTAATGCTATTTAATATTATAATAAGTTCTTCCTTGCTTTTTTTAAATATATCTTCTAATCTATATTCCTTATCATCTGCTGATGACCCTATAATTCTAATTTCATTATTACCAACACTTTTGATAAGTAGAAGTAAAATGTTGGTATAAAAGTTTTCTCCTGATTTTTTTTTAGTTAATACTTTTGTTTTAATAGTTCCTTTTTCTATTAAAGGTCTTATTAAATTTTCCATAAAAAGTTTTTCCTGTTTATCAGGATAAATAAAAGATATATGTTTCCCTAATGCTTCTTTTTTTGAATATTTTAATAGCTTTTCTGCTCCTTTGTTCCAGTTTACTATATATCCTTTTATATCTGTAGATACTACAGGGTTATCAACTTTGTCAATAATCTGTGTCTCACTAAATTTTAGTTTAATGTTCTCTTTTTTAAGTTTTTGAACTTTCTTAATCAAATTGCTTTTGTCTGTTACCTTTTTATTCATATCAAAAAAGTTTATCTGAAAAATATGCTTTTTTATTTTACAAAAATAATAAATTAATTGTATAATATGACAAAAAAATAAAATATTTTTTTGTTAATGTATTATTAAAAGTGAAATTTTATAAATACTTTTATCTGTTTTGATACAGCATAGACCCATGATAATTTTATTTTGTTTTTTATTTTTCCCCAAAGATTAATTTTATCTGATGTGATATTGTTTTTATTCATTAAAATACCAAGAGAAGATTTTTCTTTAAAATAATTTTTATTAATGTTATCTGTTCTCCAGTTCTCGTTTGCCCAGTGAATAGCATACCAGTTATCAGGTATTTGTTTGCTTTTGGTTATAAGTTTTCGTATTGTTCTTAGGTTATCCTGATTTGATATATCAACTATATAATCAGATAGTTTTAATTTTTTAATATTATCATTTAATATTGTTAAGGGCTTATGCCAGTCAGTATTAAATTTATTTATGTTTTTATATGCTGATTCATAGCATAAGTGCATTAGCTGGCTTTTTTCAGGACATTTCATTATACTGCCAACAGCTGGTAATATATGGTGAGTTCTAAAAACATAAGGAGCTGAAAAGTCAAAATGTTTTAAACAGCATATATCCATATCAACCCACCATCCGCCATATTCATAAAGAAGTTTATATCTAAAAATATCAGAGAATCCTGCTAAACTTTCTTTTCCGTGGCCAAATTGATTTGTAAATTTATATCTAAATATTTTTTCTCCCGGCAATATCATATTAGCATCTTTCAGACAGACACCTTTTGGCATGTTGGTATTTATTTTGTCATAAACCCAGAGATGAAATTCGTGTCCATTATTAACAAAAGAGTTAATGGTTAAGAGTTCTATTTTAGACAAATAGTTTCCTATCCATAAACTATTGATAATTTTATTGTCATTCAGATGCATTATTTTAGTTTTTTGTTAAAATGTTTTCTATAAGATTCCATATATGCCATTCTTTTTTCCCAAATCCGTGATATACATGAACAAAATATGGATTAATATATGACTTAAAGTTATCTGTAGAAAACCCCAAATTTTTGTCGTAAAGAAGATTGTGATTATAGAAATCTGCTATAAAGTTAAATTCTTGTGGTAATCTTTTTTGATTTTGCAAGCCAAGTTTCCATGTTGTTGCTGCTAATGTTCCCTGGTCTCTTATTACCCATTTTTTGTCTGAAAATATTTCCATAGTAAAAAAGTGCCACATATCCATAAACTCAACAGAAGATTTATTAAACAGAAATACTCCTCCGTTCCAATGTTTCCAGTTATTTTTTTTTATCCTGACATTAAATTTCTTTTTGATATTCATAATCAAATGATTACATTTAGGTGTTACACATATATCTTTACCATTCTTGTCTGTCCAACGTTTATTTATTTTTTTTAATTTAAAATTGCTGTTTTTTTCAATATTTTTATAATAATTTAAAACATCATAATAAATAATATCATCTTTATTGTTAAGCCAGGTTCTGTTTGTTTTATCAAATTTAAATTTTTTATTTAACTTAAAATATTTTATTGGTAAAATATATGTCCATATATATTTTACGATTATATTAATATGTGCAACAGGTCTTTTTTTTATTGTATGTGCTATATTTGATAGTTCGTTCATTTCTGATTTTAATACAGGGTCTTTTATCTTATAGTTTGGGTCAAACTTTTTCTGAAGGTTATAAAATAGTTTTTGTTTTTCTAAATTATTTTTTAAACAGTTACAGTTTATCGCATAAGGGCTAAATTCATCAATAGCAGAGTGGTCAGAAGCAAATGTTACAGGTCCGTATTGATATTCAAATATTTTGTCAACATCTTTTCTTATTGCTATAACATCACTGTCTAAATAGCAATAATTATGATTTAGGTCAAGTATTTTATGTAATCTTGTTTTTATATATATACTTGCCTGATGATGATTAAACTTTAAAGGAGTTCTAATATCAATGATTTTATCATGATTAACAGGAATATTATTTCTTGTTAAGTCCGTAACTACTAAAATTTTATTTTTTGAAAAATGTTTAAGATATTTTAAAGAGAAATTAAGGGTCTTAATATGCTTATCATCTCCACAAACAACAAAAACAAAAATATTTTCTTTACTCATTTATAGTTAAAATATTTAAGAAATAATAAATACCCTAAAATTGTATATTTTTTTGGCAAATATAATTTATTGATGTAGAAAACACAAATCTGTATTAATAGTATTTTTCTTTAATTAAAATTAAAATTAGTATTAATTTTGTCCCGATTGCATAAGAGCAGTTTTTTTATACCAATACAACTTTGAAATGTCAAAAAATCTATCGGTATTATAAATTATTAACATCTCAAGAAATTGAAAATAAAGGAACTTATAGATTTATATAAAAATCAGGAACAAACAAAACTTATTTTTGAAAAACTTCAAAATAAAGGAACAAATCGTATTCAAATAAAAGGACTTGTTGGCTCAGCCAAAACGTTTGTTGCCGCATCTGTCTTTGACAGCACTTCTCTTACTCACATCTTTGTTTTATCAGATAAAGAAACAGCAGCTTATTTTTATAATGACCTTGAAAATCTGTTTGATGAGAGCTCTTTAAATTATAATAAAAAGAAAATTTTGTTTTATCCTGCATCGTATAAAAGATATTATGAACCTGACAAAACAGATAATACAAATGTCCTGTCACGGACAGAAATATTAAACAGAATTAATTCTGCACGAAAAAAACCTGCTATTATTACTTATCCTGAAGCTCTTATTGAAAAAAATATATCAAAAAAATATCTTAACAAAAACACATTAAAAATCAGAAAAGACCAAGATGTCTCTATTGATTTTATTACAGAGGCATTAATAAAAAATGATTTTGAATATACTGATTTTGTTGTAGAACCCGGACAATTCTCTGTTCGTGGAGGTATTGTTGATGTCTTTTCTTTTGCAAATGACTATCCTTACCGCATTGAATTTTTAGGGAATAAAATTGAATCTATACGTACATTTGATACAACTACTCAATTGTCTGTTAATAAATTTGCTTTTATAACAATAGTACCAAATATACAAAAAAAAACAATTCAAGGTCCAAGAGAATCCTTTCTGAACTTTATATCCGGTTCCTCTGTTGTTTGGTTTGATGACCTTATACTTATTGCTGATAAAATGAATAATGAATATAAAAAAAACATAGAAATATATTCAAAATCAGAAATATTAAATCAAAAAGATGTTATCATTAGCGAACTCTTTACTTCAGGTAAAGAATTTTTAAGAAAAATTACAAATTTTTCAACAATAGAATTTGGAAAACAGTTTTATTTTAAACCGGATATCATTATTAACCACAATATCAGTCCTCAACCATCTTTTAATAAAAATTTTAACCTTTTAATTAAAAATTTAAATGATAATTCTAAAAATAAAATCCAAAATGTTATAATCGCTGATTCACCTGAACAAAGAGAACGTATTTATTCTGTTTTTGAAGATATTCAGGATTCTAATAAAGATTTTGGGAAAATTGATTTTACGACTCTTCACTTATCCTTATATGAAGGTTTTGTTGATAAAGACCTGAAAATTGCCTGTTATACCGACCATCAGATATTTGAACGTTATCACAAGTTTAGATTAAGAGATAGTTTAAAAACCAAACAAGATTTAAACTTAAAAGAACTATATAATCTAAAAAAAGGAGATTATGTTACTCATATCAATTATGGAATTGGCAGATTTGACGGACTTGAAAAAATAAATAATAACGGAAAAGAACAGGAAGCCATACGACTGATATATAAAGATGGTGATATTTTATATGTAAATATACACTCTTTGCATAGAATTTCCAAATATGTGGGAAGAGATGGTGTAGCGCCCAAACTACATCGCCTTGGCTCTAATGCATGGAATAACCTAAAAAATAAAACAAAAAAAAGAGTAAAAGATATTGCAGCAGACCTTATAAAACTTTATGCTCAGCGAAAAGCATCCAAGGGCTTTAGTTTCTCTCCTGATACTTACTTACAGCACGAGATAGAAGCTTCTTTTATTTATCAGGATACTCCGGACCAATTAAAAACTACAGAAGATACAAAAAAAGATATGGAAAATGATTGTCCTATGGATCGTCTTATATGCGGAGATGTTGGATTTGGAAAAACAGAAATAGCCATAAGAGCAGCTTTTAAAGCTGTCTCTGACAGCAAACAGGTAGCCATACTCGCCCCTACAACCATTCTTACTTTGCAACATTATAATGTATTTAAAGAAAGATTGGAAAATTTTCCGTGTAATGTTGAATATATTAATAGATTTAAAAATGCAAAAGCACAAAAACAAATTATAAAAGATCTGGAAAATGGTAACATTGATATACTCATTGGAACTCACCGATTGTTAAGTAAAGATATTAATTTTAAAAATTTAGGATTACTAATAATTGATGAAGAACAAAAATTTGGTGTGGCTATGAAAGAAAAACTTAAACAACTTAAAGTCAATGTAGATACTCTTACATTAACCGCCACTCCCATACCGCGAACATTGCAGTTTTCCCTTATGGGTGCAAGAGACCTGTCTATTATTAACACTCCTCCACAAAACAGATATCCAATTCAGACAGAACTGCATACTTTTAATGAAAAAATAATCCATGATGCAATAATGTATGAAATTGAAAGAGGCGGACAGGTATTTTTTGTAAATAACAGGGTTCAGAATATACTTAAGGTAACGGAAATGATTCAAAAAATATGTCCTGATATAAAAATTTCTATAGGACATGGACAAATGGGAAATTATGAACTTGAAAAAAATATGCTCGGATTTATTAAGGGCGAATATGATGTATTAGTTGCTACTACTATAATTGAATCAGGGTTAGATATTTCTAATGTAAATACTATAATAATTAATAATGCACAAAATTTTGGACTTAGCGACCTTCATCAGCTAAGAGGAAGAGTAGGACGTTCAAATAAAAAAGCTTTTTGCTATCTGCTTTCTCCTCCTTTGTCAATATTAACCAATGAAGCACGTAAACGATTAAAAGCAATTGAAGAATTTACAGAACTTGGAAGCGGATTTAATATTGCTATGCGCGACCTGGATATAAGAGGTGCAGGAAATATGCTGGGTGGTGAACAAAGCGGTTTTATCTCTGATATAGGATTTGAAATGTATCAGAAGATACTTGACGAAGCTATAACAGAACTTAAAGAAGCCAGTTTTAAAAATTTATATAAAAAAGATGATATCCCAAAAGAGTTTATAAAAAACTGTCAATTCAAAACCGACCTTGAAATATTAATTCCCGATGATTACATAAGTAATATTACTGAAAGATTAAATTTATATAAAGAGTTAGATAATATTGAGAATGAAGAAAATCTGATAAATTTCCAAAATCATCTTACTGACCGTTTTGGAACTATTCCATACCAGACAAAAGATTTGATAAATACAATACGGCTACGATGGATGGGTAAAAAAACAGGTCTTGAAGAAATTGTACTAAGAGATAATAAATTAACAGGATACTTTATAAAAAATCAGGACTCTGATTATTATGAATCAAAAATTTTTACAAAAGTACTGGATTTTATTAAGGATAATCCAAAAATATGCAGAATGAAAGAAAATGACAGGTTAAGTATTACTTTTGATAATGTTTCTGAAGTTAATGATGCAATTAAAATATTAGGGTTTATGAAAAAATAACATGGTTCAAAGTATCAGGTTTCCAATTTTAAAGTTAAAAATTCATAAGAAGTATTTCATCGGGGTCATTTGGCTTTGCCGTTTACCCCGTGAACTAAGCGAAGTTTACCAAGTTAAATCATTTTTATTTAACATGGCGATTTCACGCTTGCCCCGTAGGTAGAGCGAAGCGACATCCTTTGGGGAACACATTTGAAAACAAATAATATTGTTAGTAAATCTTGATTTATCAGTATATTTCACCGAGGTCATTTGTTGTCATTAATAATTCGTAGGCATTTGAATTTCATAATTCATAATTCTTTTATCTTATCAAATTCACTATTCCTTTTCTCAAAACAGGTTCCTGATTTTCGTCAATGCCTTTTATAGAATAAATATAAGCTCCTTCTGACATCTCTTCTCCTGTGATCTGTCTTGTTCCATTCCATCCGTCATAAAAATCTCTTGTATAAAATACCTGCTCTCCTGACCTGTCAAATATTATCATCTCAAAATCACTTAATATACTACCACGAACACGAAATACATCATTTTTTCCTGAACTGTTAGGAATAAATGAATTTGGAACAAATAAATTAGGATATAATACAGTAACAGTAACAGAATCTGTATTAATACAGCCAAATATACCGGTAACATAAACATAATAAATTGTTGTGCTGTCAGGTGATGCAAAAGGATTCCATAACATAGGATTATCTAATCCTGTTTGTGGTGTCCATTCATAAATAACACCACCGGAAGCATTTAATTGTATAAAATCACCTTCAGTAATAACCACATCTTCTCCTGCATCAGCATTAGGCAAAGTATGAACAGTAACTAATACATTATCCGTAACAGTATCACAATTCTTATAATTTGCTTTAACAGTATATAATGTTGTTGTATCAGGCCTGGCAAGAGGATTAGGTATAAAAGGATTGTTTAATCCAATAATTGGTGACCATACATAAGTTTGTCCCTCTATTAAAGCAGAGCCAATTTGTATAGTTTCACCAATACATATTTCAACATCATAACCTGCATCTGCTATTGCAGGATTCAACATGGTTACTACAACAAAATCTTCATCCTTACAACCGGTACTTATATCTGTAACAGTAACTGTATATATAGTAATATTAGCAACGGGACTTGCTATAGGATTGGATATTGCCGGATTATCCAATGTGCTGGAAGGAAACCAAACATAAGAATATCCGGGTATAGAGGTGCTGCCTATTTGCACACTTCTGTCAGCACATATTGTTGTATCTAATCCTGCATCAACAAGAGGAAGTCCTTTTATTGTAATTGTATCAGTAAAAGTATTAATACATGAATTACTAAATATTGTCAATGTAACTGTTTTTGTTCCTTCATTATTATAAATAATTCCTGTTGGATTTTCTGCATTGGAAATATTAGGAACAGCTCCTTCACCGAAATCCCATATATAAGACCATTTTATTCCTGTAGATCCTGTATTAACAAAATTTATAGCAGAATTTACACAAACAGGTGCTGTTGATGTAAAACTTACTGTTGGCGTTTCATTGACAACAATATATTTTGTAACTGTATCTTTGCATAAAGTAAAAGAATTTGTAACTATTAATGTAATCTTCTTGTTCCCAAAACTTGAGTAAATTATTCCCTGAGGATTTTCTATATTTGATATTGCTGGTGTAGCACCTGTTCCAAAATCCCAGTCATAAGTTTGTCCCGCTCCTGATGTGCCTGTATTGTTAAAATAAATTGTATCTCCTGTGCATACAGGTGCTGTGGAAGTAAAATCCGCTGACGGTGTCTCAAGTATTGTTATGGTATCTGTTGTTGTTGCTGTGC
>Ga0208905_1001085_pt1 | contig 13768 bp, 8 predicted proteins | sample AntAceMetag02UKS_FD_184776 | JGI IMG/M metagenome (GOLD analysis project Ga0208905, IMG submission 184776) | Saline lake microbial communities from Ace Lake, Antarctica - Antarctic Ace Lake Metagenome 02UKS (SPAdes) (version 2) | ecosystem: Environmental > Aquatic > Non-marine Saline and Alkaline... | reverse complement strand
AAGTAAACGACGCCCACGGGTTTACATTGCTTGAACTCCTGATCTCCCTTACCATTGTCGGAGTGATCGTTGTGATCATATTCGGCTCTCTCAGGATGGGAATAAGGGCATGGGAAAAGGGTGAACGTAATGTGGAATCCCAGCAGAGAAAACGAGTTGTCCTGGATCTTGTCAAACACCAGATGTCATCAATCTGCATGAGGGAGGTGAAGGGTGAGGATAATAGCTCGTTCCTGTTCAGGGGCACAGGCAAGTCAATGGAGTTTGTATCGCTTATCTCCCTCGTGCCCGGTAATCAGCTTGGGGAGGTGTATGTCAAATATACTGTAGTGGAAGCTGGAAAACCCGAAGGGGATAACGGCGAAGCGTTCAGGTACTATGAGGCGAATCTCCTCTTTCTCGAAGGGGATAAGGATCCGGGGAATGTGGAGGAAGATAAATATATTGACCTGGTTCCTGTTGTATATCATATTGGTTTTGAATATATGGGACAGGGGACAGAGGAAGACTCCTCTGAATGGAAAGAAGACTGGGATCCGGAAACGGAAAAGGGCCTCCCAAGGGCCATCCGGATTACCTTTCAGGAAGATTCCGACAAGGCACCTATTCATGTGATTGCGCGCATTATGTAATGGTTAAGGGGTCACTCAAAAATAAGTTCGCAGAATTGACGCTCAGATTCATGCCAGATTTGGTTGCTGCAATTGAGTGACGCCACAGGAATAGTGGACTATTTCGAGGACTTCACGATTGAGCAGCAGCCGAAGATGGCCTGAAGTTGAGATGTGAAAATGTGAAGTTATTTTTGAGTGAGCCTTAAAGAGTATCACCTGATGAAGTGTCTTTTCAAAAGTCAAAACGGAATTGTATTGCTATTGGTCCTGTGGGTCTTGATGGTCCTTTCCGTGATAGTGGGGGAATTCTGCTATACCATGAGGACGGAAGTAAATATCACCCGTAACTTCAAGGAGGATACCCAGGCCTACTATATTGCTCTGGCCGGACTGAACAGGGCGATTGCAGAGGTAGTGAGAATGGAGGTATTGCCTAAAAAACCTGCGTCTTTAGAGGATGAAGCGGAACCAGATGCGGTAATCTGGCGGGTTAATACGGATATCCCCCCTACGAAGTTTGCCGGGGGCGAGTATCGGGTCAGCATCGAAAATGAAAGTGGAAAAACGAATATTAACCTGGCTGATCGACGTCTACTCAAGATGATGTTAAACGGTTTTGAGCTTGAAGAAAGCGAAAAGGATGTGATTGTGGATTCTATTTTGGATTGGCGGGACAAGGATCATCTTCATCGTCTAAACGGCGCTGAAGATGACTATTATAATACACTCGCTGAGCCCTATGAATGCAAGGACGACGATTTTGATGCGCCGGAAGAACTTCTGCTTGTAAGGGGGGTCACCCCGGAGATATTCGACGGGCTTAAGGATATCCTAACGGTGTACAAGGATGATGCGCCAACACCGGTCAAGAGGCAAACATCAAAAACCAAGGCAAGACAACGGAAGAAAACAAAAGTGGGATTTAACAAGATCAGCATAAATGCCGCCTCACCACAAATGCTACGGTTCCTTCCAGGGATGACGGACGATTTGGTCGCTGAGATAGTTGAGTTTAGAAAAGAAAAGGATTTCAGGTCGCTGAATGAGTTGCTCCCCATCCTCGGTTCTGAGGTATACGGTAGCGTCCTGCCCTTCCTTACCTTGAAGATGCAGCCATATTACACGATAAAATCAATGGGAATGGTCGAAGACAGTAAGACGAGACAGGGGATGATGGCCATGATCAAGATCGATAGACAGGCCGGCAAGGGATACCGAATGATTGAGTGCCTTGATAGCCCTGCTTTTGGAGGCTGACCTTGCTTTTTCAGACAAGCATTGGCATCGATATCGAGAACGACGCCGTTTCGATAGTTTATCTTAAGGCGTCTTTCAAGGGGATCCAGCTTGCGGCCCATGCGGTTCACAGCCTTGAAAAGGAGGAGACCGTCCAGGAGAAATTGCGGGCAGTTAAGGATATTGTCAGAGATTTCTTAGAAAAAAACCGGATCCGGTCAACGGATATCTTTGTGGGGATACCACGGGGGATGTCTGTCCTCAGATATGTGGAATTTCCTCTGACAATTAAAAATAATCTAAGGGAAACGCTTGGATATGAAATGGAGAAATATGTCCCCTTTTCTCCGGATGAAGTCTATTTTGATTATCAGCTCGTTGAAGAAGACAAAGAAAAAAACCGATTGAAAGTATTACTTGTGACGATCAAAAAAGAATCACTGGAACCATACATCGATTTGAGCCGCCAACTGGATATCGGCCTTTCCGGGATAGAGATCGGTTGCACTGCCATGACCAATTTCTTTTCCCTCAGGGAAAATCAGCCTGACCAGGATCCCATTGTATTTGGCTATCTTGAACATGACAATCTGGAAATAAATATTGTATCAAAAGGAATCCTGAACTATTCAAAATTGCTTCGACGGCCGGATGATCATGGAGGCTTTTCAGGTATTATTGCACGTGAATTAGGGCCTCTCAGGGAAACCCTGACAAAAAATAACAACAAGCTGGACGTAATTCTCTGTGGGAACGGCCAGGATATTGAACCGGTCCACCCGCAGGATATGGAAACATGGGTTGAGTTGCAGCCCGTTGACCTTTCCCGAATAGCGCTGCCTTCGTATACCCTAATTCCTGCCTATGGAATTGCATTGAAGGGGATCAGAAAAGTCCCAATGGATATCAATCTCCTGCCTCAGAGATCCCGAAAAAAGGCCGGCAAAACTGGTTATTATGCAATGTTTGGGCTTGCGGGCCTACTCATATTGTCGGTTGTCGCCTGGGGGGGAGGCCATCTGATTCGTCAGAGGCTTTACCTGGATCAACTAAACCAAGAAATCCAACGGCTTGGCACTGACGTTCGCAAGATAGAACAGCGCGAGAAGAAATGCAATGTAATAGAGAAACGGGTAGATTTTCTCAATGATCTAATGGCGGGGCATGTGCCTTTTCTCAAAGTGATCAAGGATCTTACTGAAAAGATCCCTGAAACCGCCTGGCTCACCCGGTTTACTTTCACGGATAAGGGCATACAGATAGATGGATATGCAGATTCGGCTTCAGAACTGGTTACATATCTCGATGCATCGCCATTATTTAAAGATGTTGTTTTTCTTTCTCCAATTACAAAGGCCAGGAACAACAAAGAACGCTTTCGAATAGGATTCAAACTAAGTTAGTGTCCGTCCACGAATGAGAAAATTTGGTTGAGTTCAAGGAAGGCGAAAATTGTAACCGCAGGAATACCTTTGAGTATTTCGAGGATTACAATTTGAGCCTGACGCAGAAATCGGGTAAATTGGCCATTTGTAGATGGGCACAAGTTAGGCAAAGTGTATTTATATGATGTTTAAGTTTAAAATAGACAAACGACGCAGGACCCTGATTATTATTGGGGCTGTCCTGCTGTTATTGGGGCTTATCTATCGGGTCCTGCCGCTTTTCCAGAGTATCGAGTCAGGTGGAACGGAAATTGCTCTAAAAGAGAGGGAGATTACAGCATATAGGCGCGCGGTCCAGGAAGGCCAGGGTATTGAGGAAAGGCTGATATCGCTAACCCGATCTCTTGAGCGGGGGGAATCAGGGTTATTGAATGGCAAGACCCCTGCCCTTGCTTCTGTGGATATTCAAAATAGCCTGAATACTATCGCAAAGCGAAACGGCATCGAGATAAAAAGCCTGAGGGTGCTTAAACCTGAGCAGACTGGTGAAGATTGCTATTTGAGTATCCTGGTCAAATTTAATATCACGTCTACCCTGAGGCAGTTGACAGGACTTCTTTACAGAATAGAGGGTTCTCCAAAATATCTGATAGTAAAAACCGTAAGGATAACCAACAGAGGTAAAAGTACCGGGCAGATCCAGTCTGATATAACTGTCTCGGGGTTGATGAAAAAATAAAATACAGGACGTTTAGATGTTTTCAAGAGTGTGGCTGACAAATCTTGTGCTTGCCGTAATAACTGTTTTTTGTGGTATCAAGGCTTTTGAGGTCTGGACCAAATGGGATCAAACACCTCAAGAGATCAAGACGACTGCGAGGAAGCAGAAAAGCAGGCCAGGCAAAAGTCTATCAAAGACAAAGAGGGATATGTCTCCTGAATCGACCTATAAGCTTATCGTGGACAAGGATCTTTTCAGGACAGAAAGGAACGAGTTTATCCCGGAAGAACCAAAATCCGAGTCTGAAGTCAAACCTCTGGACAAGCGAGAAGCCAAAAAGACAGAAGCATTTCTGAAAAAAACAACCCTTTACGGAGTCGTTATTGTTGACCAGTTCAGAACGGCCCTTATCAGCTATCCAGGGCTTAAAAAAACCCATGGTGCATCAACATGGGTTCGGGTGGGTGATGAGATAGGTGAGCTTAAGCTAAAAGAGATCAAAGAGGGGAAAATCATTCTGTCACAAGGTGCCGGGGATTATGAGGTACTCCTTTATGATAAGGATAAACCAAAGAAGAAAAGGGCAGTGGTGAGCAGGGGCAAATCAGGCCCAACCGTTGTTGGTGCAGCCGCCAAAAATAGAGGGAAACCCGCTGTCGTCAGTTCGGGTTCTAAGAAAAAAAATGTGTCAGGCGTCAAGAAAACAAAACAGGAAACGTCGCCAGGGGTACAATTTAAGTTTATAGACACGCCTTTTGGACAAAAGCGGGTTAGGGTAAAATAGACATGATAAGATACATCGAAAAACTGAATTTACAGCTTGTTTTAGTTATTTTTTCCTTGATTGTTATCTTTGCCGGCTGTGCGGAAACATCTGTCCGCGTCGGAGACGAGCGTGGAAAGGTGGAAAAGGGCGACAGCAGGACACCAACAAGTGTTGAAACCAGAACTGCAAAGCCTGTCAAAACGATGGGAGCGCCGAAAGAAGTGGTAGTTATCGATGAAAAGGGAGCGTATGAAGTTGTTGAAGTAGAAAAAACGCTGACACCGGATCCCGAAAAGGGCAGAGCAGCGTCAAAACCAAAGGTGAATCAAGTCAAATCACAGGAAATACTCAAGACAGAACCGGCTGGCCCTGTCAACAAGACATCAGAGAAAGAGGCCAAGGAAGTCCCTGAAGGAAATGGCCGGATTGTCTTTAATTTTGATAATGCCGACCTCTATGAAGTCATCAGGACCATGGCCGAGCTGCTTGGTATCAATTATATTATTGATCCTAATGTCAGAGGAAAGGTAACGATTCATACTGCCGGCAAGCTCGGGAGACAGGATCTGTTCCCTGTTTTTTACCAGATACTGGAGGCCAACGGTCTGACCGCGGTGAAGGAGGGCAATTTGTACAAAATTGCCCCCTTGAAGGATGCCCCTCGGATGCCGCTTTCTTTGAGGCTTGGCCGCGAGGGAATAGATGTGTCTCCGGCGGAAAGGGTGATTGTCCAGATCATTCCTCTCAAATTCATCGCCGCACAAGAAATGACCAAACTCCTTGCCCCTTTTGTTTCTTCACAAGGGACCATTATCTCTGACCCGGACTCCAATACCCTCGTGGTGGTTGATAGGAATATCAACATACTGAAGTGTCTCAGACTTGTTGATGTCTTTGATGTGAATCTCTTTGAAAAAGTTGCCCACCGGTTTTGGTTTCTTGAAAACATCGAGGCCAGTGAGATGGCCAAGATCCTTGGGGAAATATTTCCCATGTACGCGACTGCACATAAGGCGGATGTGAAATTCATTACTATTGAACATCTGAATATCCTTCTTGCTGTCAGCTCAGATCCTCAGGTGTTTAACAAGGTGGGAGAATTTGTGCGGCAACTCGACGTCGGCAGCGAAGATATTGAACCGAGGATATATGTCTATTTTGTAAAAAACGGGACCGCCGATCAACTCTCAGGGCTTTTGAACGAAGTCTTTGGCAAGGGAGTCACTGAAAAAGACAAAGAAACCAAGAGTGTCAGCATTTCTGGGAATCCCTTTTCAGTAAAGGCAAAACAGGCGGCAGCGCTGTTAAAAAAACAAAAGCAGTTAACACCAAAACCCGCGTCTAAGAAAGGCCGTTCTGCTGTTGCCTCGGAAGGCTCCGGCACACTGGTGTCAGAAATCAGCATTACTGCCGATGAGATCAGGAATGCCTTGATTATTGAGGCGGTTCCAGCAGACTATCGGATTATCGAGGGGATATTGAAACGCATAGATGTCCTGCCGAGACAGGTCTTAATCGAGGCTACCATTGCCGAGATTAGCTTGTCCGACAAAACTGAACTCGGGATAGAGTGGTCCTATACCAAAGGCACACATCCCGGGAGCGGTCTCCTTGCGGCTAGCATGGGCGAAGGCGGCCTTTATTATACCATAGGGATAGCAAATAAGATTAAGGCTGATATATCTGCCCTCGCCATTAAGGGCAAGGTAAATATCTTGTCCTCGCCCCATGTCCTTGCTTCCGACAATATTGAGGCAAAGATAGATGTCTCGGATGAGATCCCTCTTGCAAGCTCCGATTACCAGTACACCACCGGTACAGATCCTGTAATCGCAACCAACATCGAGTATAGGGATACCGGGGTTATTCTTTCTGTCACGCCACACATCAATGAGGGCGGAATGGTAACCATGGACATCAACCAGGAAGTCAGCGAATACAGCGGTGATTATACAGTGGCCGGGAAAAAATATCCTTCCTTTTACAAGAGGCAGGTCTCTACCACCCTTACGGTAAAACACGGTCAGACCATAGTCATCGGCGGGCTGATCAGGGAAAAAGAGTCTGACACGACACAGGGAATGCCGTGTCTTGTGGATATCCCTGTGGTACGGTATCTTTTTGGAAAGGACACAGTTGATCTCAAAAAGACAGAGCTGATCATCCTGATAACGCCTCGCGTGGTCATCAACCTCGAAGACGTAGACGAAGTCACCACGGAGTTCAAGCGTAAAGTGGGCGGTGTTATCAAGAGGTTTAAGAAATACAGTCATTGATGACACACTCCTGAGGTCAACAACTCGACCCGGAACCCTCTACGGATCTAGGAGGCTGTCCGAGAATAGTTATTTTTTCTCAAATCGAGGAATACGAAAAAAATTACCGCAGGCATATGGTTGATATCCCGAGGATAATTTTTTGAGCATGACAAAGAGTTGAGGAACAAGGGCATTCTCGGACAGCCTCCTAGACACTATTCATTCCTCTCAAGCCTTACATACCCATTGAAAAAACTCGCCAAAATATTGATCTGCCGGCTGTTAATTCTGTCGGCTTTCTCGATACTTATAGGTGCTAGTGACGCACCCTGCAGGGAGATCCATGACCCTCAAGTGGCGGTCCTGGTCTCTCAAGATATCAGACCGTATATTGAGGCGGTGGAAGGACTGAATGTCCTGCTTGAAAAGGCCGCAAAGGCGAGACTTGAGGTGTTCCATCTTGAGAAGTTCAAAGGTAAGGAGAGGACCGATCTTGCACAGAGGCTTGCAAACAATAAATTTGATCTTTTTGTGGCCATTGGGCCAGATGCTGCGAGATTTGTCTCATCAGAGATCAGCTCAGAGAAGACCCCCCGGATATTTTCCATGGTCTTAAACCCTGAAAAGGTGCTTGGCCATGCCAAAGGTGTCGCTGGAATCTCGCTGAATATACCGGTACAGGCCCAGCTTGAAATCATCAGGTCAGTGCTTCCTGACATAAAATCCATAGGCATCCTGTATGACCCTGATTACAATGCCGACTTTTTCAGGGAGGCTGCCATAAATGCCAGTTCCAGGGACTTGAGAGTTATACCACTGGGTGTGTCATCCAAAAAGGAGATCCCGATTGTGCTAAAACAGCACTGGAAGGATATGGATGCCCTGTGGCTTATCCCTGATCGGACGGTCATATCGGAGACAATTGTTCAGTATGTTATCAAAAATGCCCTTTTTGAAAAAGTGCCGGTTATCGGTTTTAACCGCTTTTTCTATGAAAGCGGGGCTGCTCTGGCCTTTGTCTTTGATTATAAAGAACTTGGGGAACAGTGTGCCCGTGAGGCCTTGAGAATCTTGTCCGGTGAGACATCGAACAAAATGCCGCCTGTCTTTCGTGCATGGGTCAACGCAAAAGCAATGAGAAATTTGGGGATAAAACTCAGGGAGGAATATCCGCCACCTGTAATACTCGGGCCATGACCCGAAGTTTATTTTATCTTAGGAAACCACGTCCTGTGGGTGTGGTCAGAGACATTGGCTATTTCCTATTTGGTGGTCAATAGGAGTGCCTAAAGTGCCTAAAATTAAAAGTGCCTAAAGTTATGGTACGCCTTCGGCGTTGTAGTTTTGAAAAAAGATGGCTCCTCGCTATTTTGTGTGGGTAAAACTTGATTCTATATCAAATAGTGGTTCCTTGCTGTTTCGTGTGGACCATATTACTATACCCGATTACTTTTTTTAATAACAAAAGTTCTTTCGATTAGCGTAACGAGTGACGGTTATGATTTTGATGGAATTCGCTCTAAGCTACTTGAAATAAACACTAAATTCAAAAACCTTTTTAGCACAATGTTTGCAGTTCAATTATTGAGAGACAGATATTCAAAGAGTATATGTCTTTTCATTCAACTATATGGTTTGAAAATTACCCACACGAAACAGCGAGGAACCAAAAAGATAAAGTAACTATTCAGGTTCAAAGGGGGAAAGGCACAAAGTTTATGAGCCTGTTTGGTGTATCTGTTTGGTCTGGTGCCTCTTAAATATAGTGTTTCAGATAAAGACAAGCTCGTCTTGTCCAACTCAATCTTCATCCAGAAGGATTAATGCTCTTTTACTTTAGGCATTTTAGGCACTTTAGCTAATTTTAGGTATGTCACTTTTAGGCACTCTCTAACGGACAGACCTCGTAAATTATGGGATATCATGGTGCAATATTTTGGACAAAAAACCGTCTTCTATCCCAAATATCTTAGGTTCAAAGGTTCACAGTTCAGAGGTTGAGGTCGGGGTCTGAAGCGATCTTTCCAATAGAATCAACGGGTAAGCAACGAAATTGTCGATTCATTAACCTTGAACGCTGAACCCTGAACCTGTCAACCCGGACCTCGTGTGTCCAATTATCGAATATACGAATTAACGAATAACGAGGTCTGAACGGATCATCATATGTCTATAAAAAATCCAGGCATACACATAAGACTCCTTGTGGCGGTTTTCGCTCTTATAACAGCCACGACCTTTACGCTGGGCTATATAGGTGTGAATATCTCGCGCCAGTTTGTCGAGACAAGATTTGAGGAGCGGATTTCGTTTCTGGCAAGGCATCTTGCGCTTAATGCTGAACTTGGCATACTTATTGATGACAGGTCCATGTTAACCAGGCTTGCTGGCAATATTTTGTCAGAAAGAGATGTGATGGCCGTCTCCATACTTGACAAAGACGACAATGTGCTCGGTAATAGAACCAAAGAGATTTCCAGTTCTTTTCACATTACAGAAGAACCTGTTTTCCTAAGAGAATCACAGGAAGAGATCAGGGCATTTAAACTGGACACCAATGGCGGGACAGGTAAAAAACTGATCGGGAAGGTGCGTATCACGTACAGTACCGAAGGCATTGACCAGCTCACCAAGACCATGGGGAACCGCTTTATCTGGCTTTCGGCCGGTTTGGCCTGTCTTGCAGGTTTCATATTCTATTTTCTTTCACGTTCTCTTGTGGCCCCTGTAACGCAACTTGCTCAAGCAACCCGGCAGGTAGCTGATGGTAATCTTGATTTCAGGGTGCAACCGGGAACGCTTCCCGAGACAAGAGAACTTGCCGTGGCATTTAATGCCATGCTTGACTCCTTGGAGAAGAGCAGGGAAGATCTCGATCAGGCCAGTAAGGAAATGATGCGCCAGAACGCCCTCGCAGAGATGGGCAAGTTCTCTTTGATGGTCGCCCACGAGGTGAAGAATCCCTTGAGCATTATCAAGAGTTCATTAGATGTCCTGAAACAGGAGGTCTCAATATCTTCCGATAACACAATGGTCTTATATATGGAGGATGAAATTAGGCGTCTGAACCGGCTGATTGAGGACTTCCTGTCCTTTGCACATCCGGCCCGACCCCATTTCCGGCAGGTAGACATTGTTGACTTACTCAATCAGATCGCTGTCAAATTTGAACTTCAAAACCCTGGGTTTTCCGCTGAAATAAAGTCTGATCTTCCAGCCGGTCCCTTCTATATGGATGCCGACCCGGATCTGCTTACCAGGGCGATCGGTAATATCCTGAAAAACGGTTTTGAGGCAAACGGGGGCAAGGGGACTGTGAACCTAACGATCTCCATCCGCAAAAACAATCTAATTATTGACATTGAAGATGAGGGAAAAGGGATTGCCCCTGAAGATATCCATCAGATCTTTGACCCCTTTTTTACAACACGATCCAAGGGGACCGGCCTCGGGCTGGCCTATGTCACTCAGGTAATCAAGACCCATAATGGTAATATAACCGCAAGAAACAGGGGGCAGGGGGGGGCCTGTTTTAGTGCGGAAATACCGGTTTGTAGATAAGTTAAAGAAGTTAACAGTTATCGGTTATTAGTTATTTTAACTAATAACTAATAACTAATAATTGGAATAATTATGGCACATATCCTGGTAGTCGATGACGAAGAAAGAATACGGCACCTGCTCTCCATTATGCTGACAAGGCGGGGATACACGGTAGATCAGGCAGGTGACGGCATACAGGCACTGGAAATGATCAAGGAAACGCCGTTTGATATGATCATTACCGACATCAAGATGCCTCGCATGGACGGTACAGGTCTCCTTAAAAAAGTGATGGAAATGGATATTCCCTGCCCGGTTGTTTTTATCACCGCCTTTGCCACGGTAGAATCGGCCGTGGAAGCCATGAGGCAGGGAGCTGCTGACTATATTACCAAACCATTTGAAGAAGACCGCATACTGCTTACCGTGGAGAGGACGCTTAACGTCTCTCGTATCATGGCTGAAAACAAGGATCTGAAGCAGGAACTCCAAAAGACGGCAGGGAGTGAAGACATCGTCTATGGTTCCAAGGAGATGTCTGAAATAATGGATCTTGCTTCCAAGGTGGCTCAAAGCGATTCGGCTGTCTTGATCAGCGGGGAATCCGGGACCGGTAAAGAACTCCTGGCGAGGTATATTCATTATTCGAGTCCACGTAATGGAAGCAGATTTGTGCCGGTAAATTGTGCGGCCATTTCTCCTAATCTCGTGGAATCCGAGCTGTTCGGTCATGAGAGAGGGTCATTTACAGGGGCCATGCGACGGGCAATCGGCAAATTTGAATATGCAGTTGGCGGGACGCTTTTTTTGGACGAGATCGGTGATCTTTCCTTCGAGGCCCAGGCCAAGCTTTTGAGGGCACTCCAGGAGAAAAAAATTCAACGGGTGGGCGGAAACGAAGAAATCTCTGTTGATGTGAGGATTGTTTGTGCTACCAATCAGGATCTGAATGAACTTGTGGAAAATGGTAATTTTCGTCAGGATCTTTTTTTCCGCATCAATGTGTTCCCGTTACAGCCGCCACCTATACGGGATCGTACGGATGATGTGATTCTTCTTGCGAAACATTTCCTGAGCCGGTTTGATAAAAGAACAGATATCGGGCTAACGGAAGGGGCTATCAGGGTGTTGAAGGAATACAGGTGGCCGGGCAATGTCAGGGAGCTTGCAAACGTCATAGAAAGAGCGATAATCCTGGCCGGGGGCCAGGCCATTACCGCCCAAACCCTTTCTTTTCTCAGGCCGGTCCCAACTTCCGGTAACAACGGCCCTGTTTTTGGTATTCCCTCAGAGGGGATGTCGCTGGAAAAAATGGAAAAAGACCTGGTAAGACAGGCCCTCAAGGCATCGGGAGACAACCAGACGACCGCTGCCAGGCTCCTGGGACTAACACGTGCCAAGTTTCGGGTCCTTATGCGACAGACAGAAAAGGACATGAACTCGTAAAAATCGTCATGTTTAAATTTCAAAAAATATCTTTTGTGGCAGCCTTTTTTCTTTCGGTCTTTCTTGCGCCGGCCGGTCAATCATGGGCTGCAGCTGAAAGTCATTGCACGGACCAGGATGACACCTTGCTCATGTTTGTGGGTGAGAATATTGATGTCCTCTCTATTGCCTCAAGACGTCAGGAAAGCGCATGGAAGGCTCCGGCCGTGGCCCAGGTGGTCACAAGAGAGGAACTCTGGGACAAAGGCGTAAGGACCTTGAGTCAGTCCCTGGAAATGATTCCGGGGTTTTACATGGCACAGAAGGAGTGGGGCACAGAGCCTTATCTCAGGGGGATCCCGGATTCAGTCCTGTTCCTTTATGACACGGTCCCCATGGGCTCAGATGTGACAAAATCCCTGAATCCCATAGATCATGAACTCTCACTTGCCTCTGTGAAGCGGATTGAGATTATCCGTGGCCCGGGATCGGTTCTCTGGGGGCCCGATGCCTTTGCCGGCATTGTCAATATTGTTCCCATGACAGGGAAGGACCTGGACGGGGTTGAGACCGGTATGCTCTATGGGGCTCCGGGTGATCAGGGTGCCCTCTATGTAAATATGGGACATAATGCAGGGCCGTGGGATGTCTTCCTTTCACTGAGCGGCCGCAATGGCGAAGAAGACAATACCACATGCAATATTGTGAGATTCTGGGGGGATGGAAACAGGGCCTATCCCTATGGGGAACGGTTTGGCGATGAAAAACCGGGGAGATCCCGATATTTTGAGGCATCAGGCAATTTTTCCTTCCGGGACGTCTTGACGGTTTCCGCCCTGATCTTTGACTACAAGAAGCCCTATGCCATAACCGGGCCCAAGAACGAGAAGAACAAGGAAGACCTGACCTGGTGGGAAAGCAGAAGTGCTCCGTATGGATTCGTCAAATTGGAGTCCAAAAAGGATTTGGATCCGTCCTCGGCCATCAGGTTTACCGGCAGTTATTCGTGGGTGAACCCCGAATATGAGATCATCGACAAGACCTTTGATCAAAGCGAACGTACTATCTATGCAGAGTTGATTTACGATCGCTCGTTTTTTTCCGGCCGGGGCCTGATTACAGGCGGCCTGTCTTACAGGAATAAACGAATAAAGGATGCCCTTATCTGGAAGAGTTATTTCCCCGATTACGTGGCGCAACAGAAGACACGTTTCCTGCCCCTGTTCACCGAGGAGGACTATGATACCAACCTGTGGTCTATTTTTGGCCAGTACACTCACAAGATCGGGGATTTTGATTTGTTGCTGGGTCTTCGGAACGACAATCATGATGAGTACAAAGACCATCTGAGCTACAACACCAGTGTGGTCTGGACCCCCTGGTCACAATGGATATTCAAGGCCATGTATGGGACTGCCTACCGTACCCCATTTGCCAGGCAGCTCCTTGGAGACGAGGAACCTGAGCTTGAAAACATAAGGACACTGAATATCCAGGCCGGCTGGAAGCCATCTGACCGGGCAGGGGTGAGCGTGTGCGGTTTTTTCAGCAAGATACAGAACCATCTCATGGAAGACCCGTATGCCGGGCTTTCCAAGCCAAATCATCAAAATATCAACGGTGTTGAAATAGCGGGCAACCTCTCGCCTTTTAAGGGCCTTGATTTTTCCGCAAACCTGACCCTGTCAAATAACAGTGGCCCGGATGAGACCTATCATTACCTGAAGTATGTCTGGCCTGAACCCCAGTATGAGGACCTGAATTTCCCTTATGATGCCGGCCCTCATACGTTGTTCAACCTGATGGGAACATGGAGACCG
>Ga0208905_1001084_pt1 | contig 13771 bp, 5 predicted proteins | sample AntAceMetag02UKS_FD_184776 | JGI IMG/M metagenome (GOLD analysis project Ga0208905, IMG submission 184776) | Saline lake microbial communities from Ace Lake, Antarctica - Antarctic Ace Lake Metagenome 02UKS (SPAdes) (version 2) | ecosystem: Environmental > Aquatic > Non-marine Saline and Alkaline... | reverse complement strand
CGCTGATCCTCGCCGATTGCTGATTGGGATAGATGTAGTGATCAGTCCAAGTATTGGATAGAGTTATAAAGGGATGTAAGTCAGTAAGCCCAACTCTCTCATTATGAACACTATCAATCCAATGGAACGATCCAGAGCATGCCCGGTAAATATCTGCCCACAAGTTGAACTTTGTTTGCCACACTGGGTTGCAAACATAGTATTCATGTAAGTGAACTATGTCGATAGTCGTACTCTTTGACGTCAAAGACAAACCTGAAATGGCCGGCAGATTAACATAGATTATCTCTCTAGATTTACACTGAAAAGAATCTAATACCTCAATGAGGTCAGTGCGTGTATTTACATGTAGTGGCGTTACGCCGTCTGGTACATGCAAGGCTATAATGAGGTTATATCGATTAACAACAGAGTCCCAGTCAGTCCCAATGCCTTTGTCTGAGTTATCTGCATAACCTACGCATGTAAGTGCTAACGCAAGAATGACCACCCCAAGGATGCCAATCCGCAATCTTGCCATTTCTACACCATCTCCTTTTTTCGAGTTTCAAGAAGCACTAAACTAAGTGTAGGCTTCTTCGCCACATTCGTCTGTCACGTAGTTGACAAAACTCTGTCGGCGGGACAACGAATACTAAGAAAGGCAGATTGGATCAGCTTTTCTGCATAATAAGACATCCGTCACCCTAAATCTTGTAACCCCTTCTCATCAAGAACGGTGATCCGGCAACGTTCCTCTCGGATCAGGCCCTGATCAGCTAGCTTCCGCAATTCTTGGTTCACCATCTGCCGGCTTGCTCCTACCATATCCGCTAGATCCTTCTGGGAGAGCGGAAAGTCAATGCGTAAGGCCTTTCCTTCCTGTACTCCGTGCCTTTGCCCCAACGACAGAAGGAGATGGGCTAGCCTTTCCCCGACGCTTTCATAAGCGAGGTCGGCCATGCGTTGGAGCAGGTGCTGACCGTCTTGAGCAAAGCGGTGTTCTATCTCCAACTCCAGCTTGGGATATTGCTTGATGAGTTCCATCGCTCTGGCCTTGTCGATGAGACTGACTGTGGAAGCACCTAAAGATACAGCGGAAAACGCGTGCTCTGGCAAAGTAATCCCATTGAGCAAGTCTCCAGGAGGGCAGAATCTGACAAGTAATCTGCGTCCGTCCTGAGTACCAAAAGCTAGTTTTATGTACCCTTGACAGAGGATGTACAGGCCATGCACTGGCGCGCCTTGCATGAAGACAGTCTTGTCATCCGCATAGCCGAGCCTGTCCATCGCCTGTTCCGCCATGCGAAGCTCGTCTCCGTTGAGCACGGAAAGCACACAAGCGCTCCGAGCCAGACACTTTACGCACTTACCTTCAGAATTCTCTCCTTTGATCATCGGATTCGAGATGAGTATAGCAAGGCGCTGTGTTTTCGCAAGAAATGGGATTTGGCTCGCCTTATGGCAATGTGCAAGAGCTGTCAGGGATCAGCCTCGGCATACGACCCTCACTAACTGAGGGAGCAACTTATACAACCGGAATTTTCTTTGCTGACGCTGCCCGTCGCTTCAAACTCTTGGCTGTAAGCTGACTGCTGATAGCTGTACACTGCAGGCAAAGAAAAAACCAGGCGACGTCCTACTCTCCCAACCCCTCGCAAGGTTAGTACCATCGGCGCAGGAGGGCTTAACTGCCGTGTTCGGTATGGGAACGGGTGTTTCCCCTCCGCCAAATGTCACCTGGAATCTCTATAATATCTTCCTTGACAAATGAACAGGGTGTGTATCATACAAGCAATTGGCCTATTAGTACCACTCGGCTGAACGCATTGCTGCGCTTACACCTGTGGCCTATCAACCTCCTAGTCTCGGAGGGGCCTAATATGGAGACCTTGTCTTGAGGACGGCTTCGTGCTTAGATGCCTTCAGCGCTTATCCAAACCAGACTTAGCTACCCAGCGATGCCCCTGGCGGGACAACTGGTGCACCATTGGTCCAGCTATCTCGGTCCTCTCGTACTAGAGATAGTCCCTCTCAAGTCTCCTACGCCCACGGTGGATAGAGACCGACCTGTCTCACGACGGTCTGAACCCAGCTCGCGTACCCTTTTAACCGGCGAACAGCCGGACCCTTGGGACCTGATTCAGCCCCAGGATAGGATGAGCCGACATCGAGGTGCCGAGCTCCGTCGTCGATGTGAACTCTTGGACGGAACCAGCCTGTTATCCCCGGGGTAACTTTTATCCGTTGATCAGTGGCCCTTCCACAAAGTGCCACGGGGTCACTAGGACCTGCTTTCGCACCTGCTCGACTTGTAGGTCTCGCAGTCAAGCCTCCTTATACCCTTGCGCTCAATGGCTGATCACTAACCAGCCTGAGGAGACCTTTGCGCGCCTCCGTTACTCTTTAGGAGGCGACCGCCCCAGTCAAACTACCCACATAGCACTGTCCCGCGACCGCTGCAAACGGCCAACGGTTAGAGTCCCGACATCTGCAGGGTGGTATTCCAAGGACGGCTCCACCGAGGCTAGCGCCCCAGCTTCATAGCCTCCCACCTATCCTACACAACACATGCCAAGACTCAGTACCATGCTATAGTAAAGCTCCACGGGGTCTTTTTGTCCAGCCGCGGGTCACAGGCGTTTACACCTGTGCTTCAATTTCGCCGAGCATCCGGTCAAGACAGCGCCCAAGTCGTTGGACCTTTCATGCGGGTCAGAACTTACCTGACAAGGAACTTCGCTACCTTAGGACGGTTATAGTTACCGCCGCCCTTCACTGGCGCTTCAGTTCGCCGCGCTAACGGCTCCCTTTAACGTTCCAGCAGTGGGCAGGTTTCAGACTCTATACATCCTCTTGCGAGTTAGCAGAGTCCTGTGTTTTTGCTAAACAGTCGCTCAGGCCGATTCTCTGCGGCCGCCCGAAGGCGGCACCCCTTATCCCGAAGTTACGGGGTCAATTTGCCGAGTTCCTTAACCGGATTTCACTCGTCCACCTTAGGATTCTCTCCTTGCCTACCTGTGTCGGATTGTGGTACGGACTCTTACTTGCTCGCTAGAGGCTTTTCTTGCCCAATGATTCTGTCTCCCTTCGCCCTGAAAGCGGACTCGCCATCACACCTCGACGTAACGGGGGAACGGATTTGCCTATCCCCCCTACCTCGGTGCTTGGACATGCTATTCCGTCAGCATGCGGAGGAGAACCTTCGGGGTCCCCCCATCGCTCAAACGCAAGTGTAGAGGCGCAGGAATATTAACCTGCTGTCCATCGGTTACCCCTTTCGGGTTCACCTTAGGTTCCGCCTAACCCTGGGCGGACAAACCTTCCCCAGGAAACCTTAGGCAATCGGTGGCAATGATTCTCACATTGCTCGCGCTACTCATGCCGGCATTCTCTCTTCCGTCTCGTCCACCAAACCTTTCAGTTCAGCTTCAGCCGTAAACGGAATGCTCCCCTACCGCTACCATCCGAAGATGGCAACTCGCAGCTTCGGTACCAAGCTTAGCCCCGTTAAATTTTCGGCGCGTCGCCGTTAGACTGGTGAGCTATTACGCACTCTTTAAAGGGTGGCTGCCTCTAAGCCAACCTTCCAGCTGTCTCGACAACAACACATCCTTTCCCACTCAGCTTGGATTTGGGGACCTTAGCTGGCGATCATGGGTTGTTTCCCTCTCGAGCGCGGACGTTATAGCCCGCGTTCTGACTCCCGCGAAACAACGATCGGTATTCGGAGTTTGACTAGGGTCGGGGGCGAACCCCCTTCCCCGACCAGTGCTCTACCCCCAATCGTCTTAACGCGAGGCTAGCCCTAAAGCTATTTCGGGGAGAGCCAGATATCACCAGGTTCGATTGGTTTTTCGCCCCTAACCACAGGTCATCCCCTAGCTTTTCAACGCTAGTGGGTTCGGCCCTTCATGTACGGTCAAGTACACTTCAGCCTGCCCATGGCTAGTTCACCTGGCTTCGGGTCTACGCCATGTGACTATTCGCCCTATTCAGACTCGCTTTCGCTTCGGCTCCACCTTCTTCGGCTTAACCTTGCCACATACCGTAACTCGCCGGCTCATACTACAATAGGCATGCGGTCACACCAGGGTAGCGCTCCGAAGAACGCAATGAGGTGCTCCCACTGTCTGTAGGCAAACGGTTTCAAGTTCTATTTCACTCCCCTCCCGGGGTGCTTTTCACCTTTCCCTCGCGGTACTAGTTCACTATCGGTCAGTTGGTAATGTTTAGCCTTGGAAGGTGGTCCTCCCAGCTTCACGCCGGATTTCTCGTGTCCGACGCTACTCAAGCAAGCTCCCAGGGTCGCTAAGCCTTTCGTCTACGAGACTATCACCCTCTGTGGTCGCCCTTTCCAGGGACATTCGACTAGGCTTCGCATTTAACCCTGCTCACCGCTGTATCGATGAGACGGAACTGCTTACAACCCCAGACGAGCAACGAATACAGTCTTACACACGCCTGGTTTGGGCTCTTCCCGTTTCGCTCGCCACTACTCAGGGAATCTCGATTGATTTCTCTTCCTCCGGTTACTGAGATGTTTCACTTCACCGGGTTCGCTGAACGTGCCTACTGAGGTTTCAGCACGTCCTACCATGGCTTCACCATGGTGGGTACTCCCATTCGGACATCCCCGGATCAAAGCCTGCTTAGCGGCTCCCCGAGGCTTATCGCAGCTAGCCACGTCCTTCATCGCTTCCAACTGCCAAGGTGTCCACCGTCTGCCCTTACTTCGCTTATGCGGCACACACTCTATTCACTTGTCAAGGAGCACGCGGCGAAAGCCGCAACTGACGATCCTAACACCGACCCGAGACCCTGTCAAGGGTCGTGCTCAAATCGCGTAGCGGAGACTTTATCTCCCCCGAACGGCTCCGTCAAGGGCACGGGACCGGTTCACGGACGTCCACTCCGCGCTACGTATCCGGCGATTCAATGGGCAGTCCTGCCGACTCGAAGGCGCAGGACAGTCGATCCAGCTCATCGAAGCCCAAGGTCTCACCGCGTACGGTCTCCTCGATGTCTGCTGCGTTGAGTATCTCGGCGAGCTGCTCCCGCGATGCGAGCGGTCGCAGCGCCACACGAAGCATCTTCCGTCGTACGCCGTAGATCGCTCGGACGACCGTGAAGAACGTCTCCGTGCCGGCCTTGAATCGCGCACCGTCAAGGAACCGCATCGTCCACAAGGTCGAATCGACATCGGGCACAGGGAAGAAGCTTCCTCGACCAACGCGGCGAAGGAGATGAACGTCGGCATGCGCGCGAACGAGCACGCCGAGCGCACTCCCCGAAGCCCCCGGGCTCGCCGCAATCTTCTCCGCTACCTCGCGCTGCGTAAGCAGTACGGCCGCCGAGATCCCCACGCGGTTCGCCACCAGACGCTGCAAGATAGGGGCCGTGATCGCATACGGGATACTCCCCACGACGACGACCTTTCCGCTGTCCTGCGCATCCGGGAAGCAGTAGCCGAGCGCGTTTTCGTGGCAGACAACGACGGAGGGAAGACCTCCGACATTGCGCGTCAGGACATCGACCAGCCGAGCGTCGATCTCGAGTGCGATCACCTCTTGTGCCAAAGGCGCGAGAACCTGCGTGACCGCGCCGAGGCCGGCCCCGATTTCCACGATGCGTTCCGGCCGCGCTTCAATCACGACATCCCGAATCGCGTCGAGAACTCCCGGCTCGACGAGGAAGCTCTGCCCGAGTCGCTTGCTCGGGCGGACGCCGGCCTTGGCCAACTGCCGTCGAACCGTCTTCCGATCGGTCAGCTGTTCAGGCGGCAAGATGCTCGACGGCCCACTGACGCAACAGCTCGATCACGCGCGGATCGATCGGCTCGCTGATGTGTCGGAAGAGGAGGCTCGGTTCCTCGGGGTGATAGCGAAGGAGGTGATTCAGGTCGGGCACGACGTGTATCGTGACGTCATCGTTTCCCGCCCCCTCAAGGATCTCTCGGAGTCGCTCGGCCTCGCCGGACGGAATCTGCATGTCCTTGTCGCCATTCAGGACGAAGACCGGACATGCGACGCGAGCCACTGCCGCTTCGGAGTCCGCGAGGTAGTGCTCGCGCAGCCACGACAGGCTCAGCGGGGTCGCGGCCAACTGCGCCGCCGTAGCTTCGCTCAGCCAAGAGATCGCCGCCTGGAGTTCCTCAAGTGTGTAGTCAGACCACTCACCAGTCGATTCTTCGACGAACGCGATGTACTCGTCTTCCTGATCGAGCGAGGCTTGGATCTGGTCTTCGCCCGCGCCCTGCCGGCGAAGAATCGTCTCAATCTGCCATCGAGTGATCTCGTCGAGTGGGCGGGCCGCCCCGGCGAGCAGCGCAAGCCCCGCCAGTTCTTCATCCTCGCCGGCCAGACTCAGGCCAAGGTAAGCGCCTTCGCTGTGGCCGATGAGGATCACACGGGACGCGTCGATCTCCGGGCGGGCTCGCAACGCGACAAGGCCGGCCCGTGCGTCGTCGATCAAGTCCGACATCGAGGCCTGGCTCGCGTCCCCTTCGCTCGATCCCGTGCCTTGCTTGTCGAACCGAAGCGACGCGATCCCGGCTTCCGCCAGCGCGTGCGCCAGCTGTCGGTAGGCGTCCATCGGCATGCCGGGCGCGTTCCCGTCCCGATCGACCGGACCGGAGCCGTGAAGGAACAGCGCAGCCGGGAACGGCCCCTCACCGGTGGGAAGTGCCAGCGTGGCCGCCAGCGTCAGTCCGGCGCTGGTGAACGTGACCTCCTGTTCGGTCACGCCTTCGGGCAGAACGGCGCCTACGTCCTCGCCGAGGATCTCGATCCCATCCGGGAACCGTCCGGCATCGTAGCCGAGCGTCCCCTGTGTCCGATTGAGGAGACCCGCAAGACGCCCCTCGAACTCGATCAGCACGATCTGAGTGTCGCCCAAGCTCACGTCGAAGCGCTTACCCTCGTGCGTGATCTCGCCGGAGCGAAACTCGACCGTGTTGGGGCCTTCCACTCGTCCGGGAAGTGAGAGCAGCTTCTGCGGAACGACCGCAGTGAACTCGCGGCCGAGCGCCTCAGCGCGAATCGCCATCAAGAGCATCGCGAAGTGCCCGATCAGGTTGTTGTCGAGGAGGGCCAGGTTCGAGGCAATCACAACCGGCGCTTCGTAGAATTCCGAACCGATGCGAACCGCCATCGCCAAGCCGGTCGGCCCCGTCTGCGCGGAAATCTTCTGAGGGCCGGCCGACGTCTCCGCAGTGAGTCGATAGCGAATCGGCAGAAAGTCGCGGTCGTACTGCGCCTGCTGCGCGAGCGAGATGACCTCGTCGCCAGCGCGCAGCTCTCCCTGCGAGAGGAGCATGTACCCCTCCACCGGGTGGAAGAAGACTGTGTATTCCTCCTCCAACAGGACTGCGCCCTCGTGCTCGAGCACGAACTGCCCCCCGCCGATCAGCTCCCCCCGCTCTATCGGCGGAGGCGCGACGTGCGGCCCGAGAAGCGCCACCAGCAGCAGACAAACGACAGCGGCCAGCCCGATCAGAAGCTTGCTGTCCATGATTCCCCCCCACGTTCGATTCTTCCGTCTAGGGAAGACGAACCGACGGAGTATAGCACGCTTCCATCGTGCGTCCGCCGGCTTGCAGCTTCGTCAGTTGTGCAGAACCGCTGGGATACTCCCGGTTACTCACCCGTATCGCATCGGGCGCGGCCGCGGCCCGCTCGCACGCAGGATGCGCCATGAACGCCGGCCTCCCTCGAGCTCGAGCAACTCGCGTGTCGGATCTTTTCCTTCAACGAGAGACACTCCAAGCAGAGCAGCGGGTAGGTACCGAGAAGTCTCGGGCGCGCGTATCGGGGAAAGGGAAGAGAGGATGAAAGCCACCCGATTCAGAAGCCCATCACGAGTGTTCCCTCTGGCCGCGATCCTTCTCGGCGCTGTGCTCTCCGTCTCACACCCGGTCCTCGCGAGCCCCGGGTTGATCCCGCCATCCTACGGGCGGACGGCATACGTCGACTTCGCCGGGCTTCCTGACAGAACGGCAACCGAAGGCGGACTCGACGCCTGGCAGGCAGATAACTGGGCTCGCGGAAACCGATGCCTTCAGCTGGTCCGATCGGGCGCTTGCCTCGACGTTGTGATTGAGGTTCCGTCCGGCGTCACCACGGCACAGCTGACGTTAGTGCATCGATCCGGCGCCGCGCCCGGATGCGCAGGCGGCGGGTTCGCACCGGTCACGGTTTCCGTCAACGGAACCGTCCTTGCCCAGGATCTCGCTCCGCAGGCTGTCGGCGGAGATGGATTCTCAACCGACCGGTGGGAGATTGCCTCGTGTCTCACGTCGGGGCGCAATCGGATCCGAGTCACGGCCGAGGATCTGTGCAGCGTGTACGAGATCAGTCGGCTCGAGCTCGCGATGCCAGCGGTCGCAAGCCGATGGATCGACGCATGCCAAATGACTCATGACATCACGAACGATCGCCCGACCGACAACGTAGCCGTCTTCTCCCCCAGCGATCAATGGGCGATCTGCTGGACGAAGGTCGCACCTGAGGCGATCGGACGCCCCATCGAGTTTCGCTTCTACGACCCGTCGGCCGGCCTGTACTTCAGAACAGATCGTACCGCCGGTCGCTACAACTGGGGTTACATCAACGTGGCCGGCTGGAGAGCCGCAAGCTTGCAGGGTCAATGGCGTGTGGACGTCTTCGTCGAAGGGCAGTTCCAGCTCAGTGTCCCGTTCCACATCGGATCGGCCTGGAACGGGCGAGCGCCGCGCGTCACAGGCGTGGACTTCACGTCCGTGATCCGCGCGAACGGGGAACACGCATCGGGGTATGTCTCGTTCCACGACCCCGACGGCGACATCACCTGGGTGACGTTCGAAGCCGTCGATGGCTTCTTCGCAGACTTCGAGTTTGACCCCAACGTCGGAGGACAGGCCGGCGGGCGGTTCAGCTTCTACGTGTACACCTGGCTCTCCCAGCGCGTCACGCTCAAGGTCACACTCCACGATCGCCAGGGAAACGAGAGTGAGCCATACTGGTTCAGCTTCAATGCCAGATAGCGAACACGCCTCATGAGCAAAGCGGGACGTCCGACAAACCCATCATCCCCCCTCACACGTTCGGGGCCCTCTGGGATGACGATGGGCAGTCCTTCATCTTCTCGATACACGACATCGAGATCGGTGCAATCCTGTTCATCGGACGGGTGATGGATCCCGAGTGACACCTGAGTTCGTGCATGCGACGTGTAACGGGTTCGCCAGAGGCCAGCCTCCACGCACTCTAGTCGAGAACGCAATTGTTAGGGTGACGCGAATCAGAATCGAGCTGCGGCTTGTAGCTCCCGCCCTGTCTCTCCATCTCCTTGAAGCGATCGGTGATGTCGCCCTTCTTGCCGTCACCATCGTGATCCTTGTCCGCGCCTTCGTTGAAGTCCTCTGTTGAGCTGTCCGGTGCGATCCAGCTGGCCTGTCCGCCGGGCACGATGTGGTCTTCATCGCACGCAGTTATGATGATGAGCTTGGAGAGACCAGCGCGTATCGTTCTCAGCGAGTTGATGCTTCGACCACTGTAGCAGGCGTCGATGAAGACCGTCGCCTTGACGCACGGAGGGAACGCTGCCATCCAGGCCGCAAGTTCATCGTACTCGACAGCAACACTGAGGCCGTCCCCGCTGGGATCGTATAGCGAGAAGTATCCCTCCTTGGGATTCAGCTCTTTCCCACCAGAGACAACCCTACCGCCGTGGCCATTGATGTAGAGGAAGAAGCTGTCGCAGCACTGGAGGCGCGTAGCGAACGTGCTGAAGATGCTCTTGAGCCCTGCCTTGAGGCTCTGCTTCTTTGCCTTGTCTGTGTTGCCGGACGACTTGATGCACGCATTGCCGTTCCCCCAATATTGGCTCACGCGGGTGATCGTGAAGCCTTCGCCCGCCACCCACGTCTGGATACCATCCGCATCATCTGCCATGTTGTCGGCAAGCGTGCACCAGAAGCCATCGAGATCTCCTGCATCCAGGATCAGCGCGAACTTGCGTCCCCCGCACGTCGTCGTCGTGGAGGGTGTTTGAATGTTCGCCGTCGCCGTCAGCTTGTGCGTGACGGGGTTCCCGGTCGTCCGTCCTGAACCTTTTCCTTTCCTGAAGAGCGTCCCGCGCAACGTGAAGCTGTGCAAGACCTCAAGCAACAACGGATGTCCGTCTGGAGGCGTGATCTCCGGAAGCCAAGAGGCGTCGGCGATCTCGTGCTCCCCCGTCCCAAGATCCGCCCAGACGTATCGGACCGAATGCGAGTACTTCGCCCATGGCGCGTCATCGATGAAGTAGGCGTAGAACTCCCCGTCGCGGTCTGGGATCTGCAAGACCTTAGGCTCCTCACCGCCTTCTTCCGAGTACGGAATCATCTCTTCGATTGTGGTGCCGCCGGAAATGCCAATGAAGAACACCTCCGACATCTCCGGAAGCTCAACGTGATTCAGCAGCCACTCTGCAGCCTCTCGATCCTTCGATCGCCCGGGCTCGCCGAACCGACCGACGTAATGCCCGGTCTCGTAGAGGTAGTGCGGATTGTTCTCCAGGACGGCGATACCTGCGAGCGTGTCGACTTGGGTCAGCATCATCGGGCCGGTGCCAATCCACAGGTGCCCGTACTCGTTCGCGAACGTTGCGAGGTTGTTGTAGCGCTCTTGGATCTCGTCTGCCGTCACGTAATTGCCCAGCATCGGCGCGTACGGTAGGAACTGGCTCGTGTACTGTGCCGTGTCTAGTTCCCCCAGCAGGACCTGGAGCTGCGGTCCGGCGACGCAGTTCATCCAGTCGACGCCAAGCTCGTTCGCCTTACCTTGGCCGAATGCTCCGAGGCCCTGCGCCTCAACCTTGATGCCGAGTGCGGTCTGGTGCCAGGCGGGGGTGAAGCCGGCGCCGCTTGACGGCCACAGGATACCTGCATCGTTCTGCGCGATCGTCTCCGCGTACAAGCTGATCCCGGAGTCGTAAATCTCGACGACCAGCGGATCCTCCGAGATGATCTTGAGGCCGCGGAAGCTTGCCATGGCGGCGTTGTAGCCTGAAACGACGTATGCGTCGTAAATCGAACTCTCCGGCTTCGCTCGATCGAACGGGAAGCCGATGATCAATCCGAAGACCATGTCAGCGAGCGAGAACGAGCTGCCATCGTGCCATACCACGGTTCCGTCAAACAACCAGTAGGGGTAGGTGATGGTGGTCTTGTGCACTGCATCGGTGACGCCGTCCGGACAGACTTCGTCAACGGTGATGAACACCTGGTTCACGGCATCCCAGTCGGCCCACGCGCCGCCAGGAATTGCGATGCTGTCGACGAATTCAAGCTCGCACCAGCCGTCTTCGACGGTGACCGGAAAAATGCCAACCGGCTTACCCGCGAGAACCTCGACCTCAGCGTGCTCAACGAGGTGCGGAATCGGAACTCCGGTGTGCGGGTGGATGTAGATCGGGAAGTCCATCGTCGGGCGAAGGACCATGAGGTCGTAGGTCGAGTTCGAGCCATCAACCGGGTTGATCGCGGTGATCAGGAACGACTGGCTGGAAACCACCATGTCGCCACCCACAACCGGCGCACCGTCAGCGTCGACGTATCGGAGCGTGTGCGGCGTCCAACGGTGGAGGAATGTTCCGGCAGCGAGGTCGTGGACGACCGCGATGCCTTCCGGAACCATGTATGCCGAAGCGTTGTTCCACGCCCAGAAGCGCGTCGGGTTGTTACGCATTGCCGACTCACAGTGCGCGAAGAACTCAAGGCGCTCCTCGACCGAAGAGTATGTCCCGGTCAGGATTCCCTCTGCAGCATCGTAGAAGCCCGGGCCGAATTCCTCGGCACACCATTCCCTCGTCATGCAGGTGTACGGCGGTGCACCAAAACCTAGGTCGGTGTACATCTGAGCCCAAGCCCAGACGGAAGTCAGCGATATTGCGCCTGAGCCCCAACCTTCGGTGTAGAAGTTCCAAGCGCCATCGCCCGGGAGCGTGCCGCCCCAGTAGTTGTACAGGTCACCGCTGCTACCGTAGATGCGGCGGGTTCGGAAACCGGCCCTCTCCATCTGATCGAGGAAGTAGTCACCCAACTCGTGGCGCTCGTCGCCGACGTGGATGCATCCGACGATCTCGATTTCGCCGAGGTCATCTTCCCAGATGCCGGCTGCGTTCTTGGCAAAGCCAAGCTCGAGCATGCGATCTTCGATCATCTGGAAGGCGAGTTCCTCGTCGAACGCGAAGGCCAGCTTGGTCTTCGTGGACTCGACGATGATCTGTGTCCATGTCGGATCCATAGGCCGAACCGGCGAATACATTGGGATCGCGTTGCCGAACAGGAACTCTGCGGCCATGTAGTCGCGATCGAGCATCTTCTGCGTCGCCTGGCAGATCACCGGGTCGCCAAGCGGGTTGAAGCGGCCATCGTCGAAGTATTCCGGGATGTTGTACAGGAGACTGCGATAACCGCCAAACGCCAAGTCGTACGGAATGTTGTTGTCGATGAGGAGTTGGACGGAGCCACCAGTGACTTGGCAACCGTGGATGTCGATATCGCCCGCGATCGTCCCCGCAATGCCTTCCTGCTGACTGTCCACGGTGACGAACGTCAGGCTGTCAAGGAATGAACCCTGACGCGCAACAGCCGAGAACGCGACCAGAGCAAGGATGAGGCAAACTGGCAAACCATGCTTTCGCGTTTCTTCTCCTCCCTTCACGAGCTTCCCGAATGGAACGTCTCTCGTGTCCTCGTGGCGCTCTTCGAGTTCCGAGGGCGCCGGTGCTTGAGACCGATTCCCTTGGAACCGGTCGCCCGGAGAGTGCTGCAGAGCATACCCGTGAGACTAACTTCCGCGCCTTCCATATCTCCTCGTCGCGTTGCTGCGCGTTGCCTACGACAGCTTGAGTGATAGTGTAATGGTATCTCGCGTGAACACAACTCCAGACCAAGCTCAACGGAGGGAGCAATCGCCTGCGTCCATTGCCGGATGCCGCGCGATGTCGTTGTCAGGCCATCTGCAAAGGAGGAACGCCGTCCTCAGCGATCCGAATGGCAGTAGTCGCTGGGCTCTCACCCTGCAGGCACATCAAGGGAGACCGAAGACGCTACTCGCGAGGATTTGGCTGCAAGACGGCTGTCGAGCCCCCCGCCGGCTACTTCCAGCGGGTCAGGATCTGTTCGCGGCGGAAGACGCGGATCGCGAAGTAGAGGACGACGGCGCTGGCGACGAGCAGGACGCCGCCCTCGAGCGCGACAAGCTTCAAGTCGACGAGCGTCTTCTGGCTGCTGTAGATGATCAACGGAACCAGGCCGGGCAGGATGGCGAAGCTCGAGAACTGGTACGCGGCACGGGCGTCGCTCGCTCGCGAGGAGACGAGCATCGTCACGCCGACAGAGAACAGAGCCAGCAGGGGCGACAGCCCGAAAATGGATGCCAGCCACGGCAACGTCAGCGTCTGCAGCGGCACGGCTCCCACCAACAGCCGCGTGATCCCGAGAAACGCGCCGAAGCTGACCCAGTTGACGACCACTGCCGGAATGACGCTCGCCAGCGCCTTCCCGAGGAAGAGCTCGAGATCGCTGATCGGCGTCGCCAGGAGAGGCTCGAGGGTCGCCTGATCTTTCTCGCCGACGATGGAGTAGACGGCGATGGCCAGCGGAATGATCGCCGGCAGGATAAGAAAGTACATCAAGCTCGTGTTGAACACGATGATCTGCGCCACCGGGTCGTTCGCTCCTTCGCCAAGAGCGATCATGTACACGGACATCCCAACGAGGATGATCGGGAGGAAGATCACACCGAACAGGACCATCTTGTTGCGC
>Ga0208905_1001083_pt1 | contig 13777 bp, 9 predicted proteins | sample AntAceMetag02UKS_FD_184776 | JGI IMG/M metagenome (GOLD analysis project Ga0208905, IMG submission 184776) | Saline lake microbial communities from Ace Lake, Antarctica - Antarctic Ace Lake Metagenome 02UKS (SPAdes) (version 2) | ecosystem: Environmental > Aquatic > Non-marine Saline and Alkaline... | reverse complement strand
TGATATTTTTCGCTCACTTTCATATACAAAACCAATTATTAGAACTCCCCTTTAATAATAACTTTTTTTGCGGTAATATCATTCCCGACCATTAATGTATAAAAATAAATACCTGATTCCCAATTATTTACAGAAACTGTAATAATTTTTTGTTTTTCATTTATTTGTATTTCTTTAACTAATAAACCTAAAGCATTATATATAATAATTTTTGCTGATGAATGATTATTTTTTGAGTAATAACAAATGTTTACATAATCAGTAGCCGGGTTTGGATAAACATTGAAAGAATTTACTGTATTTATATCAGAGTAAAAAATATTATCAAAATTAACTTGGTATAATACAGTTACAAACACAGAATCATCAGGACTGTTTGCATCAAAAAACACATAAGTTATAATACTTGTTCCCTGATTACCATTAGGGATATAATCTCCGTAAAAATCATTTTCATTGGTTTCTCCTCCATTAATACTTAATGGATTGGGTGATACATAAGTAGATGGAGAAAAGCATTGTCCCCAACAAAATGTATTTATTGAACCAGAAACTATATAATCTTCTATCTTTTTTACTTTTACCTGTATTGTGCCGGAACTATCATTTGTAATTATAACATTAGATATTAAAGTTTCGTCTGTTCCTGTAATTATCAATAATGTATCATTAGTAATATCATTTGCTAATGTATCTGTTAGTGATAGATTTTGTGCAAACAAGCAATTGGCACTTAATAACCATGCAATAAAAAATATATGTATTTTATTAATATGTAGCATCATAATATTTGAATTATTAGTGAATTAAATTATATGTTATTATCATTAGCCCCGTTCTTCAGAGCAGTGTATAAATTTAAGCAACACACATCTCTGCAAAATTTCGCAAATGGCATCGTACTTTTATCCTTGTCCCCGCCTTTTAAGGCGAGGCTAATGATATATGTTTCTCAAAAATTTATGAATTTAGCGAAGCAATCTCATCCGCCTTAGGCGGATAATTAATCATAATAAACAAATTTAAACCCTAATGTATTATCTGCATTGGCTTTGCATCAATTGTTTTATCTTTATCAATTAAACGGTAAAAATACATTCCGTTTTTAAACTTAGAAGTATTAATTTTAACTTGTGTATCTTGACTTTTTATAATTTTGTTTAAAACAATATGACCTGTTGCATCAATAATTTGCAATGCGTAATTTTTATTAATATTGTTTAAAGGTATAATTGTATAGTCATTACCTGGATTAGGAAAATTTTGTAAGATATTCCGTGATGAATAAATATCATCAATACTTGTTGGTATATTCATTAATTTCACCATATAAACCTCTTTGTCAATATCATTCTGAACAAAAACTATAACAGAACAGTTTGAAATATTAATTTCAGCGGGAATAGTATAATTAAAAGTGAGCGTGTCAATATTTCCTGTACTTGGATTACCAATATCTGTTCCATTTTTATTAGGAAACATGTTTCTCATAACATCAGGAAAATATGTTTCTCCGTTTGATCCAGGTGCTGAAGTATAAGTAACATGTTCTACCAAAACAACATGTGCTTTTATAGTACCTGTTGGAAAATTTGTTAATGCTTTAATATTAATATCAATAGATAGCTCTCCCGAACTGACTGATAAAGACCCTGTTATTTCAAATAAGCCAGGTCTTTCATATTCGTTGTCTATATAGGATTGACTCATATCAGCAGGATGTATATCCTGCTGATTTCCTGCAACGATTATATGAGGAACGCCGGAAATACCATAATAACTAACTCTTGCATCTCCAAGACCATTATTATTATTAAAATTATACATAGGATCAGTTCCCGGCCATGAAGTATGATATGCAATATGTGCGACTTTTCCCGGATTATTATTAAACAAATTCAGAATGTCTGGATTATATGATGCACAAGGACCACAACTTGCATTTGTAAAATGTTCAACTAATACCTGTTTTTGAGCAATGTTTTCAAGTGCATTAATTGTCTGTATTTTTGTATTGTTTGTAGTATCAAGATCCTGATTTCCATTAGGATTAGAAATAGTTACTTCTAAACTATAAGTCCCACTCGTGGATAATATAATTTGGTCAGAATGAGTAAAGAAATAAGTTTCAGTAGGAGCAATTGATAATCCTGTCAAATTATCTGTATATTGAGTTCCACCATCAATACTCCAAGTTACATCAATAGAAGTAATTGTATTTGCCCCATTGTTTTTAATAGTTCCTTTTACATCAACATTGCCTGTTTCAACATAATTTGGTATGTTTAATGAAAATAATTCTGCTTCCCATGCAAGAGGTTCAATAATAGCTATATCATCAATACCAAATCCAGATGCCCATTCACCATTATCATCGTGATGAAATCCTATTAATAAATTGGTTTCTGAAAGATAATCTCCTAAGTTTACGCTAACTGCTTGCCATTCATCATCTACTCCTGAAAGTGTAAAAATTACTGTCCAAATAGTTCCTCCATCTGTACTTACTTCTATATGTGCAATTGAACCATAAGAACCTATATAATATGCTTGGAAATTTAATGTTACAGCGCTATATGAAGTTAAATCCAATGCTGGTGTAATTAAATAATCTTCACTCATATCACAATTACATTCATCATCATTGGACATTGCATATATTGTATGACTAGGCACAGAAAAATAAGTGCTTCCAAGATTACTTCCTATCAGCCATCCATTTGAGCCACTAGCTTGAGTTCTTGACCAACCAGAAGGAAGAGAGCCACCTTCAAAATCTTCACTTAAAATTGTTGTTTGAGAATTAACAGTTAATATGAATGTAAAAATACATAATACCATAGTAAAAGTAATTTTTTTCATAATAATAAAATTTTAGGTGAGTTCTAAAAAAATCATTTTTTTTACCCTGTTAAATATGCTCCGCATTTAACTGGCTAAACTTTTGAATAGAAAAATTGCAAAACCCGTTAATCAATTTTCATTAATCTTGACAAAAATACAATATTTTTTTTAATTATCACATAAAAAAAATACTTTCCCCCAAAATTTTTACATCTATCTATCAGCTATTTAACTTTTAATCTTACAATTTGTTCGTATCTGTATAAATTATACATTAAGTTGAAAGACCTATTATACCTGTTACTCGTTTTTTTGCCAACCGGACTTACAAATAATCCATTCATGCTTTGTTCCATAAATACCGTTGGATAAAGCAGTCATGTTCGGCTACTGACGAATGACGAATGCCTGACGACATTTACCCCATTGGATAATATCCAACGGGGTAAATTAAGAGCGTTTTTTTCCGAAGTATTTAATTAACAATTGCAGTCCCTAATGTATTATCTGCATTGGCTTTGCATCAATTGTTTTATCTTTATCAATTAAACGGTAAAAATACATTCCGTTTTTAAACTTAGAAGTATTAATTTTAACTTGTGTATCTTGACTGTTTAAAATTTTATTTAAAACAATATGACCTGTTGCATCAATGATTTGCAATGTGTAATTTTTATTAATATTGTTTACAGGTATAATTGTATAGTGATTACCTGGATTAGGAAAATTTTGTCCAAGGTTTAGCTTATTCATGGCTTGTTCAAATTCAGTATTATCAATTAGATTGTGAAACCAGTCATGAGAGAGTTTAATAACTTCTTTTCTTACGTTTGTATCTGAAATCATAGAAGGGTCAAAGCCAAAATAAACAATTTTGTAAGTGTCATTAGTAGCTCTTACAGCCGATATTTTGGTCTTGGTATTATCATAATAAAGTATAGCAGAGCCATTGCCTTCAGGAGAGAGTTCGTCAGGATACATATTACCGGAGCCATAGATATTTACTAATTTTGAACTATTAACAGAACCGAATACAGGGTCAGATGTATTAGCAATTATACTGTCATTAGAAGAGCTACCATCGTCTGCCCAGCTTGCGTTTAGATAATTTGTATAAAATGCTTTAGTAACAGATGTCCCTACAGGATAGCTCGTATTCCATGTTTCCCATCCAATATCTTGTCCTGCAATAAATAGGCGTCCTCCATTATCAAGAAAATCAGAGAAAACAGCTACATTTTCATCAGTTAAAGTAGGAAGTGTCCATGCTGCATTAAAATAAATATAATTAACATCTGTTAACTGATTTGCTTTTATACCTTTCATAAATACCTGATAAGAAGTAACAGCATAAGTTGTATTTGCTGCATAATCTAATCCGTTAAGATAGTCATCTTCAAAATCAGACGGCTGTCCGCCTGTCCATGATCCCTGATTATTAATAACTAAATCAGTAACGCCATAAATTACATTAAACTGCAATACTTGTGTGGCAAAACTTGTATCATCCAATGATTTCATACTAAACAAATAGTTTCCTATTGCCGGTGTAGAGCCAGCTTTAACATCAATATTTACAGTTATACTTGTATCAGCGGGCAAAATAATATCAACAGAGTCAGTATAAGTAATGGAATTATAAGTATATGAAACTGACCAGTCAGAAGGATGTTCTGCGTATAAATTAATTCTAAAATTGCCTGATATATTCCCAATGTTGATTAGGTTAGCAGTAAAGTGACTGGTATCTCCGCCTAAACTTTTGACAAATGTTTGGTCTATAGTTGTTAATTCCCATTCAGGGTCAACAGGGGAGCCGGAATTTATAATTTCTTTAGTTGTTTCATTTTGAATAAAAGCAACAGCATAAATTTTTGTAGTATCCCATATTGCTGTGTCTAAAGTATAAGAATAATTAAAAACAACAGAATCGCCTGTTGCAGCAGGAGTATATGTCTCACCATTTGTGTTTGGCAGCATTTTTCTAAAAACGTCAGGAAAATATTTTTCTCCATTTGACCCTGGTGCAGTTGCATAATTAATTTCACTTTCTATAACAGCAGCTCTTATTTTTAAATTTCCTGTTGGAGGAATGCCAACAGTATAAACAGTTACTTTTACATCTCTGTCTATTCCATTAGGAGTTTCTTTTACTTTTATTCTTATTGGACTTGATTCTGATGATACATTATTAATCATATCCTGTGTTATACCAACAGGGCTGCCTTCATATTTGTTTCCCTGCATAATCATATCAGGCACACCGGTTACACTATAATAAGTAACTCTTGATGATACTTCGGATGCATTATATGCATTCATTGGGTCTGAGCCAGGCCAGCTAACATGGTATGCAATATGGTGAATGCGACCTTTGTTATGGTCTAATATGTTAGCTTTAAAACTTGGATTTTGTGATGCACAAGGTGCACAACTTGCATTTGTAAAATGTTCAAAGAAGACATTTTTTTTTGCTTGTGCTTTTACATTATAAGAATATAATGTCATTAAAATTACTAAAATAAAGGGTAATGATTTTTTCATAAGTTTAAAATTTTAAATGTTAATTTTATAAATAAATTGATTTTACAAAGATATATATATTTTATCATTAAATAATTTTAAGAATAGTATATTTGCATTAAATTTAATATAATAATTTATGGATTTTATATCATTAACAGCTATATCTCCTATTGACGGACGATATAGAGATAAAGTTTCAGATTTAGCGAACTATTTTTCAGAATATGCGCTTATAAAATATCGCGTTTTTGTAGAAGTTGAATATTTTATTGCTTTATGCGAAATTCCTTTACCACAACTAAAAAATTTCAGTCCTAAATATATAAAATTTGAAGATTTAAGGAAAATATACAAAGATTTTACCCTTGGAGATGCTAATAATATAAAAACAATTGAACAAACTATCAATCATGATGTAAAAGCAGTTGAATATTTTTTAAAAGAAAAATTTGATGAATTAGGACTAAAAAAATATAAAGAATTTATTCATTTTGGGTTAACATCACAGGATATTAATAATACGGCTATACCATTTTCTTTAAAAAAAGCTTTTAAAGATATATTAGAACCAGTAATGGTAAGAATATCAGATAAATTAACAGATATGTCTTATAAATGGAAAGATATACCAATGCTTTCTCATACTCATGGTCAGCCGGCTTCTCCTACAAATGTAGGCAAAGAAATTTTTGTGTTTGCCGAAAGATTTAAAAATCAGTTTGAGCAATTAAAATCTATTCCTTTTTCAGCTAAATTTGGTGGCACAACAGGCAATTTTAATGCTCATCATATAGCATATCCTGATATTGACTGGGTAAAATTTGCTGATAATTTTGTGAACAATGTTTTATGTCTTAATCGTTATAAGACGACTACTCAAATAGAACATTATGATAATATGGCGGCTTTTTGCGATAATTTAAAAAGAATTAATACTATAATCATTGATTTAGACAGAGATATGTGGACATATATCTCAATGAATTATTTCAAACAAAAAATTAATAATTCAGAAGTTGGCTCTTCTGTTATGCCTCATAAAGTTAATCCTATTGATTTTGAAAATTCAGAAGGCAATCTTGGTATTGCAAATGCTTTGCTTGAGCATTTTTCTGCCAAATTGCCTGTTTCACGATTGCAAAGAGACCTTACTGACTCTACTGTAATAAGAAATACAGGAGTGGCTTTCGCTCATACTATTATTGCTTTTAAATCACTATTAAAGGGCTTGGATAAACTTATTATTAATAAAGAGATTTTACAGGATGATTTGCAAAAAAACTGGTCTGTGATAGCCGAAGCTATTCAGACAATTCTTAGACGGGAAGGATATCCCGAACCTTATGAAGAACTAAAAAAATTAACCCGTTCCAATACAATGATTAACAGGAATATTATTTGTAATTTTATTGATTCTCTTAAAAATGTTCCTGATTCAGTAAAAAAAGAACTGAAAAAAATTACACCTGAAAATTATACAGGAATTAACTTTGATATATAATGTAAAGATAAAAATTAGTAGTAAAAAATGAAACTAAATTGTTAAATTGTGAGTCCACTCCGAAAAGTCAAAATTGTGTCATTCCGAATTTAGTTCGGAATCTCTAATTTCAATAATATCAAAAGATGCTGAAACAAGTTCAGCATGACAAATAAGTAAATATCTACTTTTCGGAGCAGACTCTATTGTTAAATTGTTAAATTAGATTATATTTTATTATGATTAGCCCAGTTCTTCATGGCTGGGTATAGATTTAAGCAACACACATCTCTGCGAAATTTTATAAGTTTTAATTTTTTAAACACTATGTAGAGACAAAAAAAGTAATAAAAAAATGAATACCAGCAAACAAATAACTTCATTTCAAAAAAAAGTGTTTACTCAGCTTATATGGGATTATAATTTTTCACCGGAATCTGTTCTTGAACTGTTTAATGGAGAAAGAGAATATCTGGGACATTATACCAAAGAAACTCTATTTAAAAAAATTCTTGAAAATTTTCCTTGGTTTACAATTGTCAGATTATTTCCAAAAGAGACCATTATTTCGCTATTGACAGATACGGTAATACAAAGATTACGACACAAATCATTAATAAGAGATTACAAATATGCAAAACAAAGATTGCAAAAAATTATATGAGCTTCAAAATAAAGTATTGGACTTTATTAATAAATTAAATTTCCCATTTTATTTAACCGGAGGCACCGCACTTGGAAGATTTTATTTAAATCACCGGTTTAGTCAGGACTTAGATTTCTTTGTTAATGATAATACTAATTTCCCCAAATATATTGATAATATTTATAAAAAATTTCAAAACCAATTTCAATTAGATAAAGAATTAACATTTATCAGAGAAGAATTTGCCCGTTTTATTATTAAAGGAAAAAAAATATGGTTAAAAGTAGAATTTGTTAATGATGTTGCTTTCAGGTATTCAAAACCTATTCTATTCAAACAAATACTTGTTGATAATGTTAGAAATATTCTATCAAATAAAATAAGTGCTATTATAGGACGCGATGAAGCAAAAGATATATTTGATATTATTTGTATTTCAAAAAATTATAATTTTAACTGGTATGATGTTTTTATGGATGCTAAAGCAAAGTCAGCTCTCAATGAAATAGATGTTTTAAGACGAATAGATGAGTTTCCTGTTGAGTGGCTGAAAGATATAGAAAAGATTGATTTTAACCGACTTAATTTTAATCAAATAAAATCAGATTTAAAAATTATCAGCAATGATTTTCTTATGGCAAAGGATAATTCATTAGGAATAAATTGTATAAAAATTGAAGAAGCATACCCGCATGAATTTTAAAATATATTAATTTATGAAACATCCATGACCAAAGACGATTAAAAATTATGGGTTATGAGTTTTGAACCTGTTAAATATTTACCGGAAGGTAAATTTCACAGGGCAGGCTTTGTGCTTTGAACTTGAAACCTTGAACCTGAAACTTGTAGTTTGGAACTTTGAAATTAGCAACTAATTGATAATAAGGTGATTACAAAAATATAAGCAGATGAAAACTTTTCTTAGAGTACTCAAATACATAAAATCTTATCGTGGTTATACTTTTTTAAATATTTTTTTTAATGTATTAGTTGTCGTTTTTTCACTTGTTTCTTTTGTAATGTTAATTCCGTTTTTAAGTTTATTATTTGGCAGAACTAAACTTGTTAGTTCCCCACCGTCTTTTTCACTTGATTATGATACAATTATTAATTATTTGAATTATATTATTAGCCATATAATTGAAAGCAGAGGCAAAGTTGATGCATTAATATTTATTTGTTTGTTTTTAATTATTACATTTTTTTCCAGAAATTTTTTCCGGTTTTTAGCAATATATTTTTTGGCAAACATAAGAAATGGTATTGTTAAAGATATCCGTAATCAGGTTTATTATAAAATACTTATTCTTCCTATTTCGTATTATACTGAAAAAAGAAAAGGAGATGTTATATCAAGGGTAACTACTGATGTTCAAGAGGTAGAATGGTCTATATTAAGTTATTTTGAGATGATTATCAGAGACCCTATTACTATAATAGCTTATTTTGTTGCCCTGGCTGTGATGAGTCCTAAACTAACGCTATTTGTTTTTGCTATTTTACCTGTTACAGGAATTATTATTGGCAGGATAGGAAGAAGTTTAAGAAAGACATCAATTAAAGGGCAGATAAAAATAGCTGAGATACTTTCAGTAATTGAAGAATCTATATCAGGTATAAGAATTATAAAGGCGTTTAATACAATTAATTTTTTCAATAATAGATTTAGTAAATTAAATGATTCTTATACTAGATTAATGATAGGTTTGTATCGCAGGCGGGATTTGTCATCACCACTTAGTGAATTTCTATCTTCATTAGTTATTATAATTGTATTATGGTTTGGCGGAAGATTGGTATTATCTTCAAGCTCTTCTATTAGTGCTGAGGTATTTATAACTTATATAGTTATTTTTTCTCAGATAATTCCACCGGCAAAGACATTTGCAGCAGGATTTTATAGTATTCAAAAAGGACTTGCTTCTGCTGACAGAATTTTTCAGGTTATTGATGCAGAGGAAGTTATTGAAGAAAAACCAAATGCTTTGCCAATTAAAAAGTTTAAAAAATGTATAGAATACAAAAATATTTTTTTCAAATATGAAAAAGAAACAGTTCTTGATAATATTAATATTAAAATTCCAAAAGGTAAGATAATAGCTATTGTTGGAGAATCAGGAGGAGGCAAATCTACTCTTGTGGACTTGTTACCTCGTTTTTATGACCCTGGTGCCGGCAAAATATTAATTGATGAAGTTCCAATTAAAGATTACAAAATAGATGACCTTAGAGGATTAATGGGTATTGTAACACAGGAATCTATACTATTTAATGATACTATTTTTAACAATATTGCTTTTGGTAATCCTGATATTGATGAAAAAGAAGTTATTGAAGCAGCTAAAATAGCTAATGCACATGATTTTATAATGAAAACGAAAAATGGTTATCAAACAAATATTGGTGACAGAGGGGACAAACTTTCAGGAGGACAAAAGCAAAGAATTAGTATTGCCCGTGCTATTTTAAAAAATCCTCCGATATTAATACTGGATGAAGCAACATCATCGTTAGACACAGAATCAGAACGTCTTGTTCAGGACGCATTATTAAAACTTATGAAAAACAGAACTTCTGTTGTCATTGCACACAGATTATCTACCATACAATTTTCTGATGAGATTATTGTTTTGCAAAAAGGCAAATTAGTAGAAAGAGGAACACATTCAGAGTTATTAACTTTAAATGGTGTGTATAAAAAATTAGTTGATTTACAATCCTTTAGTTGATAATATTTTAAAGTCAAAAAAATTAATTCTTAAACTTTTGTTTTTATAATTTATCTGTCAGGGTTAGATAACATAATAAACATTATGAATAAAAAACAGTTGCCTTTCTGGTTAATAGCCATAGCTTCTTTTATTGTTTTAATTGTTCCAACATTAATAAAAGATGGTATGTTTATGGATGGATTATTATACACTTGCGTTTCAAAAAATTTGGCAGACGGGATAGGAAGTTTTTGGTTTCCTCATTTTAGCAAAACACTTCATACTTTTTTCCATGAACAACCGCCATTGACTTTTGGCATTCAGGCAATATTTTTTAAAATTTTGGGAGATAGTATATATGTTGAAAGGTTTTATTCTTTCTTAACTGCTTGTATATCCGGCTATTTTATAATATTAATATGGAAAGAAGTATTCCATAATGATACAGAACTAAAAAAATTAGGATGGCTGCCATTTTTTTACTGGATAATCATTCCTGTATGTTTTTGGGCTTATTCTAACAATATGGAAGAAAATACAATGGGAATGTTCACACTTTCTTCATCTTATTTAATTTTTAAAGGGATAAACTCAAAACATAATATTATTATTTATTTGGTGTTTTCAGGTATTTTGATATTTTTTGGGACTTTATGCAAAGGATTCCCTGGTCTTTTTCCTATAGCCATAGTCGGAATTTTCTGGATAATATATAGAAAATTTTCTTTTTTAAAAATGCTTGGCTATTCATTAATATTGGCTTTGGTTCCTGTATTATTATATTTTATAATTTTATTTAATGATAATATATATGAAAGTTTATCTGTTTATTTTTTTGAAAGAGTAATTAACAGTATTCAGACAGTTTCCAATGTAAATACAAGATTTTATATTATTCAAAAATTATTTATGGAATTATTACCTATTATTATTTTTGACATAATTTTATTTATTATCTTTAAAATAAATGCTATTAAATTTGATAAATTAAAAACATATATAAAACCTGCTTTATTATTTATATTGATTGGGATTTCTGCTTCATTTCCTTTAATTATAACTCGTGAACAAAGAGGATTTTATTTAGTGCCGTCGTTTCCTTTTTATGCCATTGGTATAGCAATTATTGTGGCTTCGGGTATAAATGAATTAATAAAAAAAATAAATACAGATAAATTTTCTTTTAAAATTTATAAAATTATATCTGTTGTGTTTTTGGTTTCTGTAATTACTTTTTCTGTTTTTCAAATAGGCAAGACAAGTAGAGACAAAGATAAAATTCATGATGTTCACTTGATAGGAAAAGTTGTACATAAAGGTTCTGTTGTTGGTGTTGAACCTTGTTTGCGGTCTGACTGGTCATTGCATGGTTATTTTGTCCGACATTATTATATTAGTTTGGGGACTGGTCAATATAATTATTTCTTAAAAGAGAAATCTTCTAAAACACTTGTTGATAAAGAATATAAAAAAATACCTTTAAAATCTAAAAAGTATGATTTATATCAAGCCAACAATAATGTATTAGAAAAAAAAGAGAATAAAATATTGTATTAGCTTTATATTTTTATACCGTTGGATCAGGCACTTGCCTGACGGTATTTACAATTTATATTTAATCACTATTGTCCGACTAAATTTAAAAATTTAGGTAAAATTGTTTCTAAATATTATGAGATTCCTCGCTATCACTCGGAATGACAGTGTTATTTAGGGTTCAGGGTGGGGGTAAGGACGCGTAAAACGCGTCCTTACCCCCACCTTCCCAACATAATGAAGTTGTCATTCCGATTCGACTGAGGCGGAGAGGAATCTACTATTATAAATTCTAATTTTATTTTTAGTCGGACACCAATGATATTTAATATTAATTTGATGCATTTTTTAAAAAAATACTGGGAAGAAAAGCCATTATTATTTATTTTAATACTGGCTGGTATTGTGCGATTACTGGCTGTAGTATTTTCCAAGGGCTTTGGTATGCAGGACGATCATTTTTTGGTTATTGAGCCGGCACAAATGCTTGTAGATAATTGTAGCGATTGGTTACCCGGACATTCTTATGAAAATATGCCCACAGGCCATAGCTGGTTTTATCTGGGTTTGCATTATCTGCTTTTTCTGTTCCTTAAATTTATTAATATAACAGACCCACAGGAAAAAATGTTTATTGTAAGATTTTTGCATGCTTTATTTTCTTTGATAATAGTGTCTTTAGGATTTAAAATAACACAAAAATTATCTGATTTAAAAACAGCAAAACAAGTTGGCTTATTATTAGCTTTGTTTTGGTTTATCCCTTTTTTGAGTGTCAGGAATTTAGTTGAGATTGTATGTATTCCTTTTCTGTTTATTGGCATCTGGAAAATAATTAAATATAAAAACAAAAATAAATCAATCTTTTATTATATTATCACCGGATTTATTTTGGGATTAAGCATCTCTGTCAGATATCAGTTAGCTCTTTTTGTTGGTGGAATTATATTAGCAATGTTAATACAAAAAGAATGGAAAAAATCAATATACATTGCTTTTGGTTCAATATTGTCATTTATATTAATTCAGGGGATTATTGATTATTATATCTGGGGACATCCTTTTGCTGAATTTACCGAGTATGTCAGATATAATTTTATACATAAATATGATTATCTTTCAAGCCCATGGTATAGTTATATATTGCTTATATTAGGGTTGCTAATACCTCCGGTAAGTATTTTTTTGTTCTTTGGATTTTTTAAAACATGGAAAAAACATCTGTTAATATTTTTGCCCTGCTTTATTTTTCTCGTCTTTCATTCATGTTTTCCAAACAAACAGGAAAGATTTATTTTGCCTATAGTTCCTTTTGTTATTATGCTCGGAGTTATTGGCTGGAATGAATTTATTGAAAAATCAAAATTATTAAAAAAAAGTAAATATATATTAAAATATTCATGGATATTATTTTGGGTTATTAATTTAATGTTATTACCTGTTATCTCTACAACATATTCCAAAAAGTCAAGAGTTGAATCAATGGTTTATCTTTCCAAATATAAAAATATTGAATATTTATTATTGGAAGATTCAAATAATGGAAAAGCTAAAATGCCCCCGAGATATTACATTAAACAATGGGTAAATTATTATGATGTATCTAAAAAAAGTCCTGTTGATGATTTTATTATTAAAAAAAACAAACAAAGCTCAAATGCTCATAGATTTATACTCTTTTTTGGAGAAGAAAATATCAAAAAACGGATAAAAAATACCAAAAATGCCTTGTCTCTTGATTTAAAATTTGAAACAAAAATAAAATCAGGATTTATTGATAGGGTGATGTATAAATTAAATCCTAACAACAGGAATCAGACAATTTTTATATATCGTATTGTCAGTTATACCAAACCGCCAGAGGTCAAGTTATTCTGAATTTACTAAAAAACAAAAAATTTCGGGGTAGTAGTATAACCTGAATAATTCTTAACGTAGCAAAGCTACAAACAAATAATAAAATAAAGGCAGTAGTATTATATCAATTTAATTATGAAACATCCTATTGTTTTATGGCTATATGGTTTTATG
>Ga0208905_1001080_pt1 | contig 13806 bp, 6 predicted proteins | sample AntAceMetag02UKS_FD_184776 | JGI IMG/M metagenome (GOLD analysis project Ga0208905, IMG submission 184776) | Saline lake microbial communities from Ace Lake, Antarctica - Antarctic Ace Lake Metagenome 02UKS (SPAdes) (version 2) | ecosystem: Environmental > Aquatic > Non-marine Saline and Alkaline... | reverse complement strand
GATCCAATCGAAGTTCCGGAAAATTTCAACCTGAATGGGACGACACACGATGTTTCCTTTTCTGAAATCGTTACAAATGTAGTCAGAGGTGGTGTCGCCGTTGGTTCTGCTGTTACATTTGCAGTGGGTGTTGCTATTGGTTCTGCTGTTACATTTGCAGTAGGTGTTGCTATTGGTTCTGCTGTTACATTTGCAGTAGGTGTTGCCGTTGGTTCTGCTGTTACATTTGCAGTAGGTGTTGCTATTGGTTCTGCCAGATCAAACTCATTTTCATTAATGAAAATTGTATCATTATTTTCGACATTTGAAATGTCTGTCGAACCTGTAGACACCGATACAAAAAGGACGCATAATATTACAAATAATGTCAAGATTAATTTAAATTTCACAAATATCATTCCCCACTTGTCCAGGTAGGTGGACCACCATCGTATCAAATGGTGATTGGAGATTTTTGCCCAGAACAATTAACACATTATATGCTACTAATATGGGCTCGGTGTATTAGAACAAATAAGTTTTTATTTGTTATTTATAACAGGAATTATTGTTTAAAGGTGCAGTTATTGATTTCTGTAAACCATCCAATAATACAAACAGCTCATTATCCATCATCGATTTTAAATTCCAACCGCAGACTACCAGTGCCGGCACGGCGGAGTGAAACGGAGCTGTGCGGCTGGAGAGGGGGGTCACTGTCATAGGATGGGAGGGCGGTTACTCATAGAGAGATATAAAAAATGAAATCATAGAGGAAAATGAGGATTGGGGATGAGACAGCTATAAATCGCAGCCGGAAGCGTGCCCGTGAGCGAAGCGAGCGGTGACGCTGGAGGCGTTACGTGGTGACAGCCGGGACCAGGAGCTTTTCCGGAACGGATGTGGAGGGAAAGTGAGGGGTTCGGGCGTAAGAGATTCCAGAAAACCACCGACCACATCAGCCGCCTATCACGAAACGAGCAGCCCGAGTTCCGCGAGGGTGCGAGTGAGTGGCAGGCGGCACTTCCACTATCCATAATCCTCCGACTTCCAGCAAGAAAATCATACATCGGTACCTGAAGCAGACTTCTTTTCATAGATAACAAGGGAACCCGAAGAACCATGTGCTTTACTTCATTGACTGAGACTGGAGCAATACGCGACATGGCCAGTGGGTTATATTGGATGATTACCAGACGGGAAATAAATGAAAAAATGGGATAAACTCAGTTCAGTTCATCAAGTTCCGTATCAATATCCCGAATAAGAACCTGAATTTGCTCTCGGGAGGATTCATCGATTGCTGACCCGTGGACAAGAAGAACCTGCAGTTTTTCCCGCGTTACCCGCAGACGGGATCGTGCCAGTTCATTCTTCTCGATAAGCGTAAACAGCTCTTCAAGATGGGGTTCTGGTGGCACCTCAACCGCTAAACGATTCTCTGTTGTATCAGGCACTGCAGAAACATCCTCAACCGGCACCGGCTCACTCATAACTTTTGGTTCCGGACTGATCGTAACCCGATCAGGTTGGTTCTCTCTCACGGGAAGGCTGCTTGTTCGTGTTGCAATAAGCCCTACTGCGACTATACAGGCTGCAAACGCAATAATTACCCAGCTATACGGAGTCTGCAGGAGATCTGACTGCAAAAACCCGGATGCTTTGGTGGGTTCGCTCTCAGGTTCTGCCGGTTCCTGTGCCACTGATTCCTGAACAGCAACCGGCACAGGTTCCGGTGCGGTTTCAATGACAGGCTCTGTAACTTTTGCCGGAGCAGCAGGAACAGGGGTCTCTGATGATATATACGACGAAACGCTACTCTGAGATGATGGCCCGCCACTACTTCCTCCGGAATCAGACGATGACGGTACCGATGGCGAGACAGAACCCGGAGTTCCTGCGTGAATTGTCATGAGTGCAAAGGAAGAGAGTCCCAGAGGGGAGCTGGCCGTAAAGGTAGTGATTCCTCCGGATTCAGTGACACTCAGAATGGTAAGAGCCGTTGTGAGTCCGTCATCGCCACTCCTTAAGATCCTCACCGCTTCATTACCACCATTTGCCTCAACCCAGGTGTTTGGAACACGCATCGTGATAACAGCATTCTGAATCAGACCACCATCGCCGACATTTGCAAGGCCTGTTTTATCCACCTGCATAACATAGGCAATTGAGACCTCACCATTCCTGTCTTCCTGCTCCGCTAAAAGAGTGAAGATGCTTTTTGTCCCGCTGTCCGGTTCCTTTACGATGGTGGTTGCCAGAGATGACGTTGTCTGGGGCATATCAGAAAGCGTGAGGGTAATTTCTCCCTGAACCTCACCCAATTCTTCAATAGTCCCCGTTACCGGCTCAGTTGTTGCACGAACGGAAGCAACAGATCCGGTAATCTGATTGCCGGAGGTTTCCGGCGGTGCCGTTGTCGTTATCTCAAGTCGTTCCCACCCGGCGCCGGGATTTTCGAGAATAATCCCATCAGATGTTGCTGTGGCGGTCGTAGTCCCCTGAGTGTCAACAGAAACCTGTGTCGTTCCTCCTGATTCCGTGGTTGTTACTTCCTCAAGATCAAAGCAACAGGTTTCGCTCCCGACCGGTGTGGTGTCGGTATCTGTTCCCTCACCGGCCGGAGACGTAAAGGTCAGGTTCTGCCGGACTTTCCCTCCGGTGGTAAACAATGCTTCTTCAGCAGCCTGTATGGTGCCAATCCAGAAGGTAATGGTTGGTGTGCTGGTAGCACGAATATCATCTTCAGTGGCTGAGACGAGGAGCACGTTTCCGAATGTGCTGTCAGTTCCATAGTTTCCTGCTGTCTGTATGATCGTGTTTCCCTTTACGTTCCAGTCAATTTTTGCTTCGATGAGGGTTCCGGCCGGCGCAGGGCTGCCGTCCAGGAGAGCGATTCCGTAACAGGAACAGGGAAGCGGAGGAACTGCTGAAACCGGAGCGATGACGCCCAGAATAGCACAGAGCAAAAGAAGAATGATAATGGGTTTTAATCTCATTTTGTCATCTCCTTCAGTTCAGGCAGAGATTGCTGCGAGTGTTCCTGTCCCGGTTGCATAGAGCCAGTATCCTCTCTTCGGTGTCATGTCCCGAGTTTCGGCATGAGAACCTGTCGCTCCGTTGATAATTGAGGTTCCATAAGATTGTGAACCTCCGTTGAAATCAATCAGAATCTTCCAGACGCCTTCAATGGTGGTGAGAGCATTGGAGGCAGATGTGGCTGAAGAATCGGATAAACCGATAGCATTCCATCCCGCATACACGGTTTTTACCGGCGGGGTAGCCGCCGCTCCAGTGGCATAATTTAGATTGATGGTTGCAGATTCGTTGGCATAAATCCAGATGCCGGTCATGCTGTCGAAGGTATCGGTTGATTGCTTCGGGAACCATGTTTCAGCGTTTGCATTATAGCCAAGGATCTGTCTCCCATCCGTATCCACTTCTGAGAAGATGCCAAAGGTGTTATTGCCGGAGGAAAGTTGACGGGGGGTTGAGATGAAGTTCCAGCCGGGGGAGAGGGCGAGGTTTTCTGAGGATACGGGAGTAGGGATTGGTACTGCTGTTGGTACTGCTGTTGGTACTGCTGTTGGTGTCGGCTTTGGCACTGCATCGTCCCAGTCCCAGTCGGTCAGGGTATGTTCGCCACAGTTCACAATCCCTGCTGAGTCCCATACACAAAGTTTTGGCTTGTAATTGTCCGAATCATAATACTCATGCGTTGGATTTTGCTGGCCTGAGCCGCTGCTCCAGTCGTCGAAATCCCAAGTCCACTTCACGGCACCTGTAGACTGGTCTATAAAATGAACTTCCCAGACAATATCGCCATATGCATTTTCGTAGTAATAAATAGTCTGAGTGAAATCAGCAGTAGGTCCGGAATCCCCACTAAGACTGAGCGTTTCTTTGAACTCTTTTCCTGAGATCATATCATCTGAAGAGTCCAGCTGCCGGAGCCTGAAAATTGTAACTGTACCATCAGTAACATCGGGAACAGTACCCTGCAGATAATAATGAATATTCATGCTGTTTGAATCAGGATACGACAACTCCCAGCCCCCAAACGTCAGATATTTTGTTCCGCTTGTCATGGTATCACCATGTCCGTTCAGCTCGAGCTCATATGTCCAGATACGATCTACAAGTTCCGTATACGCTTCCAGTGAATGTGAATCCGGTAAGAGTACGCCACCGGAACCCTCCATCTGGAGAGAGCATGAAACAGAGATCCTGTCTCCTGCCAAAAGTGGTCTGGTCGCAGGGATTGTCTCATATGACGTTATTTTCACATTTCCAAAAGAGCTTGGAACTGAAGGAAACAGATTTCCGCTTCCTCCGTTATCAGGTGTGGGAGTTGGCGTTGGAACAACTGTCCCGTCACTCAACAGGTTGAATGTGGTCGTCTGTGTGGTTGATGCCTCAATGGACTCAACAGTTACGATATACTCATCTGCCTTCCACGTTACGGTGTCAACATCGAAAGTCCAGTCTTTGTAGTTGTCACCAGCGACAACCCTGACAGTGCCGGATGAACCGGTGAACTCACCAGACTGTTCTTTGCTAGTTGGCTTGAATGAAGCCGAGGTCACTTCAACAATCAGGTCGTCATCCACAGCAAGATTCGTTGTGCCGGCAATTGTAAAGGCATCACCAACAATCCTGTTACCAATGGGATTAATGCGAATCCATGGTTCCTCTACCATTACTGAAAGTTTGTAATAGGTATCATCAATATCCAGGCTGTTTATTGAATCAACTAATGCCAGAGCTGCATCTGATCCTTGGAGGCGGTTTGCTCCCTCAAGGAAAAAGAGTAGTCCGTTCTGGGCAGCGCCATCTGTACGAAGTGCAACTATACGGTTGTATACGAAATCGTTTGGACCAGCTGTGTCTATAAGAACATCTAACTGGCCATTGTACATCGGATGCTGTGTTACAATAAAATACTGGCCGCTTGCCATATTTGAGGTGCTCAAAGCATCTATTTCTTTAGAGAAAGCTGCATTATTGTCAACCGTTTCGGTGTAATAGCGGTAGTAATTCTTTCCAAGTATCCAGATTGCAATTTGATTGGGATTACCATCAGCGGAACCAGTGATGATCAAACCATCACCTTTTGCAACCGTCGAACTGCTAACTTTTGCACTAATGGAAGGGTTCTGAAGAGAGAACTCAACTGAATCATATTCAGCTTTCGTAAGATTATTCCGATCAACCGGTGCTGATGCTGCATAGAGGCGATACAGACCGGAACCGAGGTCATCTTCTGATGGTCTCCAGGTATAGACCCAGTTATTATCTGCATCAACGGGAGCCCGAGCAAAAGTTGAAGAATTGCCATCTGTTACCGGATTATCGGGATTATCAGGATTCACTCCATCCAGTAATAGTCCCGGACCCGTGATGAAAAGATACGTTTCATCAGAATTTGTGTTCTTTCCAAAGAAAGTCATTCGATCTCTGAAAACATAGGAACCGGCAACGGCCGGATTAATTGTGAGTTCTCTTGAAGATTCTCCTCCGGAAACAGAATCAAGGTAAAAAACCCCGGTTTCTCCGAATAGATCCGATCCTTCAGACTGAGAGACATTTACTTGGTATTTGCCGGGTTTCCAGCCACTGGTGTTCAGGGAGATAGTGAATATCGCTTTTTGTGTCTCAGTTGTGGTAATCTCCGTTGTTCCTTCAGCAACAACCTGTTTATTGGGCAGATATATGCATGAATACGAAACCGGCAATCCTCCATGAAGTGTGGTTGTTCCGGAGAGTGAGAGTGTGCTGTTGATCAGGCCATCTTCGATCAGATCCAGAGCCACTCCTCTATTAAGAAGATCAATATAGGTTTTAGAATACGTATCATCAATATCCGGACTGTTTATTGAATCAACCAGTGCCTGAGCAGCGTCTAAACCGTGTAACGCGTTATTTCCTGATAACCAGAAAAGCAGACCATTTAAGGATGAGCTTCCTGCATCCCGCTGCTGAATTATTCTATTATAGACGTAGTATGGTTCTGTTCCGTTACGGGCGACATCAATCTTACCATTGTACATCGGATGCTGAACAATCGCATACATTCTGCCCGGCCCGAATGAATTCAGACATTTTGCGGGAATTGTTTGGGTATAAAAATTATCAGCACTGACAGGAATCTCAAACGTTTCAGTATTTCGTGATCCAATCAGCCAGAGCTGAACGAAGTCCGGAGAACCGGTAGCAGTTCCAGAAACGGTGAGATCATCGTCAAAGTAACATTCACGATCATCATAATTGAGGGAGATGAAAGGCTTTCTGATAACAACGGACGCTGTGGTGTATGCTACATCAACAAGATTGCTCTTTGATTTGTTCTCTGATGCTGCATAGATGGTGTATGTTCCGGCGTCAATCTGGCAATCTGATGTTTCCCATGAATAACACCAAGAACCATTTTCTTCAACATGAACAGGGGTTGCGGAAAAAACACTACTCCATGTATTGTTTAACTGAACTCCTTCAGAGTTGAGATTGGGTCCGGTCATGTACAGATACGTTGTATCTGAATCAAGGTTTATACCTGAAATAACAACAGAATCCCCAAGAGAGTACGATCCCATCCCGGAGAGATTCATCGTTACATCTCCACGGGTAACTTCTACTCTGACACTATCATATTCCTGAATACCCGTAGCAGGATTTTCCCATTCCATCCGAATCGTATAAAATCCCGGACGAGTTCCGTTCGTCGTATTGAAGAAGACAGTTTGTGTACCCTCAGAATCAAGGACCACCTGCCCATATGTATCCACATCAGGTTTGTTGCTTATGGGCACCGTTGGCACATCAGATGAAACATTATGATCAGAAAATCTGAACAGATACGACCCAATGGTATAGGGTCCATCATGATCATCGTGTGTGACAGATTCCTGTCCGGGTGAAAACCACGGTGGTTGATCTTCAGGAATATCCTCCATGTCTGCGGTCCCCACAAACCAGAGAGTGTATGCACCATTTGGCTCACCTGATAACCGAACTGAAAAAGAATTACCATAGATTACAGAGGGAGTCTGGGGTGTTACCAATGGATACGTTGTTGAAGGAAGGGGTGACGAAGTGGGAGTGGGAGTCGGGGTTGGTTCTACATATACAGAGTGGGCAGTTATCGTTTTCACACCACTTTCTGTGCGGTTATCATCGAAGCTTACTGTTAGTCTGACAGTATAATCACCCGGTTCTGTAAACGTATGACTGAACTGCCGGGCGGTGATGTCAGTTTCATTGTTACTTATCCGCCAGTGTCGTTCAGAAATGTCCTCGCCGGTCGTATCTGTGAAACATACGTCAAAGGGTACTGTTCCGTCCAGGGGATCAGCAGTAAAAGCTAGCCGGGGCAGAGGTCCGGGAAGCGATGGGTCAATCATTCCATTGATTAGGTATTCACCATTCGAAACCAGATCATCTGATGAATCCAGTTGTCTCAGCCGGAAGATTGGTCGTTCACTTTTTGCAGAGACCGGAGGTATCTGTCCTTCAACCTGGTAGTGAATAGTCATTGAATTGCTATCCGGGTATGAAAGTTCCCACCCACCAAAGGAGAGATAGTTCGTTTCAGATTCGGCCAGATTCCCGTAACCGTTCAGTGCAATCCGGTAGTCCCAGTGTGGATTCTGAAGACAGGTATATGCCTCTAGCTCGTGTGTGTCCGGGAAGAGAACACCACCAGAGCCTTCCAGCTCAATATCACAGGATATTGAAACTGTTTCATTTTGGGCATATGGTCCGGATACCGGAGAAACGACGCAGGAAATCACCTTATAATTTCCGTATTTGGTTTGAACCGGTTGAGAGGTTGGGATCGGAGTTGGCGTGGCGGTTGGAAGTGGAGTAGGAGTAGATGTAGCGGTTGGAAATGGAGTAGGCGTGGATGTAACGAATGGAGTTCGAGTGGGGACACCTTCAGCATATACCCAAATTGTAAATTTAATCGGATTCCCAAACCTTTCGCCGTCACCTGTTATTGGTTCAAAAAATAAATTATATTCACCAGGAATCTCAGGTGCAGTTAAATTAAACTCCCATGTATAGCTCTCACCAGGTCTTATCGTTATACCTTCTTCAATATTGCATCTTGTAAATCCAAACAATTCAGCGTCATTATATGACATTTCTACAGGAACAATTCCATAAGATGAATCCCATATAGTATCGCCAGTATTTCTGAACATTATATGCGCAGAATGAGTGTCTCCTGCGTCAGATGTTGATGAATAACCAATATTTGCTCCAGATGTGTCTGGTCCTGCTGAAACTGGGTAGATTAGGGCTAATAGAACACAGAGCAAAAGCAGAATGATAATGGAATTTTGTTTCATCAGGTCATCTCCTTCAGTTCAGGCAGAGATTGCCGCAAGTGTTCCGGTCCCGGTAGCATAGAGCCAGTATCCCCTCTTCGGGATCATATCCCGGGTTTCAGCATGAGAGCCGATCGCTCCGTTGATAATCGACGTTCCATAGGATTGTGACGCTCCGTTGAAATCAATCATAATCTTCCAGACATTTTCTATGGTGGTAAGGGCATTGGAGGCAGAGGTGGCTGAGGAATCGGAGAGACCAATGGCATTCCAGCCGGAATATACGGTTTTGATCGGCGGGGTTGCCGCCGCTCCGGTGGCATAGTTGAGATGGATTGTCGCCGATTCGTTGGCATAAATCCAGATGCCGGTCATGCTGTCGAAGCTATCGGTCAATTGCTTTGGCATCCATGTTTCAGCGTTTGCATTATAACCAAGAATCTGCCTGCCATCGGTATCCACCTCTGAGAATATTGCAAAGGTGTTGTTGCCGGAAGCAAGCTGGCGAGGAGTTGAAATGAAATTCCAGCCGGGGGAGAGGGTAAGATTTTCTGATTTTACCGGAGACGGGATTGGTATGGGGGTTGGGGTCGGAGTCGGGTTGGGTTGCAGGGTAAGATAGACATCAGTCGTCTCGCCGGCGTTAACTCCGGGAAGACTCCGAGAAGCTGTCTGATATCCGCTTGATGAGGCCATTACCGTTAAATAAGGTGTTGCTGTCGTGTAAACTGAAACCGTAAGCTGCCCGCCTGAAGTCGTTCCTTTATAATCACCATCGAAGGAGATCTCTGCCTGGACGTTCGTGTGAATGGTGTACCAAGCTTCATCTCCTCCAATATTGATATGCCCTGAAGAATTTTCAACGGTAAATGAAATGTTCGAGTATGTATCATCAATATTTGGGGAGCTAAATGCGTCAATCAGAGCCATGGTAGCGTTAGAACCCTGAAGTGCATCTTCGCCTTTCACCCAGAAGAGCGTAGTATAAGATAATCCCTCGGAGGGTGTTATAAGATCTCTAACCGATGTATCGCCAACCGGGTCGTCCAGTGTGTTGGAAGGGGCAATATCAAGAATGCCGTTGTACATTGGGTGCTGGGCAACTATGAAATACTCGCCGATCTCCATGTCAGCGGTTGTTGTCGCTTCAATTTTTTTGGAGAATACCATGTTATCATCAACAGTCTCCAGATAGTAGCGGTAGAAGTTTTCTCCAAAAACCCAGATGGCAACGACATTTGGATCACCTTCTGCCGTGCCGGTGATATAGAACCTCTCGCCCTTTGTTACCGTTGACGAAGAAGTATTTGCCTGAATAAATGGTTTTTTGATAACAACAGAGACAGTATCATATCTAATACCACTAAGATTAGATTTTTCAGCAGACCATGCTGTTGCATAAATGGTATATGTTCCTGCATCAATCGGGAGTCCGGTAGTATCCCATTTATAGATCCAGGAATCATCTGAGTAAACATTTATGGGAATTGGTGAAAAATAATCACTTGTGGGATCAATGAGAGAAACACCATTTGGTCTTAAATTCGGCCCGGTTATAAAAAGATAGATAGTATTGCTGTCTGTATTCGTCCCGGAAAGAGTAACCTCCTTACCAAGATAATAGGAACCATCGCCGGAAGCTGTAATGGTAACAGCACTTTTCTCTACTTTGATCCTAACAGTATCATATTTTGGACTTGTGGTCGTGTTTTCAGTTACTTTTATCGTAAAGGTTCTCTCATCCGTGGATGTATTTGTCGTCCACTCCAAAGGTCTGGTTCCATCAGCTTTGGTGGTTACATAAGCCATTGCAGGGAAGTAACTGGCACCTTCCCACTGAGGAAGATCAGCAAATCCGGTTGCAACAATTATTCCTGCTGATGCCGGAGTAATATCAACACCCGGTTGAGCTTGTATTAGTTCTGGATAAAGATGGGTAGCACCACTCAGCGCAGCGTTTTGGATGTAAATCACATATTTTGTGTCAGATTTCCCACTGACGGTTGTAACAAAATGATTCCCCTGAACAACAGATGTTTTTTCAGATGTAACTGAAAGGCGACGGTTCTGAATCGTAAATGTCACTGCTGAAGATGAACTTGCGTAGTCCCTAAATCCAGCAGGGGTCTCCCATTTCATTACAGCTCTGTATGTCCCTTCCTGTCCTGCCAGATTCGTTGGACCCCAATAGGTGTCTGAATCTGTGTACATCGTTGTTTTGGTAATATTGATCTGGCTAAAATCAGTATTATTGAGGATATACGTTTTCCCTCCCGAGGGAGTAGTGAACTCGATTTTAACCTGAGCCGGATATGATGAGCCATACTTGTAATAAGCTCCGACAAGTGGTGACATGATTTTAAAAGCGATATTTGTACCTGAATCAATTGATTCCCCATTGATTGAGTCAGAGTGACTGGTACTAAGCACGACATCCCATGATATTACTGGTTTTTTTATTATGATATATTCCAGAAGTGAGCCAAAGGTTGCATTATGAATATAGTAAACACCAAACTGGTCACTTACTTCAGCATTTGAAACATCAAAATCTGCAGGGTTCGTAACAGGAATAATATGCCTCAAAGATTTGGTCCTGTCATCATCAGTATATTTTCTCAGGGAATCAATGGTGACTGACGCATTCACTCCGGTCAGATCAAGCCCGGATTCCCAGACAAAAATCGTATCAGTATTTTCAATATCTGAAATATCTGTCCAGCGTGCAGAACCAGATACGCACAGGCCACATAGGAGCACTGCTACAAGAAGGATTACTTTTATTTTCAAGGCACCCACCCACCTATAAGCCAGACAATGGTGGGCCGCCATCCTTTCAGATAGTGATTGGAGTATTATTGTCCGGGAGATTATCTACAGGATAATCGTAATGTGTGAGTATGTAGTGTAGTATACGAAATATCTTTGCCATGTGCTAACAATAAGAGAAATCCTGGTTCAAGGGTGCCGGTAGCGGAACTCGGAAATCACCGTTCGCATAGTATGAGGCAAATGGAGTGTGGCTACCGTCCCGGAGGGCGGCTGGCGTACCCGTTTGACATTGCCCGCACGGGTGCCGGCACGGCGGAGTGAAACGGAGCTGTGCGGCTGGAGAGGGGGTGGTCCGGGTTTGAGCATTTGGGACTTGGTGGAGTGGATGATGACAACGACTGTCCTTGTCAAATTGCCGTTGGGTGGACAAGCTCGGCTTAACACTCACCTATTTATTGTAAAAGTGGACAATGGTTCATCTTAGTGGTGGCATTGAAACAGGAAGAGGAAAAGAGGGAGCAGATAATAGCCTTGATAAAGAGGAAACGGGCATGAAAAAGTATCTGGGACCGGTTTTGGTATTTTTCATTTTTGTTCTCTGTATGTATGGAATATATTCATATTCACAGGAAATCCAGACCGGTAGCGAATTGTCCGAAGAAGATCTGGCAGAGCTAAAAGCTTATTTCATGCCGCCGTTTAATTTCGATATAAATAAAGTTCCGCCTGCGCCTGATTACCGGGAACTGGATACATGGGCAGCGCTTCCTTTCAGGAAAGATCATGCTGATCTTACACCTCCGAATACCGCATTTGCGGAAGCGCAGGCAGACGCCGGAGTTGACGTATTCTATGTTCACTCGACAGGCTATATATCAAGGGATTCGTGGAATGCGCCATGGGATGATCCCGGAGCAGCCGAAGAAACATCTGGTGAGATGAAATATTGCGCCGGTGTATTTAATGGCGCGTCCAAGGTGTATGCGCTCAGGTACAGGCAGGCAACTCTTTATTCTTTTTTTGATAATGAAACCACATCGGGAATCAGGGCGCTTGATCTTGCGTATTCGGATGTAAAAAGCGCATTCCGGCATTACATTACGAACTGGAATCAGGGGCGGCCATTTATTCTGGCAGGCCACAGTCAGGGTAGTTTTCATTCTATGCACCTGCTACAGGAGGAGATCATCGGTACAGAGCTTGAGGACAGACTTGTTGCTGCATATCTTATCGGGTATTCTGTGCCGGAGCAGATTCCCGGAATAAAACCATCCCGTTCTGCTATTGATACTGGCACGGTAATTGGATGGAATTCCTATACAAAAGACGCAAATACTGATTTTTTCACTCAGTTTGCTGTTATCTGGCTGAACGGTTCCTACCAGAAAATTGGCGGCAGGTCGATTGTGGAGATTAACCCGCTTTCATGGGAACTTCACGGAGGGGAAGTGCCTGCGGGTAAAAATCTCGGTTCGTTACCTATATCGGTTCCAAATTCCCCGGGGAAGCTTGCAGATTTGGTGCCTGGTGTCACCGGAGCAGATGCTTCAGGAGAAGTTCTTATAATCGATAAACCCAAAATTTCAGGGTTTCCCGGCCTGGGACCGGATATGCCTTTACTTAATTCGGATTTCGGTAATTATCATAATTATGATTACCAGCTTTTTTATGAGAACATCCGCAGGAACGTAATTGACCGCGTAAAGTCATTTGAATTACAGAACCTTGAAGAACAGAATCCGGAAAGGAGATGATATATTATAGGATAAAACGGGACGATCCATTTGTGAAGAGACAGAGGCGGCGTCCGTCCCTCCGGCCGGAAAAGAAGCGGTGAGGAAATCCACCGCCTTCTCCGCATCCTGTGCTGCTTTTACCACATCCATCGCCGAACCTTCCCGGATGGACCGGAGCTGTGCGGCTGGAGAGGGGGTCACTGTCATAGGATGGGAGGGCAGTCGCTCAGAGGAATGGCGGCGGGTTCTGTCTTTCCAATAGACAGTGGGAAAATATCAATGAACGGAACCATTGCCAGAGATAACATCCAGTCGTCCACTCATTCATCCCCATTTTTCATACCAGTTTGACCCCCACCCTGATATGAATCGGTACCGTTAATACACCCGAAAACGTCCTCGTATGGTCTCATATACCGCTTCGTAATCAACACCAAAAATTAAGGCTGATTTTAAGCCTGCTTTGGGAGAGATGGAAAAAATATTAATCTTAGCCCCGGATATACAAAAAATGGGTCACATCCTCTAAGATTCTCAAAGATATGTTTTCAGTCTCCAGAGAAGATATAACGGGATCTCTAAAACCTCGCCATAGTCATCCGAATGTCTTGCAATATTGTTAAGACTTGTCCGGACAGCAATACGTGGAGTATATTTTTTTCTGTATTCTGCAAGACTTTTTGAGCGGGTCCTTTTTGCTGATTTAACCTCAATCGGAATGACATCAACACCGTTCTGAATGATATAATCAACCTCAGCAATCCCTTTGGATTTCCAGAAAAAGAGGTTTTGGGAATCATTTGCAATCAGTTCTGTCAGCACAAAATTTTCCGTGAGAATTCCCCGCATATCAGCAGTCAGGGGAGAGGTATCAAAAACAACATCTGCCGGGAATTTGCTCATTCTGCGTAAAAGCCCTACATCGGAGAAATAGATCTTGAAATACGTACAATCTCCATATGTCGTAATAGGAATATACGGTCGCCCGA
>Ga0208905_1001079_pt1 | contig 13807 bp, 23 predicted proteins | sample AntAceMetag02UKS_FD_184776 | JGI IMG/M metagenome (GOLD analysis project Ga0208905, IMG submission 184776) | Saline lake microbial communities from Ace Lake, Antarctica - Antarctic Ace Lake Metagenome 02UKS (SPAdes) (version 2) | ecosystem: Environmental > Aquatic > Non-marine Saline and... | reverse complement strand
AAAAACAATAACCTTATCAACAAATGACATCCCTTAAACGATGCAAAAAATGTAACAACACACACTTCAAATATCATGTTATTACAACATCAAATAATGATAATATAAAGCTCTCTGCAGTACGTGTCTGCACAAAATGTGGAACCACATTTGAAGATGATTCTGCAGGAGATTATATAGTATGTTAAAATCTTTGTGTATCAGTTTTCTTGATGAAACATTTTCCACAATAATGGTCTTGTTTGTTCGTTGGGTCTCCAATTGTCATACCCATTGCAACGCTTTCATCTTCTGTTAATTCATCTCCACAATCTGCGCAACGATATATTTTTCTTTTATTCATCACTATTCACCTTCTTTGTCTTTGACGTAAGTTTAAATGATTCTTCTAAATTCCTAATATTAATCTTTAATTTCGCATATCCTTCAGCAAGTTGATTGCTCTCTTTCTCAAACTCCTTCACTCTCTTATGCATTATTTTATTATTAAATCTCAAAAACGTATTAATTTCAGTTAATTCATTCAGTTTCTTATGCAAAGATGTAATCTTATCTAATGCATTGTTTATATCCAAATTATCAGGATAATAGAGATGGTCACAACCACCACTGGGATTTCTTATTGACTTATCTCCGCCACAGATTAAACATTTTTCTTCCATTCTTATTCATCCTCCTGTATTGGAAACATCTTATCATATTCGCCAACTTGGTCGATTACAAAATCAAGTTCTTTCCGCATATCTTCTGAATCCTTGTTATCATATGTAACTAAGGTTCGCCTGATTATTCCTTTGCAATCATCTTTTGTTATGTTATCTACATATCTGTTTATCTTATCTTTGAAATTCATATTCATTCACCCATGTATGTTATTAATCTTGTCTTACGACCAGATGCATAACTTTTTACAGTTTTTGTTTTTATTATATCAGAGCAATCGTTTATTATATGTGATATGCATCTTGAAACAGACCCAATAGAAAAGCCCATTATACTTGATAATTGTTTTGCGTTGTACCATTCTCCTGGATGTGCTTTTAATTCATCCATTATTTCTGCTTGTCCTATTTTGACCACCTCCGTAGCCTAGCTTTTTTAACATCATTTCAGCCTCTTCATCTGAAAATCTCATTGTGCAATGGGAACAATTGTTAACAACATAATTACCGCTGCCTGGAGCATAATATTTTCGCCCACAGTTCTTGCATATTCTTCTACCTCTTCTTGGTTTTGTCATTTTTCTTATGTATTAACACATCTCCATTTCTTTGAACTTTAAAAGAAAAAAATTTATTCTGTAGTTTATATTTTTCCACGATTTCTCTTGGAATAGTTAAACCCCAAGCATCGCCAGTCTTATTATTACTGACGAGTCTACGAAGTTTATGTTGCTTTCTAGGTTTATGAATGTATTGCTTCATTTCTTCCTTGGCCTTCCACGTCCTCTCTTCTTACCTTTCAATGAGAACTTCTTCTTAGGTCTTCCTCTCTTCTTTTTTATCTTCGTGATGGTTGTCTTCTTGAAACACTTCAAGACTGTTCTTTCTTCAGCTTCTAAGATAGGCACAAGTTTATAACCGATTACTCTGCCTGACCAAGAACTATCTTTAGAAACTTTTTTAAGTTTATCTTTCAATGCTTCTTCAGTCATCAAAAATTCAGACTTATTATTACAACCTACACCGTAAGCCATGTATCTTGTCATGTCGTCTGGTTTTTCTTCGTGTTTCTTATCAACCAATGCAAGTTCATCGTTATAAAATGTTTCCTCATCATCGCCAAAATCTACACGATTTGCATCACGGCAATTTATATGTCCGCTATTATCTATTAATTTTACTATTCTTCCTGTATGATACAATCTTCTTGTATATCGAGATGATTGATATTCAACATCTATTTTTACAACTCTCACTCTATCTCCTACTTTGTATTCACTCATTTTTCATTTCCTCCATTTTTTAAAATCATCGCACTCTTGCACGTTTAGATATTTGCTATAAGGACAAATATCTAACTTCTCACATTGCTCGCACAGTTCAGATATCATTGTCATCCCTCTGCCTATCATATGCCTCATCAAAATCTTCAGCCGATTCATACTTCGGACATTTCTTATTAGTGAACCAGTATTTTTCATCCATTTCTTCTTTGCATCCTGCAGCATTGGTATCATGCTCATACCAATAAGATTTACAATCATCACAGTCGCTCATTTTATCATACCTTCATCTATTTTCTGTATAACATAAGTATCAATTTTTTCAGCCATATTGTGTGCTAGTTTTTTATACAGGTCTTTCTTAAATTTTTCAAATTTTTCTTTTTCAACATTGTTAATCCAGTCTGTCATCTTCTTACACCAGTAACTTCTTCATCTTCAAATCTTTCTGCAGACAACTATCCATGTTCCATGGTAAGAATCCTTTTCGTATTCTGAAAATTCCTGATAGGAAATTTCCTAACTTTAGAAATGCTGATTTTGTTCCATATGTTTGTATCTTCATTTAGTTCACCTCTTTTATATTTTTCTCTAAAAAATCTTCAATTAATTGTATTAATTTCTGTACTACTGCACCATATGCACTATAACTAAAACTAGAAAGATTATCCCCTTTGCTATCTGAACAATATGGCAAATCTCCTGACATACTAATATATCCTTTTTTACCATTAATAATAATTGAATCACTATTCCTATGTTCATATACACACCAAGTAAATGACTCTCCATTTTCTGCACTAACCATATAGGTATGTCCACATTCTCTACAATTGGTAAATACACCAATAGAGATATGTTCAAATTTCTTACATTCTCTATCACTATTATTAAATTCTGAAACCAATAGCTTTGTTATAATTTCACCAATTAATAAACCAGCACTTTTGGATATTCTCATTTAGTTCACCTCTTTATTTTTTCTATTTTCCCAAATTTTATTTCAGATAAAATTTGATTTCTAACAAAAACTTCTTTATTCTTAAAAACAATTTGAAAAAGAGATTCATGCTCATAATCAAAGGTTACATATGCTTCTTCATCTTTGTTTAAGTCTAAATATTTTGCTAAAAGTTCTAATACTTTTACAGTAGTTTCATACCAATATCCTTGTATTTTATTTCCATCCCAATTACTAAAATTAATTTCTCCATCTTCATTAATAATAGGATGTAATGCTTCTTTTAATACTTTGAAATCATTCCAAGATATATCTTCTTTAATTTTTATTTCAGATTGGTCTCTAAAATATGAATAGTTTCCCATTTTCAGTTCACCAGATTTATCTCCCTGGGGAAAGTTACAGTTATTTTGTCTTTTATCTTCACGAAATCTATTTCTCCTGTCTTAGCAACGTTTTCAAAAGCTTTTTTATCAAGCTGTAAGAATAAATCTTTATTCTTTGCCCAGATTAAAGCTTCAGTTTCATCATAATCAAGTAGTTTACCAACCCTTATACCGATTCCACCAAGCCTTTTCTTAAGTCCATCTGTCTTGAATCCTTCTTCAGCATCTAACCATAGAATATCTTTACAAGCAATAATTAGTTCTCTTGTCTTTGCTTGACTAAGAAACAATTCTTTATTCTGTTCTTCAAACGTTTCTCTTCTTTGAGCAATTTCTTCATTAATCTTAGCTTCTAATTTCATTGCTTCTTTGAGTTCAATTAGTTTTTCCTTGTTCATCTTCAGTTCACCTCTTTTTTGTTTGTTAAAAATATTCCTTTTTCATATCCTGTTGCAGTGACACTATCAAAATTAGATATTCTAAATAATAAATTCATTGCTAATTCAAATGCTTCTGCAGGAGATAATTCTATATAGCTTTTATTACTTATTAATGTTAATTGTGTAGCTGGTCTCATTTCTTTTTTACCTACAAAGGCTGTTAAAACTACTTTCTCTGTTTCATAATATGTATTGCTCATTTTCAGTTCACCTGCTTAATTATACATTGTCTAATTTCTTCAAAAGTAACTTTATCTAGATTAGTTCCTGCTAATGTTCCTGCTAATTTATCAATTAAATCTCTTGCTTTTCTTCTATCCATTTTATTCTCCCTCTTTATATTCTATTGCATCATATATCTTTTTCTTTATTCTTTTTATTAATCTCATCTTCAGTTCACCTCTTCAACTTTTATTTCCTTCTTTTCTAAATCAATAGTATAAAGATATTCTATATCTCCATGTCTTCCAATTGTTGGTTCATATGCTCCTACTTTCCAATCATATAGAGGATTTTTAGAACCATATTCTTCATGTCCAATAAGAATTAACCAACCAGCAGCTTGTGATATATTATCTCTAATTTTTCCTTCTTTTATCAAATTTAAAAATTTATTAAGAGTTGGTAATGTACCTTCTGGATAACCGTCACTATGACGATAAAACCATAATTTTTCATTTCCATCTTTTATTATTATATTTGCTCTTGTAGACATCTTCAGTTCACCTCACATATTATCTGTCCTATGACATCATTGTCAACCACGAATCTCTCATTCATCCATATTTTTCTTGCTCCATAAGTCATATGATTTCTGAAGAGCTTTCCATCTATGTTGGTCCAGTGCTTCTGGGTTATGATTTGCCTACCTTTTTCGTCATTCATTTTTGATTTACCTCCGATGATTTCGTTCATCTTAGATATTAGATTCATTACCTACTATATAAATGTATGTATTGATAAAGAAGTGGTTTAAAGCGTCCTTTTGTATAAAAGAAGTGAGTTAAAGCGTTCTTTTGTGATATAAATCATTATATTGTAATATAGATATTATAGTATATTATTTTCTGTAGAGAAAATAAATATAATATATATAATAAATAATAAATATATTTAAATAATATCTCGAAATAACAATTCTATCCTATTAAAAAAAGAGAGGGGATGATTATGATTGATGATGAACAGATTAACATATATAAAAAAGCTATCGGCTTATTTTCTATAATTGATTACAGAATACCTACAGGATATTCATGCGCAAAAGGTAGACTTGAAAGTGTTTCAGAGACTTCTATTGTTATTAAACATCTATATGATGAGCGAATCTGGATTATTAATATAGAAGATATTACAAATTCTAAATTCTCACCTGTAAGAGAGGTAAATCAAAATGAATGAACAGCAGAAATATTTCAAACGGGTTGAGGATATTTCTGCTGTTCCATTGCAAGTATCAAATATTAAATTCTATCCGAAGATTGGGACATATAAACCTGGAGCAAGATTTAATCCTGAACATTATGATATACATGATGAAAGGAACGTGGCCGTTAATGAAATCGTTTTTGATTTAGATAATAGAGCATATGTTAAAAATTATAAGATGGCAAAACAGATAATAGATATATTACAATCTCTTAATGTATATCCGATATTATGTTCAACCGGCGGGAAAGGATTACATATACATATATTCTTTGAAAAAATATGTTTCAGCAATGATGATAATAAGAAATTAATGAAAGAAGCGTTTTCATATGGTATGAATTGGAAACATATAAGATTATGGTATCTTAATTATATATTAGACGAAGCAGGTATAAGCGAAAAGATAAGAGGTAAAGGTAAGATTTTAGATACTGCACCGATAACATTCAATTATTTTGCAGGCACCTCACATCTTATAAGAGATATAGGTGGAATGAAAAAAACAAGGAACGAAGAAGAAGAGAAAGTTGATATAACATATAAAACTGCTATACCATTAAATGAATTTGATAAAAAGAAAATATCAATAAAGAATTTTAGTAATGTTAAATATCCAACAGAGATAATACCGTTCAAAATAGATGAAGGCGAATTATGTGAGTTCTTAAAATCGTTCATTAACAGCTCTAAAAATAGGAAAATAATACCATATAGAAATGAGAAGCTCCATATACCGTATACAGAGATTGACGGCGTATTAAAGCTTAGAGAAGGTTTACAGACTGGTAACAGGAGTAATGGGGCAATGTATATTGCCATAGCATGTAAAATTGACCAGAAAAGTAAAGCGGAAGCATCAGAGATTATGAAAGAATATGTTAAAGGATGTAGTCAAGTTGGCCATGTATTTACATTAACAGAAGCAGAACAATGGATTAATTGGATATATCAACAAGAAAGAGTATATTGGAACTGTTCACAGCTTGAAGAACTAGGTGTTCATAATAAAGAAACATGTGAATTTTGTCAAGCGAAACATAAAGAATCAACTAAATTATTAACATCATCAGGGATATTGAAACATATTAAAGAAGTACTAGACGTTGAAGTTATTGGAGAAGCGGAAACCAAGATGCTCATATTCATGTTAGCATTAAGTAAAGATTTCCCCTCACCAACCGGAACGCCAGATTGGAATATTCCATCAGATTCTATGAGCCAGAATATTATATTAGCATCAGATTCAAGTTCTGGTAAATCATATGTAGCAAAGAAAGTTATTGCTTTGTTTGGTGAGAAAGACCAGGATATTTTTATTATATCAAGAATATCTAAGAGCGCATTGAACTATTATACAGAAACTAATATGGATAATAAAGTATTGTTTGTAGAAGAATTACAAGGTCTTGATGAAAATACTGCTCAGATGAGAGTATGGATGTCAGAAGGAAGCTTAACTTTGGATACGGTTGAGAAGGTAGAAGGAGAAGATGGTATAGAACGTAATGCTAAAATAACAAAAACAACCAAAGGTCAACCAGTATTCATAACATGCCAAGCAGAAGGAGTAGTTGAAGAACAATTCAATAACAGGTCATGGATTTTAAGTATGGATTCAACGGAAACTCAGACATCAGATATATTAAAATATCAAGATAAGTTGGTGAAAGGTAATATATTAATGGACGAGACAAAGAAACGTGTCCTTAAAGATGCATTGAAACAGCTTAAACCATACCATTTCAAGATACCGTATGCGAATAGTGAAGTGTTAGGTATCCCAGTTAATGATGTAAGGAGTAGGAGAGATTACCAGAAATTCTTAACATTGATTAAATGTTCAGCATATTTACATCAAAAACAACGAACAATTGAGACCGACGAACAACATAGAGAGTTTATTATATGCGATATTATGGACTATGATATAGCTCTGCAATACAGTCAGAATATCTTAGGAGCAACGTTTTCAGGATTAACTGCACAACAAATAGTTCTGATTAACACTATAAGAAAATCTACTTGGAAAGATGAGTTCACTGTAACAGACATCCAAAGACTCAAAGGAAAGAGCCATACCCATTGGCACGGACAGATGAATCAGCTTGAAGATTTGGGATATGTGACATCCGATAAACAGATAGGCAAAGCTACAATTTACTCAATAAATGAGCAAAAAGCGTACAATATTATCAGTCTTCCGACAGGCGCAGAACTGTTAGAAAAACTTAAGGAAATAGAGCCAACCTTAAAGTGTTTTTCAAAGATAAATGAAAATATGAATTTTGTAATGAAAAAAAATCCATTTAAATTTCAAAAACACTTTAAGGTCTCGAATATAGAGTATATAAAGGGCACCTTAAAAAACGACCTTAAAGTACTAAAGATGCAAAATGAATCACTTCTTGGTCGAAAATCCATTTTAAAACCTCGAAACGCTTTACGGTTAAACGACATAAATGATTTTATTAAAAACCACGAAAAACATGCCGTTTCCTATGAAGATATCCATGAATTTGCAAACTCTTGGTCTGAAGAAGAATTAGATAAGAATCTGGACTTCATGAAGAAACAGGGCATGATATTTGAAAACAAACCAGGATACTATATATCGTTATAGATATATATATATTATATAACTATATATATAATATATTATATAGAATAAATATATTTAAATATATCTTATTTATTTAATATGTAATAGTCACATAAGACAATATAGCCGAGCCCAAATGAGGCAAGGCGAGGAGGTCTAAAAATGACAGAAGATATAAATTGGGATGAAGCAGTAGCAACAAATGGATTCGTAGCATTAGAAGTAGACAAAGAGAAAGTTCTGCTCTTGACAAACGTGCAGTTAATCAAAAGACCTGCAGATGCAAAGATTGCAGCAGGAGAAATAGAATTTACATCTGACGTTGTAGAAGAAGATGGAGTACCAGTAACAGATAAGCAGTTTACTACAACCAGCAAGAGACTTAAAACAAAACTCAGACCTATCTTTGAAGGAAAAGATGCAACCGCAAGGACAAAGTTGTCAATTTTGAGAGTTGGGGAGACATTCCAGACACAATATAGTGTAAAAACGCTTGAATAAGCCAGTAATTTTGATGAGGGATAATATCCCTTATCTTTTATTTTAACGCGAAATACGCGCATTATGGAGGTAATACGATGATTTTAACATTACATACTGAAACAACAATAGATAGTTGTCATAATTTAGAAGGATATGATGAATTAATAAAAAAACACCAAGTTAATCATTTAAAATCATATTGGTATATTAAGAATAGAATAGATAAAGAAGTTAAAGAGCGTTCAGAATATTCAACGTTGATTTTGGACAGTGGCGCGTTCTCGGCCTTCACACAAAATGTAACTATTGATATTGACCAATATTGTAAAGATTGTTTAAAACTTAATTATACATATTACATGGTGCTTGATGTAATTGGCAATGCTGAAGAAACATTACAGAACCAAAAATATATGGAAAAAAAAGGAATTAAACCTATACCATGTTTTCATTATGGGGACAACTGGAAGTATTTAGATTATTATTGTGAAAAATATGATTATGTTGCTCTTGGTGGAATGGTTCCAATTACTTCATCAAAATTACTTAGGTGGTTAGATATGGTTTTCACAAAATATCCTAAACAGAAATTTCATGGGCTTGGACTAACAACACAAAAATTAGTGCATAGATATCCATGGTTCAGTGTAGATAGTTCTTCGTGGTTAAGTGGTGCACGTGCAGGAACATTGTATGATAATAAACTTGGGAATAAACATTATAGTTCATTAACAAAGTTATGGGAAATGAAAATTAAAGAACGTGGATTTACAATTAAAGAAATGAAAGAGAATTATCGTAAAAGAACAGAATTTAATATTTATAGCTATTTAGAAATGCAGAAAGAACATAAAACAACAGAATTTAAAATTAGACAAAGTCAGTTATGTTCGTTTGGTGTACAAGAACAAACAGACCACAAAGAAACAATACAACAAACACATATGCAATGGTTGAAAAAACATTACGGCGATATAACAGAAGAGCTTGGTAAGAGATTAGTAGCTCATGAATTCGATATTCCAATAGAACAGGTGAAACTATGTTAGTGTTCGATATTGAAACAAAGACATTCGGTAGACCTGACCCAACTAAAGACATGTTTAAATATATAGGAGCATACGAATACGAGACAGATACATATTTGTTTTATTCAGAAAAAGATAAGGATAAGATTATCGAAATGTTTAAACGGCACAGAGTGATAATCGGATTCAATAGTAAATATTATGATGAGCCGATACTCAAACGCGAAGGGCTATTTCCTGGTAAACATTGTCATATTGACCTTAGGGAATGTATCAAGAAACGTGCTGCAATATTAAAATGTCAGAATCAATCGTTCTCATTGAAAGCATTAGCGAAATTTTTTAAGCTCGAACAATTAAAATCTGAAATTGATTATGATATTATAGCGAAAGATTATCCTACATCAAAAGAATTGGAACTCATAGAAAAATATACCATGCAAGATATAAAAGTTACAAAACTGATGTTTGATAAGATTACAGATTTCTTTGAACCGTTTAAAGAAGGATTGTCTAAATATGATATTATGACATATAAATGGCTCACAACGTCAATAGCAGTATATACGTATAAGATGATATGTAATCTTACTGGCATGAAAGAAGAATATGATGATATGGCAGAACATATAAGATATGAAGGAGGATTTGTGGCAGAACCAATAACCGAAGAAGAACATGATGATATTTATTGTTTGGATTTTGCATCATTGTACCCGCATAATATCGTGCAAGGTAACCTTTATTCTAATAATTGTAATTGTTGTAATGAAGATGAAAAATGGTCAGGTAACGGATTATTTCCATTGAGAGGGAAGTATTGTAAAAAAACACAAGGTAAAATAGAAAATACTTTGAAAGAAATATATAATATGAGAATGATATATAAAAAAAAGAATGATAAGAGACAATATGGATTGAAGATTGCTCTTAACACGATATATGGCCTGTTAGGTAATCCATCATTCAAATCATTATATAATCATAATGCCGCGCATGATTGTACGTTGATAGGGAGAGAATCTATTAAATATGCGAGAAAGAAATTTATGGATGCAGGATATAAGGTTCTGTATTCTGATACAGATTCAGTATATCTGAAAGACCTATATAAAGATAAACAGAGATTGTTGATAGTGAAACAATCTATCATAGATTACTTGAAATCGAAAATGCCGTTCCCTGCAAAAACATTCGATATGACAGTTGATGCAGAAATTAAACATATTTGGTTCTTTAAAACAGGAGAAGATAAATTTAAAAAGAAACATTATATGTATGTCGATACTGATAATGAGATTCATGTTATAGGATTGTCTATGATAAAAAATGATAGTTCAAGATTAGGATATAAAATCTTTAAACAGTATATGGTGGAAGATATTAAGAACGGGAACATAAAGTTTCAGTTCAATGATGTGAATAAATGGATACATGATGAACTTGAAAAGGATATTACTTGTATTGCGAGAAAGTTTAGAGTATGGGATTTGAAAGATTATGCGAATCCTAATCAGATACAAGCACAGATATCTGCAAAGTATGGTCCTGGTACGCATACACTCATACCAAATAAGTATGTGGGAGTCGGGAAATCGATTAGATATTGTACAGAAGAAGAGTTCAGAACCGAAGGATTGTCGTTGCATGCGGTAATACTCAACAAGGTGTATAATGAATTGAAAGCCTTCATGAATTATATGCCGAAACCTGATTCAGTTAATAATAAAAATAAACAGCAGGAGCTATTAAGATGGACAAATATAACATTGTAATAGATACACGGGAGCAGTTGCCGTTATGGAAAAAGGGTATAATAAAAAAACTCGATGTGGGAGATTATTCAATAGAAGGCCATGAAGATAAGATTGCCATTGAAAGAAAGTCGCCAGGAGACCTTTATGGTACATTACTGTCAGGACATAAACGATTCAAAAAAGAACTCGCCAGAGCAGAATCATATAACTATTTCGCTATCGTGATTGAATGTTCATATTCATCGTTCCTTAACAAAGAGTTCGAAGGGTCGTTCTATTGTAAGAAACCGTCATATATCCTGACATCGATACTGTTCACTCTTCATATGAAATACGGTATCAACATCTTTTTCAGTAACGGCAGGACCGAAACAAAGAGAATAATAAAAGAGTTATTCAATGCTTATAATAAAATATATATAAAATGATATATATATTATAATATATACCCTTTTTAAATGATTATTTATTTATATGATTAAGAATAAATATATTTAAATATATCACTTAAATAATTAAATAAATAATGAATCATTAAAAAATTTAACGGAGGAAATGAAAATGGCAGAAAGTCAAAGTAGATATGGTATTATGGAGCAACTTAATAACCGTAAGATAAATGAGAAAGAGAAGCTTACAAATATAGAGAAAGAAGTAGATACATACGTTTATGAATCTGAGAAAAAGATTACAGAAGTTAAGAGACAAGTAGAAGATAAGACAGCAAATTATAAACGTGTGCATGCAGACTGGAAAAGAGAAAAACAGGTTCAGTTGAAATTACTAACGCAAGATTTCAATAGACAGAAAATACAGATAGAAACTGATATTGCGGAAGTTGAAAAAGGTTATGAAGCTGAGTTTCAAGATTGGAAAAAGAAACAAGTTGCAGCTCTTAATGAAGCTGATACTGACCTTAAAAGATACCAAGAAACATCAAAGAAAAAAATTGATGCTAAAGTAGCAACAATTACAGAAATCGATAGAGGTATTAATGACTTGAAAGAAGTGAGCAAAGAACAGTAATTTTTTTATTTTTTTAATTATGCCCCTGGAGCAGCATGAAAAACAAGAATGCCATGTGCAGCTGTTTTCAATATTATTTAACCGACCTTCGGAAGTCTGAGACTTCCAACCTTTATGGTGTAATTTGGTATCACCATAGTATGTCGAACTATGAATGCCAGTTCGAATCTGGCTGAAGGAAGCTTGTCGGTTAGCTTTGAAAACAAAATGTATATGTGACGTAAAACTCATATATGTTTGGTGTTGAAACTGAAGAGATTCAGACGGGGGCACCATGTTTAGAGTTGGTTCGATTCCAACTCTAGACCTTTTAACAAAATGGAATACGAAATACAAGAAATAAATATTGACCTAATAACTGAGCTTAAAGCTCAAGGCAGACATTGGGATGCAAACAATCTATTACAAGCATTTCAAGAAGATGTTAAGAAAAATAAGCATCAACTTTCTGTTGAATTATTAAGACAAGATAAAAATATCAAACATTGTTTTGGAGTTTGTAAAGCAAGTGGATGTAATAAAAAACGTTTAAAGGGAAAAACACTATGTACATATCATTTACAATTACACAATAGGCGAAATAAAGAAGGAGAACCAAAATATATAGTTAATAAAACATTACAAAAAAATAAATGTGTCTTATCTAATGGTCCATACCCAGGACACAGATTAAATTATTATATATCAGTATCACCTGATGGTGAAATTCATGAAAGTGTTGGAGGAATATAAATGACAGATATATTACAAAAATTCAATCTAAGCTATTCAGCTCTTAATACATATAAACAATCACAGCTTCAATTCTATTATCAGTATTTGATAAAGTCCTCTGCATCAGATACTGTTAATCAAAGTTATGGTAAAGCTGGTAATATTTTACACGATGTAATAGCTGGATATGTTGATGGCAGCATTCCTTTAGAAGATTTTACAAACAAGTTTGATGGTAAATGGAATGCACAAAATCTATTATCATTTCGTGGTTTACCTTTAGATAAAGTGAGATATCTCACAGCATTACAAAAAGCTAAGAAGATTGTAGATGGTTATGGTGAAGAGTATCTTATGAAAGCAGAAAAAAGATTTGAATTTCATCATCAAGGTATATTGATTAAAGCTTTTATTGATTTAATTGCACAACATAAAGACGATAAAAAGAATATTTTTATTATAGATTGGAAAACAGATTCACAATCTACTGAAGATAAACATTTACTTCAAAGACAGTTTTATAATTGGGTATTTATAAAGTTTACAGGCACTATGCAATGCCATGCTATTTGGTATTATTTATGTCAAAATAAATTTTTTGAAACATATCTTACAGCAGAAGATGCACAAGAATTTGAAGAGACTGTTATCAACCCATTTATAAAAGAAATCCAGGAAAAAGGGTTTGATAAGAATAACTATGAACTTGGTGATTACAAACATCCATTCAATCCATATAGAACTATGTGTGATAATGAACTTCTTAGACGAGCAAACGAAGCTAAATATTTGAAATATAAAATCACAATAAAAGGGACCGCATGCTATCTTACAGGCGATGTAGATGATAATTTGATAAAGGGATTAGATTACAAATTTAAATTTGACTTACCAGATAAACATTTCATGCAAGAAGCTGCAAAGAAAAACAAAAGAGGCGCAATAGATTTGCGTGATGTAGGCACAATTCATATGTTCAGTGTGTCCAGGAAAGCTTTTAATCTTGGCCATCTAACCAAAGTTCAAGACATGATACA
>Ga0208905_1001075_pt1 | contig 13818 bp, 11 predicted proteins | sample AntAceMetag02UKS_FD_184776 | JGI IMG/M metagenome (GOLD analysis project Ga0208905, IMG submission 184776) | Saline lake microbial communities from Ace Lake, Antarctica - Antarctic Ace Lake Metagenome 02UKS (SPAdes) (version 2) | ecosystem: Environmental > Aquatic > Non-marine Saline and... | reverse complement strand
TGACACATGCGTATATATTCGGACGTCGTCCCCTGCCCTCCCTAATAACCTTAATAATATTGTTCTCACTCATCTCCCTGAGTAAGCGCTGGGCAGTTATTTTTGGTATTCCGGAAATTTCAACAAAATCCGACACCCTGAATATCTGCCGGGTAAAAATCGCGTCAATTGCAGATACCGCATACTGGGAATGAGTGATCTCCGGAACGGTTGTCTTCATTTCCTCGTACAATCCCAGTATCTCCCTGGCTTTCTGACAATTATCCTTGGCCTGTTCGTTTATTGCACGTAAAAAGAATGATATCCACTGGTTCCAGTCATCATCTCTCGATATCGCGAGAAGCGCCTCATAATACTCATCCCTGTTTCGCTCAAGATATGAACTGATGTAGAACGTTGGTTTCGAGAGCAGACCCTTATCGTAGAGGATTAACGGAACAAGCATTCTCCCAATTCTTCCATTTCCATCTCTGAATGGATGTATGAGCTCAAACTGGGCCTTTAATATTGCAATCTGGACAAGAGGGTCCTTTTCCTCACTATGCAGGTAACACTCCCAGTTTGAGAGGGCATCAGGCACAAGAAATGGGTATGGTGGAACAAAAATGGCCTCTTCAATCGGCCGGCCCGGCTTTGCGATATAATTTTGAAATGTTCGCAACTGGCCAGGCTCTTTATCCCGGCCCCGTGCATTATCGAGAAGAACTGCATGGAGTTTCCGTATCATATTGATATGAATTGGTTTTTTTTCCAGTTCATTTTCTGCCAGCAGGAGCGCTTTTCGGTAGTTGATAATCTCAGCTATGTCGTTGCGCTTTTCGGGTGTCATGCCACCATTGGGATCTACTTCGAACTCCAGCACCTCTTCAAGTGATGCCTGCGTCCCTTCGATACGCGATGAGAGCACTGCTTCACGATTTATCAATGGAGAGATCAGGATTTCGGGGTTAACAATTGCCTGCAGAATCCCATCATAGCGTGCAAGTGATGCATTTGCTTTGCCGATCATTGATACATGGGCGGCCCAGTCAATACAATCCAACGGAAGGTGTTTTGGTTCGTATGGTTCAGGCATATCCATCTCTCCTGAAGCAGAATGTCATATTGTTCATTGCGTTATGTATCATATTTCTGTCAATGTGATATACATTTCTGTTTGTTGATCGTATGTGCGCCCATATGATACACAAATCGTTTTGCATATCACCCGCTATGCACAACCAATTTGTCTCATTTTGAGAGATTTTCAGATGCTACATCCTGTAGGAGAGCCGCAATCTCTCCCTCAATCGTCCGCAGGTCAGCCTCGATCTCCTCCAGCGGCCGTGGTGGAGTGTAGGTATAGAAATATCGGTTGAAGTTGAGCTCATAGCCGATCTTTGTCTTGTTCTCATCCACCCAGGCATCAGGCACATGCGGCAGGACCTCACGGGCCATGTAGGCATCAATGTCCTCATTCAGGGGCACATTCTCGTAATCGCGGAGATCAGAGTCCGGCTCGGGATTGCCCTTCTTGTCACAGCAGTTATCGGCCGTCTCGTCCGGCTCGGAAAGTCCACCGAGAATTGCCTTGAGGAGTGCTGCCGGGATTTTTAACCCGGCATCGGCAAACGCCTGTTTTGCACTCTGTGTGAACTCTTCACGGTTCTTCACCACTCCTCTGTCCCGGAGGGTGGCGAGAGCCGCAAGAATCGCCTCCTGCATCTCCTCTCCTGCGGCAACCTCCGCCTCAATTTCCTGCTGGTTCTTGCGCTTCTTACTCGCCGCAAGATTTTCAAACGCCTTCGCCTCTCTGACCTGTTCGAGACGCTCATCTGTCACCGCATAGTTCCGCCGCAGTGGACGCTCGACCGTGATACGGGCGTATCCGAAATCGGCATTATCAAAGATGCGGACGTGCTCATTCTCCGTGAAATTGCCATACAGCCGTGTGATGTCACTCCGCTGTTCATCACATACCTCGTGGCGTTTGTTCCCGAGACTCTTGCGCATCTTCTTGAAAAACGTCCTGCCGTCCACCAGCTGAAGCTTTCCCTTCCGCTCCGGTTCCTTGCGGTTTGACACCACCCAGAGATAGGTTGAGATGCCGGTATTGTAGAAGAGCTGGTCGGGGAGGGCGATGACTGCTTCCAGCATATCATTCTCGATGATCCAGCGGCGGATCTCACTCTCTCCGGACCCGGCAGAACCCGTAAAGAGTGGAGACCCGTTGAAAACAATCGCAAGACGGGTTCCGCCCTCATGAGGCGGTTTCATCTTGCTGATCATATGCAGCAGGAAAAGAAACGACCCGTCGTTGATACGTGGCAGGCCCGGCCCGAACCGGCCGCCAAACCCCTGCTCGGTGTGCTCCTTCTCGACGAATGTCTGCTGCGGCTTCCACTCCACCCCGAATGGCGGATTGGCGAGCATGTAGTCGAAGTGTTTGTCAGAGAAGTAATCGTTGGTGAAACTGTCGCCAAAGCGGATATTATCCAGCTTCTGGCCCTTGATCATCATATCAGAGCCGCATATTGCATATGCCTGGGAATTGTAGTCCTGCCCGAAGAGTTCAAGCCCGGCATCCGGGTTGAGTTCCCGCATGTAACTCTCCGATACCGAGAGCATACCCCCTGTACCACATGCCGGGTCATACACCGTTTTGATAATGCCCTTCGTGGTGAGCACGTCGGCATCCGGGGTATAGAGCAGGTCCACCATCAGCCGAATAACCTCACGGGGAGTGAAGTGGTCTCCCGCCTCTTCGTTGCTCGCTTCATTGAACCGCCGTATCAGCTCCTCGAAGATATAGCCCATCTCGATATTTGAGACAGAGTTCGGGTGAAGATCAATCTCACAGAACCGGGAGACAACGAGGAAGAGGCGATTATTGGTATCGAGTTTTCCGATGTGCTCTTCAAACCCGAAGTGTTCGATGATATCCCGTGCGTTTTCTGAAAAACCCTTGATATATGCAGTGAGGTTCGCGGCGAGATTGTCAGGGTCGCCTTTGAGTTTGTCAAAGGTGAACGGGCTCGTATTGTAAAATCCCTGTTCTGATACTCTGTTCAGGATGGGGTCCAGGTTCTTCACCGGCCCGTCTTTTACCTGCTCGTATCTCTTCAGCACCGCCTCTTTGGTCGGTTCTAAGACACAATCCATCCGCCGGAGCACAATCATCGGAAGCATGACATCCTTATACTGATTCGGACGGTACGGCCCCCGGAGGAGGTCTGCCACTGACCAGACGAAACTGACTTTCTCACCAAAATTATTCATATTGAAGTATTCCCCACTGCATCCACCATCCCGGTGCACGGATTGGTTGTATGACAATTGCGTTCAATCGAACATAAACAAAACACATTTAGCACGCACAAAGGTTCACGTTCACAAAAGGATGAGCGTCATTCTCTCTGACAAGCCTTCCCTCGGCATCCACCTTACTGTTCTGCTGAGACCCGGTAAGCGGTGCCAAACCGTGGTGTCTGCATACTGCTGTGGCTAATCAGCATATGGATGACATCAGGGAAAAGCAGCTGCCACTACACAATTATTGAAACATAAAACAAGAAGCGCCCCCAACAGGACTCGAACCTGTGACATTCTGGTTAACAGCCAGACACTCTACCAACTGAGTTATGGAGGCATGCACAACCTGTGTGCTATACAAAGTCGTATTGCGGGATATTAAATTTTATTGATTTGTGCTGTTCTCTTTGCGCATTGTTTCGAGAAGGGCTATTATGGCATCTATCTCTGAATCAAGCGTTTCCATCCGTTTCGTTGCCGTTTCCGTCACCATTGCGCCCGCAGGTGATGCCTGGATATACCCCTGGCCCTCAAGCACCTTCAGGGAGTAGCGCACCCGGTGCGCCGGCAGCCCTGTGAGTTCTGCAAGTTTCATGATGCCAATCGGCTGATGCTCTGCTACGATGCTCACTACCCTGAGGTGACGCCCTACCAGTTCAACTTCAGAGCGGATTTTATCAAGCATCAGTGTCGCCTGTCTGTTCCCCGGCAGTACCGGACTGTTCCGTTTTTACAGGTCCATCATCCTGGGCCATCAGCCATTCCCTGTCTCTCTTGTACGCAGTCCTGAAATACAGTGCCAGCACAATTGCCCCCACACCGCAGATACCTGCAATCTGGTAACTGTAGACGGGGATTACCCTGAGTGCAGCAAGGATGCAAAGTGCCGCGAGAAGAAAAATGATGTTCAGAATAAATGTGAGCTTTGCAAATTTCATCCCGAATATTTGCTTTGCTGACTCGTCCATTCTCCATACGTCAACTTGTCAGGATAAAAGTACTTGTGCTTTGGTCAGCAATATTCAGGCATGGACACGCTCGATGAGGCCATGGAAAAGGCAGGGGCAGCGGCCTACGCTATCTATGCCTCCTCCCAGGACCCGGATATGCGGTACCTTACACAGTTTGTCACCTCAGATCCTCTTTTCTATATTAAAAAGCGGGGGGAAACAGGTGTAATCATCGTCCCGCAGATGGAGATAGGAAGGGCGCAGGACGAGGCATCCTGTGATGCAATAACCAGAGGTGACGCCGGGTTCTTTACCTACCTTGAAGAAGAGGTCAGCCCCCGTCGGGCCACCGCACGCATGGCTTATGAGTATGCAGGTGGGGACATCATCGTCCCGGGCACCTTCCCGCTCGCCATGGCAGAAGATATCCGGGCATTCTGTGGGGTCACCGTTGATACCAACACGGTTGAAACCATGCGGGAGGTGAAGAGCTTCCGTGAACGTGACGCAATCCGTGCCACCCAGGAGAAAACAAACGAGGTGATGGCGCTTGCTGAGGGGTTCATCTCGCATGCCACAGAAAAAGACGGTGCCCTCTGGCATGAGGGCGCCCCCCTCACCTCTGATATTCTCCGGCGGGAGATGCACTGCTGGCTTCTCCGGCACGGGTGCACGGCACGCGACACCATCGTCTCCTGCGGGGAAGAAACGGCCCAGCCACACAACCCCGGGTCAGGCACCCTGCTGGCAAACGAACCGATTGTCATCGATGTCTTCCCACAGGACGAAAAGACCGGATACTTTGCCGATATGACCCGGACGTTTGTGAAAGGGGAGCCGTCCCCTGAGATACAGGACATCTATGACACCGTTCATGATGGACAGACGCTCGCTGAAGAGATGCTCAGGCCAGGGATCACCGGTGCAGAGGTGCACAATGCCGTACTTGACCTTTTTAACGAACGTGGGTATACAACCAAAGATGAAGGCTTCATTCACAGCCTCGGTCATGGCGTTGGTCTGCAGATCCACGAGGGACCGTCCCTCTCTCCGCGGGCTGACACCCCGCTTATGGCGGGACATGTGGTCACCGTTGAGCCGGGCCTCTATTACCGGAATATCGGGGGTGTCCGGCTGGAGGACCTGGGTGTTATAACCAAAGATGGTTTCGTCTGTTACACCAAATACAGGAGAAGACTGATCGTATGAACGATGATATTTATTCTGCATATATGGAAGCAGGGGCGCTTGCAAAGCGATTCCGCGAGGAAGCGGCCGCAATGGTTGTCCCGGGCGCTTCAATCCTGGAACTGGTGGACACCATTGAACAGGCCATTCTCGATGAAGGTGCCGGGATTGCCTTCCCGCTCAATATCTCTATAAACGAGGATGCAGCCCACGATACCGCAGGGCCGGGGGATGAACGCCTCTTCTCTGAAGGGAATGTGGTAAAAGTTGACCTTGGGGTGCATATTGACGGGTATGTCGCAGACACGGCACAGACCGTTGACCTTGGTGACAATGCCCTCCTTGTCGAGGCATCACGGGAAGCCCTCAATACAGCCATTGCCCTGGTTCGCCCGGGTGCCACCACAGGTGAACTGGGCACGGCTATCCAGCATGAAATCGAGTCACGGGGTTTCCGGCCGGTGGCAAATCTCACGGGTCACGGTCTCTCTCAATATTATCTCCACGGTGAACCGATGATTCCCAATGTCGCCATGTCGGGTGGGGCAGTTTTCGAAGAAGATATGGTGTTTGCGGTTGAACCCTTTGCCTCGACCGGGACAGGGATGGTATCTGATAGTAACCGGACCATGATCTACAGTCAGATAACAAACCGCGGGGTCCGGTTGCCATCTGCAAAACGGGTTCTGAACCAGATCCGTGATCGGCGCTCCCTGCCATTCTCCCGACGCTGGCTGACGGGTGATATGATCGAACTTGGTCTCTCATCGCTGAAGAAAAATGGTGTGGTGCGGGGTTATCCTGTCCTTCACGACATTCCCGGGTCACTTATCTCTCAGACAGAACACACTCTTATTGTCACTGAAGATGGCTGTGTGGCAACGACCCTTTAGCCAACCTTTTTTGTTCCCTGCGTAGTATATCTCCTGTTACGCATGTCTGATGATGCTGATTCAATGGTTCTTGATCTCATGGAGATTCTTTTGACGGCCGCAGTCGCCAATGAAATCACCGAGATCACGAAGAGTGATCTGCCGCAGAAATTACGGAAAATAACCGGAATATCCGGAGCAGCGTCAGAATTCAAACGTCCGCTGGTGATCAGTGAAGGTCTCCTTGAACGGGAAATGGGAGTGATCGGTGCGTATGAACGCCTGCGCACGAACCCTTTTGTCGACTACGATGAATTCGGGCAGCGGCTCTCCATCACCGCGCTTGCACCTGCGATGCAATGGTTTGTGAAGAAAGGGGGGAAACAATCGATAGAACAGAATCCTGCACTTGCATTATATGCAGAAAAAAACAATATTGGCACGTTTTCCTATCAGGATGCACTGAAGAAGACCGGGCGGTTTGAAGACTCGGTTGAGTATATTGAGGCAAAGATTGCCCCAATCGTTGCCGAATCCGAGGAGATGCGCAATGCCCGTGATCTTATTATCATCTACGCGCCGGATGAGATGGAGTATAGCATGGAGAATCTCGTCTGCACGAGGGGGCAGATGGACACGATCAAAAAAATTGATGTGGCGCTCAAAAACCGCGATTTCCTGCGCGATCACCGGATATATGAGTTTGGGAAACTTCTCTTTGTGGGTCCTCCCGGGACCGGAAAGACATCTCTTGCCCTTGCTCTGTCCCGTGAACTGCATATGCCCCTTCTTGAAGTCCGTCTTGCGATGATCACCTCCCAGTATCTGGGCGAGACATCCAAGAATATTGACCGCATATTTGAGTTGGCCCGGCGTCTTTCTCCCTGTATTCTCTTTATTGATGAGTTTGATTTCGTTGCAAAGTCCCGTCTCACCGATGATAACGCTGCAATGAAGCGGGCGGTGAATATGCTGCTGAAAAACATCGATATGGTCAGTTTCGTCAAGAATGGTGTCCTTCTCATTGGGGCAACCAACCATCCTTCCCTGCTGGACGAAGCGGCATGGCGACGCTTTGATGATATCGTGGAGTTCCCCATGCCTGACCAGGCCATGCGGGGAGATATCCTGCGTGCGGTCACGTCTCTGATTGAGTGTGAATGTGACTTTGATTCCGTTGCTGAGGAGACCAAAGGATTCTCCGGTGCAGACCTGCGGATGATGGTCAAAGAAGCGATCATGTCTGCCCTCACGGACAATCGGCATAAGGTAACTGCTGAGGATATCGAAGTCGGCATGCAGAATCTCAAGAACCGCCACATCATCCGGAGCAATATCTGAAGTTCAGGTGTATTTTTGATGACCGTAAAAATCACACTGCTCGGAACCGGTGACACCACCGGCACCCCCCTTGTCGGATGCACCTGCCCGAATTGTACCGAAGCCATCGCATCGGGGAGGGGGCGCCTTCGCACCTCTCTTCTGGTGGAGCATGAGGGGTTCAGACTCCTCATTGATACCTCGCCTGACCTCCGTCAGCAGCTGCTCCGGACGGGTGCACCCCATATTGATGCCGTGCTCTGGACACACGGGCACTATGATCATTTTGCGGGGTTTAATGACTTTTACCGGGTGCAGAAATATCCGCCCGGGTATGGCGCCCCTGAAGTGGTGGAATACATGCAGGAACAGTTCCATTTCATTCGTTTTGCTGCCCACCCACAGGAGCCGTATGTCCCGTTCACCCTGGGAGGTATGCAGATTACCCTTGGGGCAGTGAATCACCCTCCTGTGCCGACCTATGGTATTCTGATTGAAGATGGGAAGACACGTATCGGGTATACCGCTGATACGAACCCTGACATCCCACAGCGGACGAAAGACCTGCTGGACGGATGTGATCTCTTCTTCGCTGATGCGCTCTTTCCGGACGGCATTATACACCCGAAGCACATGAACTATTCAGAGGCGGTCACACTGGCAGGGGAATTGCATGCAAAAGATTTCCGCCTTGTTCACCTTTCCCATAAAATCGGGTGGGATGCCCGGCATATTGGGTATGACGGGGATACGTTTGTAATCTGAAAGAGAATGATCGTTTTGTTCTCTGCAAAGGATGGGTCCCTCCTCCTCTGCCCGGGGCAACCCATATATATTTAGCCGTTCGTTCACAGAACTATAGGATACTTATGGAGATCAAAATTCTTGAGCTCAATCCTGACAACGTGAAGATTCTCTTTGTCGGTGAAAGCCACACATATATGAATGCCCTGACTCAGGAGATTATCACGGATCCCCGTGTGGATGTGGCATCCTATAATCCGAAATTCGATTTCACAGACCCCGAGTTGTTTGTTTCAACCAAAGATGGGGTAGATCCCATTTCGGTCATCATCGATGCAGCACGCAGACTCATTGCAAACTGTGATGAACTGCTGGAAGGCATTGCACAATCCCAGATAAAAAAATAATACCCTTTTTTCAGATTCGGTAGGGGTACGGCACCTGCAGATCATTTGATCCACAGCCTGACAAATACTGAGTAATCGCATTCAAAGCAGCTATGGCACTCAATGCAGCAGAAGCGGAGTGAATTGACCAAAAAGTGGAAAAAAATTATGGGGGAATTTACATCCGTTCGGTGAAGACGATTGAACCGGCCACACGGGTGATGCGGATCGGCAGTTTCTGGCCGGGTTTTCCACCGCTGACATACATTGTGTATTTGCCGATTCTGACCACGCCGTCCCCGCGCTTTGAGATGGACTGTATTTCTACTGTCATCTCTTTGCCCTCTTCCAGCTGGTTTGCCACCGATTCCGGGCGTGCACGGCGCTTTCTGACCGGCCTGTGACTGCCGCAGGCATCACAACGCAGGAGGGTGATCCGTCCGTCCTTTACGAGGCGGGTGTCGGGTTTACCGCATTCAGAACAGATGACGTAATCTTCCGTGTATTTTACTACAAGGCCCTTGATTAGGTCATATTCAAACTTACCGTTAAAGACCGCCCGGCTTCCGTCTATCTTTCCGGATGTTCCCAGTTCACCCAGCAGAAACTTCATCAGATGGTCCGGTTCACGGCGGAGGATTGATACAATCTCTGCAAAGTTATCAAAGACAGTCGTCTTCCCCTCGATAAACACCTTTGCCGGAGGTACAGTAAACCGCCCTTCGTCACCGGACGTCTCGGTGATATTTTCATAGGCATGGTCAAGCAACGCTTCATATGGATCAGGCATGCTGGTACCATTTGTACTGTAGTGCCTTAATAGTGCTTTTTGGATGCCCCCTGTTCCGCCGGGGAAAATTTCCCTGTCATATATCCGCCCGTACGTTCTGTCCCCTGTCTGCCTGCAGGATGCCGTATGCGCATCATTATTAGCGCAGGTGTCTAACCATTTTGCATCATGGTATCTGCCGGAGACCTTGCCTATCTTGAAGAAAAACTGAAGCGGCCTATAACTCCGCTTGAATATGCCTGTTTTGAAAATCTCTGGAGTGAACACTGCAGTTATCGTTCGACAAAGGCATTCCTGAAGACCCTTCCGACCACGGGTGAGAACGTCCTTCTGGGGCCCGGGGATGATGCAGCCATAGTGAAATTTTCGGACGATATCGCGCTTGCAATTGGCATGGAATCCCATAACCATCCCAGTTATGTGGATCCTTTTGACGGGGCTGCAACCGGAGTCGGTGGCATTGTACGGGATATCATCTCCATGGGTGCCAAACCGATTGCCCTCATGGACCTCCTCTACTTCGGCCCGATCACAGAAGAGAAGAATCGGTATCTGCTTGAGCATGTGGTACAGGGAATCGGCGACTATGGCAACTGTATCGGTGTCCCGGTCGTGCGCGGAGAAGTGACATTTGACAGGGGATACTCCGGCAACCCTCTTGTCAATGTAGTCTGTGTGGGAATTGTGGACCCGGAGACATACCTTACTGCCCGGGTAAAGAAGCCCGGCAACCGGCTGGTACTCTATGGTGCAGCCACCGGCAGAGACGGCCTCGGCGGGGCATCGTTTGCCTCCCGTGACCTTTCAGAGGATGCAGAGGCCGAAGACCGGCCCTGTGTACAGGTCGGCGACCCATATACCGAAAAACTGCTCATTGACGCAACGCTTGAGATGGCGGCCACCGGAAAGATCGTGGCATGCCGTGATCTGGGTGCGGCCGGACTTGCAGGCGCCTCGTCTGAGATGTCCTCCAGTTATGGGGCCCGTATTGAAGCAGACTCTGTTCACCTGCGGGAAACCGGCATGAATGAAGTGGAGATTATGCTTGCCGAGTCCCAGGAACGGATGCTCATGGAGGTCGCAGAAGATGATATTCCGGCACTTGCGGCCATCATGGAGAAGTACAGCCTGAAATGGCGTGATATCGGAGAAGTCATAGAAGAGGCCCGCTACATCGTCACTTTTGAAGGGAATGTGGTCTGTGACCTCCCGATTGATCTGCTGGTGGAAGGAGCGCCCTGTGAGCCATGGCTTGCTGAACCATATTCACATGAACGCCCGTATCAGGCACCGGAAGGGGATATTAAAGATCTCTGCCTTTCGGTCCTCTCGCATCCTGATGTGGCAGCGAAGGACTGGATCTCACGCCAGTATGACCACGATGTGCAGCTGCGCACGGTCTCTGTTGCAGGCGGGGCCGGCCTTCTCCGGCTGGGTGACAGCGCACTCTCCCTATCCTGCGGCTGTTCCCCACGGCACATTGAACTGAAACCGTACGAAGGTGCGGCAAACACGGTCTATGAAAATGCCGCCAACCTTGCCTGTGTCGGCAGTACTCCTCTCTGTGTGGTGAACTGCCTGAACTTTGCAAGCCCCGTTCACCCGGAGATCTACTGGCAGCTGGGTGAGGCAGTCCGTGGCATGGGTGACATGGCAATTGCCGTCGGTGCTCCGGTGGTGGGTGGCAATGTCTCGCTCTACAATGAGAGTGATGAGTTTGGAACACGGATTCTTCCAACGCCTTCCATCGGGATGGCAGGGAAGGGACCGGTAATCCGGTACACACTGCCAACAGAGGGGGCCACGCTTGCCATTGCCGGTACATCTGCTCCTGCGCTGGGCGGGTCAGTACTGGATGCGGTGACCGGGTGCGGTGGCGAGGCTCCGGAGAAAGCAGATCCGTCTATTCTCGGGAAAATCCGTTCATTTACCCAAAACGGCGGGTTTGCCACTGATATTTCAGCAGGTGGGTTAATTGCAGCCCTTGCGGAGTGTGCGCCTGCTGCCACCGTCAGCCTTGCGGGTGATGCAATACATGCGCTCTTTGATGAATCTCCGGGCAGGTTCCTCGTTGCCTACACGGATAAATCTGCTGCAGAGGGACTTGACGCAGTTGAAATCGGCGCTGTCGGTGGGGATGAACTTATCATATCTGTAAGTGGAATATCTATTAGGTTCACTCTTCAGGAGACCAAAGCAGCACTGGATTCACTGACATCTGTGATGTATACTGAGTAGAAGGGGCAGAATACTACACAATATTTTCAAACGATTACGGGGGATTCCGCACAATGATGACAATTATTCTCGCAGATGATGAACCCAGCCTTCTTGAACTGGGCAAGGTTTTTCTCGAGCGTACCGGTGATCTGAAGGTGATCACCGCACTGGGGGCAGAGGATGCCATGGAGATCCTCCGATCCACGAAAGTGGATGGTATCATATCAGACTACCAGATGCCGGGGATGAACGGTATTGCATTCCTGCAGAAGGTGCGCATCCGGTATCCGGAGATGCCGTTTATGATGTACACCGGAAAAGGGCAGGAGGATGTTGTGATATCAGCCCTGAGAAACAGGTGTGATTATTATCTGCCCAAGGGCGATGATCCGAAGGCAGAGTTTGCCGAACTGGCCCTGCAGGTCAGGCGGATGGTGAGGAATAAAAACCTTGAACGGGATCTCAATGAGAGTGAGGAGCGCTATCGCCTCATCATCGAGAATTTTACCGGCATCATCCTGCAGCGTCGTGCTGATAACCGTATCATCTATGTAAACGGGGCGGTGGAGAGTATAACCGGCTATCCGGCTGAGATGCTCATGTCAGGTGACTTCAGCTGGGACACCATTGTCCACCCGGATGACCTGCCGCTTCTCTCCCGGACAATAGAAGATGCACGTGCAGACCCATCAGTTGTCAGTGTGAGTGAATATCGTATCATTACCAAAGAGGGAGATGTCCACTGGGTCCAGGAGTCATGCAACTATGTCCGGAAAAAGAGTGGGAAGATCTCCTCTGTGCACGGCACGCTCTATGACATAACCGACCGAAAGCAGATGGAGGAACAACTCATCTCCCAGCGTGATCTGGGCCTCTCCCTTGCAGCGGCCCGGTCCCTGGATGAGGCAGTTTCTCTCTGTCTGGATACCGCATCACGGGTGGCAGAGATGGGATTTGGTGCACTCTATCTGGAGGATGTTCATGCAGAGAGTTATACCCTTTCATGTGCCACCGGGTTTTCCGATTCATTTCTGGCTTCAGTGCAGGAGATTGGAAAAGATGCTCCTCTGGCCCGCCGTGTGGCGGAGGGTGAGTATATTTATGCCCGTTATTCCGATCTCCCGGAGATGCTTGGCTATACGCCCGGAAAGGAGCGGATACAGGTAATTCTTATTGTCCCCATCATCTACAACAATGCCTCCATCGGGTTTATCCTCTTAGGGTCAAACTATAGTGAAATCATTCCGGATTCAAGTCTGATGTCACTTGAGGTCATCGCCTACCAGGTTGGCAATGCCATCGCCCGCATCTGGGTTGAAGAGATGCTTGCACGGGCCGAGGTGGGTTCCGGATTTTTCAAGTCAGCACCTGCTGAATAGCAGGAACGGTGAGACCGGTCCGGAGATGATATATCCGGTCCGTATATTTTTAAAATGTGCATGGACGAAAGTTTCAGGCACGGTTTAATGAGAAATCACAGCGTGATTTTCAGAGGAAAAAAAGGTTAGTCAGAGAGGTCACGGAACTGCGGCATAAGGCCACGGACTTCACGACCGACTGATTCAATCATATGTTCTTCGCCCTGCCGTTTCAGCGAACTGTACACCGGCCGGTTGACCTGATTTTCAAGCATCCATTCGCGAGTAAATTCCCCGTTCTGGATTTCTGTGAGTATTTCGTCCATTGCGGCATATGCCTCCGGGCCGATGACCCGCGGGCCACGCGTGAGGTCGCCATATTCCGCAGTGTTTGAGATGGAGTCACGCATCTTGGTAAATCCACCCTCATATATGAGGTCAATGATGAGTTTACACTCGTGCAGCACCTCGAGGTATGCCATCTCAGGTGCGTATCCTCCATCTACAAGGGTCTCAAATCCTGCCTGGATGAGTGACGTCATGCCACCACAGAGAACTGCCTGTTCACCAAAGAGATCGGTCTCTGTCTCTTCGCGGAATGTTGTCTCAAGGACAACTGCCCGTGTGGCGCCGATTCCTTTTGCATATGCAAGAGCAATTTTTCGGGCATTGCCGGTTGTGTCCTGATGGACTGCAATG
>Ga0208905_1001074_pt1 | contig 13819 bp, 10 predicted proteins | sample AntAceMetag02UKS_FD_184776 | JGI IMG/M metagenome (GOLD analysis project Ga0208905, IMG submission 184776) | Saline lake microbial communities from Ace Lake, Antarctica - Antarctic Ace Lake Metagenome 02UKS (SPAdes) (version 2) | ecosystem: Environmental > Aquatic > Non-marine Saline and... | reverse complement strand
CCTCAAACCCAGGTCATTGGGCGGAGGGTGAGGAAGGGGGTTGGACTGGCCCACCTCCACAGGGACTCAAGCAGGGAGATCATGGGCGAAATGCCATTTCTCGCGGCGGCCTATGAAAGTGGCAGGTCGGGGCTTGAGGAGTTGGACAGACTCAAAATCAACCCTCAATTGATTGATATTGCGAGAAAAAGGCACTGGAAAAAGAGCAAAGAAGAGCTTTCTCATAACCAGATCCGAATATTAAACAAATTTGCCAGAAACTATGCATTTCTCACGGGGAATCTCGTACCCGGCTTTTACCAGCTCATTGTTGCGGCCAGGGGTGCAGTTGACGATAATTTTGCCTATGAGGTATGGGAAAAGGGGAGCGATTATCCCTGGCAGACTGAAGAGCCCGGTCTTCAGGTGCTTCGATTAAAAGGAGAAGATCTTTTCTTAGACAACAAGAGAATCAGGTTTCATCGGCAGCTGAAGACCCTGCGCAGACGCTTAGTGCCTGTTCCTGTCAAGAAAAGGAAAAGGGAGCGTCATCCGGGCGAATGGCGGAAAGATTTCAATGGGTTGTCTATCTGTTCTTATCCGCCCGAGGACGTTGCCATTGAAGGGTATGGTCATTATCTGAGAAAGAAGGCCCTTGAGATAAAGACCGAGGAAAACATGCGGATCGAGCCCTTTACCTGCTCCATTCTTGACGGTCTGGATATCAGGGAGACTATCAGGGAGTGGCCCAGCGGGACAATCTATGTGAGAGCAGAGCGGCCCTTAAAGGGAAAGGTAGGTTCTGTGGTGGTCATCTTTGATCCTGATTTTCCGGACAGGGACGGCAGGGAAGATTTTCCATGGTGCGTGACCTGGCTCGGTGAGCATAACCAGGAATCGGATATGTCCTTTTACAGCACCCCCGCAGGTGAAGTAATGGACGGTCCGGGGATCTCCAGGTGCCAGTACGGTGGCTTCATGCTGACCTACCCACCCCTGCGGGTCTATGATATCTGGAGAGACCCATTTTTTCATTTTGCCAGAAACAAACCTGAAAGACTCCTCATGGCCGCCCTCGACTACAGTCTTGAGAAACATGTGGTCTATGTGGCAGCCACATCCCCATCGGGGTGGTGCCGGAGCATGGCGGCCCGTTTAGGCAAAAAGATTATCTACCTCCCCATCGGGACCTTTTCTCCTGTCACCTTGAAAAAGATCAGGCAGTTTCACGTCTTGGACGGCCATCCTGTAAGAAGATATGCGCGTGATTATATTTGAGGACCTTAAGGACTGGCTAAGATACTCCTGAAATATTCAATGGTTTTATTAAGGCCATTTTCGACATCTATCTTCGGCTCCCACTGGAGCTTTTCTTTGGCCAAGTTGATGTCCGGTCGACGCTGCAAGGGGTCATCCTGGGGAAGGGGCTGGAAGATGATTTTGGATTTGCTCCCGGTCAATCTGATCGTCTTTTCTGCCAGATCGAGAATAGTGAATTCAGTCGGGTTTCCGAGATTTACAGGGCCTACGAAGTCGTCCGGGCCGTTCATCATCCGGATCAAACCTTCTACCAGCTCATCCACATAACAGAAAGAACGGGTCTGGGAACCGTCCCCGTAGACCGTTATGTCGCGGTTTGTCAAGGCCTGGACGATAAAGTTGCTTACTACCCGACCGTCGTTCGGGTGCATGCGGGGGCCATAGGTGTTGAAGATCCTGACCACCCTGATATTGACCTTGTTCTGGCGGTGATAATCAAAAAAGAGGGTCTCAGCGCAACGCTTTCCCTCATCATAGCAGGACCTGGGACCGATGGTATTGACATTGCCCCAGTAATCTTCATTCTGGGGATGTACTGTCGGGTTACCGTAGACCTCGCTGGTAGAGGCCTGGAGGATCTTAGCCCCGACCCTTTTGGCAACGCCCAACATATTGATTGCCCCCATGACGCTGGTCTTTACGGTTTTGACCGGGTTATACTGGTAGTGGATGGGTGATGCAGGACAGGCCAGGTTATATATCTCATCCACTTCAAGGAATATGGGATGAACAAGGTCGTGACGTATCAGTTCAAAATTGGGTCTGCCAATGAGATGACCGATATTGCTCTTGGCGCCGGTAAAAAAATTATCTAAGCATAAGACATCATGGCCATCTTCTGTTAGACGATCACAGAGATGGGACCCTAAAAACCCTGCGCCGCCGGTGACGAGAATGCGTTTCTGAAGATGTATCATTACTTATTCCTCTCTATGGAAGTTTCGTCTCAAATCACGCATGAGGCGTGACTCCGGGATACTGGATGCTGGATGCTGGATACTGGATACTGGATACTGGTCGAAGATCCCGTTTTTAGCGGGGATAAAGACTTTCCTATTTAGGCTTAAATCTTCAGGCCTTGGCCAATAAAGACGATTAAAAATGCGTCAGACCGGGTTTGCCTATGGGAAAAACGTTGAACCCTATTTCAAACAGTTTCTCGTGATCGAGGATGTTTCTGCCGTCAAAGATGAAGGCCGGTTTGGCCATTGACCGGTATATTTTTTTATAATCAAGATCCGCATATATCGCCCATTCGGTCATGACGGCAATCGCACTGCAGCCGGCGGATGCCTCATAAGGATCTTCAACATAGGATAACTCCCCGGCCACGTCTCGCAGGTCTTTCATTGCATTTTTCAAGGCCTTTGGGTCGGTAATTACCACACTCGCCCTTTCTTCGATCAGCCTCTTTGCGGCAAAAATAGCCGGACTCTCTCTGGTGTCTCCTGTGTCAGCCTTAAAGGCAAACCCGAAGAGACAGATCCTTTTGTTGGCCAACGTGTTGAACATAACGTTAAGCATGTTCAGGATGAAGCGTTCTTTCTGGTAATCGTTAATTCTGACCACGCCCTCCCAGTAATCGGCCACTTCTTTGAGATCGTAGTATCGGCAGAGATAGACGAGATTCAGGATGTCTTTCTTAAAGCATGATCCTCCAAATCCGACACTGGCGTTTAAGAACTTGTTTCCAACGCGACTGTCCATGCCCACGGCGCGTGCGACCTCCTCAACGTCTGCGTCAGCCTTTTCACAGAGGGCAGAGATGGAATTTATTGAAGAGATCCTCTGGGCTAAGAAGGCGTTAGCAACCAGCTTGGAAAGCTCGCTGCTCCAGATATTTGAGGTTATTATCCGTTCTCCACGTATCCAGTTGGAATATATCTCAACTAAGACATCCCTTGCCTTGAGGCCGTTTGGGGTTTGCGTTGACCCAATGAGAACCCGATCAGGATCTTCCAAGTCTCTTATGGCGGTGCCTTCGGCCAAAAACTCAGGATTTGAGAGGACATCAAAGCGGATGCCGTTGTCCGCAGATGTGAGGATCCTTTCCATGGCCTGAGCGGTCTTTACCGGCAGTGTGCTTTTCTCAACAATTATCTTATTTGATTTGGAATATTTCCGTATCTGTCTCGCGGTCTTGTCCCAGTATTGAAGGTCGGCGGCCATGCCCGCACCGGCGCCGAATGTCTTGGTAGGGGTGTTTACGCTCACGAAGATGATTTCAGATTCCCTTATCCCAGTTTCAACTTCTGTGCTGAAGAAGAGATTCTTGCCCCTCGCGGCCTTAACCACTTCATCAAGCCCAGGCTCATAAATGGGAAGGTCATCCGAGTTCCACTGGGCAATGCGCTCGGGGTCGATATCCACGACGGTCACCCTGTACCGCGGGCATTTATAGGCGATCATCGCCATGGTGGGACCCCCAACGTAGCCTGCGCCTATGCATAGAATGTTTTTTTCAAAGCTCATTTCGGCTTTTCTCCGGAGTTTGTTAAATGATTGAATCGCCCAGGGAACGTTGATTTGCTACCAGATAATCTTGTAATACTAACAAATTCCATATCAAGAGTCACTGAAAAAGTTGACGGCAACCCCTGTCATGTTCTAATCTCTCAGTACCCGGAACGAGGAGATAAGATAGGCATATGAGCGTACTTTATTGGATCTATATGGTTGTCACCAGCGGACTGTTCCTTCTTTTATTCCCCTTTTTCTTGCTTTATACAAGGGTAACCGGACGTTACAGCCATCATCTCAGAGAACGTCTCGGGTTTATGCCCTTAGAAGCAGTTCAACGAATTACCGGGCGCCCGAGGATCTGGATTCACGCTGTTTCTCTGGGTGAGGTCAAGGTGGCGGCATCGATTATAGAGGCACTCAGACATATCATACCGGGCTGCTCCATCATTATTTCCTCCATGACCGAACATGGGCGCAACCTGGCAAGGGAAACCTTTGGGGAGGAGGTCTTGGTGGTTTACTCACCCATCGACTTTGTAGGGTCTGTTCGAAAGGCCCTTTCCCTTTTCAGACCCGATGTAATGATCTTTCTTGAAACCGAGATCTGGCCTGCCTGGCTTTTCGAGGCCCGGCGTATGGGGATAAAGACGGCCCTCATAAACGGCAGGATTTCTGTAAGGTCGATTCATGGATATCTTAAACTGCGCCCTTTTTTTAAGGAGGTCCTCAAGAATCTCGATCTTTTCAGTATGATCGTCGAAGAAGACGGAGCCCGTATCAGATCTATGGGTGCGGACCCGTTGAGGATTGAAATAAATGGAAACGCCAAATATGATCTTTTTGCCACAGCCCCTGATCCGAGTATAGAGATGAAGATGCGCCGGACCTTGAACCTCGATACCTCCGGGAGGATTATTGTTGCGGGCAGCACCCGCCAGGGTGAAGAGGAAATGATCCTGGATGCCTACGTAAAGGCGCTTGGGGAGTTCCCGGACACCATCCTTATTATTGTGCCGAGGCATATCGACAGGACTTCCGAGATCGGTGCGCTGATCAACGACCGGGGCCTAAAATATCAATTGAGGACGGAAATCGGTGAGGGCAAAGGAAAGCGGACAGAAAAGGTTATAATAATCAATACTTTTGGTGAGCTGTTCAAGATTTACAGTATTGGGACTATCGTGTTTTGCGGCGCCAGCCTGGTACCCTTGGGAGGGCAAAATCCCCTGGAACCGGCAGTATGGGGAAAGGTCGTGCTCTATGGTCCTTCCATGGAGGATTTTTTGGATGCAAAAGATTTGCTGGAAAAGGCAGGGGCCAGCGTGCCGGTTTTGACACCTGGGGAGTTAGGGGAAAAGATCCTCTGGTTGCTCGGTCATCCTGAAGAATCCATGGGCTTTGGTGACCGGGCCCGGGAAGCAGTGCTCAAAAATCAAGGAGCAGCGGAAAAACATGCAAGGGCCATAGAAAGGCTTCTTAGCGACCAGTATTAGAAAGGATGGAGATCATGAAAAGCTATAGAAAAGAATTGTGGTTCCAGGTGCCTTCAAGAAGGGCCTTCATAAACATCACACCCGAGGTGGACGAATGCCTCAGGGAAAGCAAAATCAAAGAGGGTCTGGTTCTCGTAAATGCCATGCATATAACGGCGTCGGTCTTTATCAACGACGATGAATCAGGGCTTCATCACGATTACGACGTGTGGCTGGAAGAGTTGGCCCCCCATGAGCCTGTTTCAAAGTACAGGCACAATGTTGGAGAGGATAATGCTGACGCCCATATGAAGCGACAGATTATGGGGAGGGAGGTAGTGGTTGCGGTGACAGAGGGAAAACTGGATTTCGGGACCTGGGAGCAGATCTTTTATGGTGAGTTCGACGGCAGACGAAGAAAGCGCGTCCTTGTGAAGATTATTGGAGAATAATTAGCGAATGGAAACGAAAGAAAACCGGGCAAGCGGTGCCTGGATAAAGAGGATTTCGCCCCAGCTCAGCCCCCCGAGTTTAAAGGATAATACCGCTGATGTGGACCGCCTAATCAAGGGGATAAAGAAAGGGCTTGGGGGTGAAGAAGTGAGTGTGGATTTCGCGCAAATCAGAGGAGTGACCCGCTCTCTCAGGCAGTTCGATTATGAAGTATCTGCGGCCCTTTTTCAGGAACATAACTGCTGGCATCTCATTGATGTTTTTAGCGCGCAGGGTGGGGGTAATATCTATGGCCTGGCCATTGACTTAGGGAGTTCAACCCTTGTTCTCCGGCTCATGGACCTCGAAAACGGGGAAATCAGTGATGAAACCTCATTTCATAACCCCCAGATTGAGATCGGCGCGGACATCCTTACCAGGATCCATTTTGCTGCCCAGGAGGGGGGGCTTTCAAAACTACAGGACATTTTGATTGGAAAACTCAATGAAGAGATCAACAAATTAACAAAGAAAAATGGTATTGGCTCAGAATCGATAGTGGGTATGTCTGTGGCCGGAAACACCACAATGACGCATCTTTTTTTGGGGCTGGATCCCCACTGGATCTGCCGGGAACCTTATATTCCCGTGGTCAACAGTCCGGGACTGTTGAAATCCCGAGACCTGGGCATTAAGATCAATCCAGGGGCCCCGATTCTGATTTCTCCAAATGTGGGCAGCTATTTCGGCGGTGATCTCATAGCAGGGATATTGGCCTCCGGGATGACCCATCAGAGAGAGACAGCTTTCTTAGTTGATGTGGGAACCAATGCCGAGGTGGTTATCGGAAACAGAGACTGGCTTATGGCCTGTGCCGGGGCCGCAGGACCTGCTTTGGAGGGCGGCGTTGCCAGCATGGGGATGATGGCCGGTCCGGGGGTTATCGATCGGGTGGTCATTGATCCGGCTACGCGTGAGTTCGAGATAAGGTCTATCCCGGATGCCGGGTCTATTAAAGCGCCACAGGGACAAAAGCTTGTGGGGATCTGTGGCTCGGGACTCATTGATCTTGCGGCACAGCTCTTCTTGGCCGAGATGATCGATCTAAGGGGAAAGTTTGTGGCCGAGAGGTGCGGTAATCGCCTTGTGGAGATCAATGGGATCAGGCATCTAATTGTGGTTCCTTCTAAAGATTCCGGGACGGACCAGGCCCTTACCCTCAGCCAGACCGATATAGACGGGCTGATACGTTCCAAGGCCGCCATGTACACCATCCTGACCACCATTGCCAATACCGTTAATATTTCTTTGAGGGAGATCAGCAGGTTTTACGTTGCCGGAACCTTCGGCTCTTATATAGACCCTCAATCGGCCATTACCATCGGGATGATCCCTGATCTCCCCCTTGAAACTTATGTTTCCTTAGGAAATACTTCCCTTAATGGAGCAGGCATGGCGCTCCTTCAAACTGATGCCAAAGACGAGCTCTTTCAGATACGAGATCAGGTTACATATCTCGAGCTCAACGTAAACCAGGAATTTATGAATCTTTTCAGTGCGGCCAAGTTTATTCCCCATACGGACAGATCCCTGTTTCCGTCTGTGAAGACAGGAAATTTTTGATTTTTTCTGGGAGCTTGTCCGAGAATGAGAAATTTTTTGCAAGGTCAAGGAAGGCGAAGATTTTAACCGCAGGAATACATTGAGTATTTTGAGTCCCGCCGCGGCGGGATGAGCCTGACGCAGAGATTGCGGAAAATAGCCATTCTCGGACAGCCTCCAAGGATCGTTTCCCGGCATGAGTCCTCCTTTACATCGAGCGTCAAAAAGAAAAAAATGGCGGGTCTTTATTATGCCCATAAACGGGATCTGGTTAATCTTATTAGTTTTACTCCTGGGTTTCTCCTTCTATTTGTTTTATCCGAAAATCGAGAATTTCTTTATCTTTTATCCTGATCGTTCCCTTGAGACCGTTCCAACGAATTGGGGCTTAAACTATGAGGACGTGTCCTTTGAAGCCGGAGACGGGACAAAATTGCATGGATGGTTTTTCCCACTGCCGGGTAAAGAACCCACTATCCTTTTTTGTCACGGGAATGCAGGCAATATCTCCCATCGTATTGAGAATGTTAAACTGCTATTGGATTACGGTCTCCAGGTCTTCATCTATGACTACAGAGGATATGGCAGGAGCAAGGGGAGACCTTCAGAGGCCGGTCTCTATCAGGATGGCCTGGCAGCCTATGATTATCTCATAGAGCACAAGAGGATTTTACCTGACAGAATTATCCCCTTTGGACGTTCCCTCGGGGCTGCGGTCGCCATGGAAATAGCCACGAAAAGGGATGTAAGAACACTCATAATCGAGAGCGCTTTTACCTCTACCAAGGACATGGCGAAAAGCATGTTCCTTTTTCAGCTCTTATCGCCTTTCTTGCCACCCCACTACAACAACCTGAGAAAAATCAAGGGGATCACTGTCCCCAAACTCATTATCCATGGTGATACCGATGAGATCATACCGTTTTCAATGGGACAAAGGCTGTATCGGGCAGCTAATGTCCCCAAATATTTTTTCCCGATAAGAGGCGCCGGACATAACGACACCTATTTTGTTGGAGGAAAGAGATACTTCCAAATCTTTTCCGACTTTGCAAAAACCTCCAGGATAGAGGCCCATGATACCCAATGATCCCCCGGAATCTGGAAGACGAAATCATTAGGGCTGAAGATATTCTTGTTAAAAATGAGTATGACTTCAGCGCCAAGTATTTAACCCTTCGTCATTTACACACTGTTGTCAAGACAAGCCCTGAAACAGCCCGTTCAGAAACTATCCTTGCCCTCAATGGGATTTTTCACAATTCGGCAATCTCAAGCCAGACACAATCTTTCTTTCTGTTTAGAGAAGCGGCCAAAGTCCTCTGCTTTATTGCCGTCAACCCGATTGACCGACCCTTAGCCGAGGAGGCCTACGCTGTACTGTTGAATATCCTTGGTACAATGGCCGGAAATCCTCATAGGGCGACTGCAGAGGCCTTGGGCTCTCTCCCTGTGTCCATTTTGGGCCCTGAAATAGAGGCCCGGACAGCTAAGAATATTCCCCGTGTGAACTGGCAAGAGGTCTTAGAGGGAGCGGGCGCTACCGGCTCTAATCCTCCTTTCTTTGTCGGCAGGAGTATCGTTAGGGCCGTTAATGGAGATGGCCGATTGCTGATCGTCAAATTGGCATTGGCCGAGGATTCGCCGCAATCCTTATACGAGGAATCTCTATGGCTGAAACATCTCTGTTCAGATGGCTATTACTTTCCCGTTAGATTCAACATACCGGTTGTTATAAAGGTTCGGGGAAGCTATTTGTTCAGGTTAGAGAACCGACCTGTTAGTCTCCCTGAAAAGGCAAAACTCCATCCGGAACAGTATGCAATCGGTTTTATTTCTCACCGGGATTATTTCACCTATCCCAATGACCACAGAAAGGAAAAGCAGCTGACAAGGGAACAATTCAAGGAGGTGATACTCAGGAATGCCTTTTTATTCGGAAAGCTGACATCGTGGGGAATTGTCCATTCTGCGCCGATTCCGCTTTTTCACAACCGAATGCAGGGATTTAGAAGGAGAGACAATGGCCTGTATGAATGGCAGCGGGGAGGGCGGCTCGACAGGTGGCTTGATTCCTGCCGCTATCCTAATTTCGGTCTTACGGGCATAAGGGACCTTGAACATCTCCTCCCTTTCAAGGGGAGCAGCCGCTCTCTTTACGGTCATATCGGCACACAGCTATTGAGCCTGTGCCTGGTTGTGGGGAGCTATTTTCGCAATAAAGATAGGGCAAAAGTTGGGTTCGACACGCAAGGCGACCCGGTTGACGCCCGGGATCTTTTCGATAAACAGTTTCTCAAAGAGGTTATCCGGGGAATCTTTGGCAGTTATTATCATGGGTTTGTGGGGAAGGAGTTTTGCGGAGCTTTGCCTGTTGATTTTGATGAACTCAGTGCCAGGATGGTCGATGAGATGGGCGTCGATCGCTATATGGAGGAGATATTGAGGGTAGTGGACCAAAGAGAGATGACAGACAAAGAATTCGCCAGTTTCCTGGAGGAGAGGGGATACTCAGAAGAGGCGGCAAATGGTTTTAAAAAAGGCCTGGAAGAGATCACTATCCATACCGGTCCACATTTAGGCGGATTCAATCAGAGAACGTCCCTGCCGGAGCTCATTGAATCCGTAGGGTCCATGTCTGCCTTGTGTATTCTTGGCAGATATCGCAGGGGAAAATTGGTGAAGAGTGAAACGTGATGGTTTCGTAAAAAGTCGGAAAGTTCGGAATTGCGAGTAATACCCTTCACGCTAACTACTTACACTAATTAGTAATTCCTGAATCCCTGAATCCCTAAATCCATGTAAAAAGGACTTTTTACATGGGCGTTTTACTTTGCGTAACTGTGAAGTCCGGCTAAGTAGTTAACACCGAAATAGGTAAAAAGGACGCAGGCAAAGCCGATCATAGAGAGGATAGCAATTCTTTTTCCCTTCCAGCCCCTCACCATTCGTGAATGGATCACCGAGGCATATATAAACCAAGTAATAAGAGACCAGGTCTCTTTCGGGTCCCAACTCCAGTAGGTCCCCCATGCCGAATGGGCCCAGACAGCTCCGGTTATGATGCCAAGGGTCAGCATAAGGAAGCCTACGACGATCATCTGATAATTAAGGTCATCAAGGATCCTCAGCCCGGGTATAAGTTTTAAGAAGATGTTGTTTCGCTCTTCACTATCTAAGCGCTTTAACAGGTACATGAGGCTGAGACCAAAGGATAGAGCAAAAGCAGCGTACCCGAAAAAACAGGTGATTACGTGACTGATAAGCCAGTTACTCTTGAGTGCAGGGATGAGCGGCTGGATGTGGCTGCTGATATTTGGAGAGAAGGAGGCATAGGCCATGGCGAGAAATGCCAGTGGCGTGACAAAGGTACCGAACGTCCTGTTCTTGGTTCTCCATTCAACGATCATATATAGAAGCATTAAGGTCCATGCAAAAAAGACTAATGATTCGTAGAGATTGGACAAGGGCGCGTGCCCAACACCCAGGCTGTACGATTCCACCCACCTGAGAATGATTGCCACGGTCTGGGCAAGGAGTCCTATCAGAGAGGCAAAGGTGCCGATACGGGCAAGAATCTCGCGATTCATGACCATGGCGAGGAGGTAAAACATGAACGCGGCAAAGTAGACAAAAGTCGTGTAGCTGAGGATAATCGAATTAAGCATATGTTTTAGCCCTTTTTACCAAATAGATCCTTGAGGTCATTTGTCAGATGTTCCAGTTCCCTTTGAAGCCCTACCGGGTTTTTGTTCGCCGTGCCTGCCGCACTTATTTTCATCCCTTGATCTGTCTTTAACAGATGAACCCAGATCCTCATGTGTGACAGAAAAAAGGTCACAAAAAGACCAGCGATCATAAAAAAGCATCCGATCCAGACAATGGATACGCCTGGGTCTCTGTTTACCTGAAGCCCGGTATAGAATTTGGTTTCCAGGCCATCTAAGAAAAAGGTATAAGGCTTAAAAGCAGAAGGGTTAAATTTTGGAGATTTAAGCATCGGCTCAGGGAGCATTTTTCGGGCCATTTCTCCGTGCTTGAACACCCAGAAGTCAACAGGTTTACCCTGATTGGGCTGGACCGAAATCAAGGCTGCCTGGCCCATCTTCATGATGTCTCCCCTCACATCAATCACCTTGAATTTCCCTTCTCCGCCCGGCAATGCAATAGATTTCCCGGCCTCAACCTTCATGTCAATGACAGTAGGTTGAGCAGTGTTACAGGATATTTTCACCCTAACCGTTTTCCCTGGTATGCTTCCATAATTTGCCTGATAAAAGGTGATCCCCATGAATTCTACCGGGTGGTTGACCAAGAGCTTTTCCTTAGCCATTTCTTTCCCTTTTACAAGAAAGCTTAGATCGGAGCGGTACTCCTTGGGAGCACCGTTTTCATAGAAGTCCACAGTGAATTTATCGCAACGTACAGTAAAATCCAGCTTCAAGGGCCTCATCGTTTTTCTGAGCATGACGGTGTCTATCTGCTCCCCTGCTAAGATGTTTACGTAGGCATCAAAGCCAAAAAAGGAGCCCACTAAAGAGCCGACAATGATAAGGAGCACGCTCAGATGAACGAGGTAGACGCCGAAATGGGAATAGTTCCCTCTTTCTCCATAAAAAAATAGGTTTGCGCCAACCTCCTTTTTCCTGGTTTTTTTGTATCGGGATTGAAATAACTTATTCACCTTATTTGCGATTTCTTCGGGTGTTCCCTGGGCCAAGAAAGATTGATGCGGGGGCAAATTATCAAAGGGTTTTGTCCTATCGGGTTCAGGTCGGAGGGTAAAGCGTTTCCATGCCGCTGGAAATCTATCCACAGAGCAGATAACGAGGTTCATGGCAAGACACCCGATAAGGACCCTGAACCATATTGAGTGGTACATGTCAAAAAAGTCAAGGGAGGTAAAGATCTGGAGCATCGCTGGGTTGAGACGTCTCGCAAATTCAGCGGCGCCCTGCTCCTGGGGAACCACTGTTCCTAAGATGGATACTATAGCTAATATGATCAGGAGCACAATAGTCAGCTTAACCGAGCTGAAAAAGCCCCAAATGACGTTTGACCGGTTTTTCGATTTTGAATTCACCATAATTATAGCTTTTAAGAAAAAGAAGTTGAACAAACCCGCACTCAGGGCCTTTGCGGGTGTTAGGGCCTTCGTAGATGCGCTTCCAATGAAAGCGTCTTGTCCTAATAACACAGGTTCCAGAAATCTGCAATTCCAAATTGCGGTTCAAAATGTTTGACCATTTCCCACTTATCATGTAATAGGAGTTGCGGGACAATGGGATTAGATTCGATTCTTCAATCACTCAATTTTGATGGCCTAGCAAAAAGTCTCCAAAGCCGTCACTCCCGCGAACGCGGGAGTCCAGTTCCGTCGCGGCGGGATTGATTCCCCTGGATTCCCGCGTTCGCGGGAATGACAATAACGGATGTTTTCTGACTTTTTACGAGTTCATCAACTTTATTTTAAGGAGAACCCTATGCTTGAGCTTAAATTCGTCAGATCCAATCTTGGAGACATCAAGGAGATGATAAAAATTAGGGGATATGACCTGGATATTTCCAGATTCGAGACCTTAGACCAAGAAAGAAGAGGTAAGCTGAGTGTCCTGGAAGGGCTGCGCCATCAGAGGAACCGTGTGAGCGAAGATATCGCTGCCATGAAAAAGAGGGGAGAAGATGCCGCAAATATAATCGCGGAAATGAAAGAGGTCTCTTCAGAGATTAAGGAAAAAGAGAAAGAACTCCCAGGAATTCTCGAAGAACTCAACGATCTGCTCATGGTTATTCCAAACATTCCTGATGAATCTGTCCCAGTTGGAAAGGATGAAAATGATAACCCGGTTATTCGCACCTGGGGTAAGATCAGAGAGGTCGATTTTGCCCCCCGTCCTCACTGGGATATCGGGGAAGGGTTGGGTATTTTAGATTTTGAATGTGCTGCCAAGCTTGCAGGCTCGAGATTTGCGCTTTACCGAGGTGCAGGTGCTAAATTGGAGAGAGCCCTCATCAGCTTTATGCTCGATATTCACACTAACGAGCACAATTACACTGAGATTCTGCCACCTTTTATGGTAAATGCGGCCTCCATGGTCGGCACTGGACAGTTGCCGAAGTTCAAAGAGGATCTATTCAAGGTGGAAGGATGGGACCTCTATCTGATTCCCACTGCAGAAGTCCCCGTCACAAATATACATCGGGACGAGACACTGGCAAAGGAAGATCTCCCAATTTATTATGTGGCCTATACCCCCTGCTTCCGATCAGAGGCAGGGTCCTACGGAAAAGACACCCGCGGTCTTATCAGACAGCATCAGTTTAATAAAGTAGAAATGGTCAAGTTTGTGAGGCCGGAAGAATCTTATGACGAATTAGAAAAACTGACCCGAAATGCAGAAGAGATCCTCAGACGTCTTGAGCTTCCATATCGGGTAGTTTCATTATGCACAGGAGACCTCGGTTTTTCCGCGGCAAAGACCTACGACCTCGAAGTATGGCTCCCGGGTCAGGATCTTTATCGCGAGATATCTTCATGCAGCAATTTCACT
>Ga0208905_1001073_pt1 | contig 13822 bp, 11 predicted proteins | sample AntAceMetag02UKS_FD_184776 | JGI IMG/M metagenome (GOLD analysis project Ga0208905, IMG submission 184776) | Saline lake microbial communities from Ace Lake, Antarctica - Antarctic Ace Lake Metagenome 02UKS (SPAdes) (version 2) | ecosystem: Environmental > Aquatic > Non-marine Saline and... | reverse complement strand
ATCGGGAAATACATACAGCGCGCATAGTGTTTGAACACGTATTGTGTGAACGGGAAAGAGAGACAAGATGGAAATCAGCATGCCAACACGTAGAATCCTGGGATTCGGGAAGCGGCAACGTCTAATGCATTCAAGTGTATTCCGGTTTATTTGTCGTTCAAATAAAGAGATCGTCGGCAAAGAAGATACACATCGGATGCCAGATGGAAATATTCCTGATCACAATCATTCCTCTTCATCCTTTCCGCCACCGGAGATGGATAACGGGAAAACCTCAAACAGATATAGTCTGCGCAATAGAATAGGGCTCGTGCTGGGGCCGATTTTCCTGTTGCTGGTGATGCTACTCCCTCCTTCGAGCGGGATGTATTCCGTTGCATCCAGGATGGCATTAAACTCTGTAAATCCAGAACAACTGCAGCATGCAGTTTCGCGCCAACTGCTGATATTGGATAAAAACGGCAAAATACAAGAAATCCCTGATACGCCGGCTTTTCTGGCATGGGCAGAGATCGACAGCCCGGAGATTCATACAGCTGTTCTCAAAAAAGCCGTGGCTATGAAAAACTGCCTGGCAGTGCTGATCCTCATGGTTGTATGGTGGGTTTGTGAGTCCGTGCCCTGGGGGGTGACCGGCCTGATACCTGCGGCACTGTTTCCGATTTTAGGTGTTGCAAATGCTACCGATGCAAGTGCTCCATACGGGCATAAGATTGTTATCCTGTTTATCGCGGCTTTTTTTATTGCCCAGGCCATGTTGAAATGGAATTTTCACAGGCGGGTGGCCCTGTTTATCGTTGATAAAATCGGGGCAAGCCCAAAACGTATTGTCCTGGGATTCATGCTTGCCTCGGCTTTTCTTTCGATGTGGATATCCAATACCGCCACCGCCATGATGATGATGCCCATGGGATTGGCTATTATCCTGCACACAGCGGAAGTGGGCAGGCGTATGCAGAAAGCGGGAGAGCTTGCAAACGTGAATTTCACACCGGGGGTTTACATATTCGGCAGCTGTCTGATGCTGGGAATCGGTTATGCCTGCAACAGCGGTGGGATGGGGACCTTAATCGGAACGCCACCCAACATAATCTATGCCGGGCAACTGGAGCTTCTTTTCCCCGGGTCACCGCCTACAGATTTTGCCGCCTGGCTCATTGTGGGCATACCTCTATGTGTGTTGACCACATTATCTCTGTGGGCGCTGCTCGTCTTTTTCCTCAGGCGGCCTGAAATTGCAGAAATTCCCGGAGGGGCAAGGCTGATCAAGGAAGAAAAACGCAAACTCGGGCCATGGAGCAAGGGGGAAAAAGCGATCGGGACCATTCTTTTAATAACAGCCTTGGCCTGGATGTTTCGGGATGAGAAACACATCGGAGATCTTACAATCTATGGTATCAACACCCTCTTTCCCTGGGTGCACGATTCAACGATTGCCGTACTGATGGCTGTGTTGTTGTTTACCATTCCGATTGATTTGAAAAAAAGTGAGTTTGTCCTTACCTGGGATTGGGCACTCAAAATTCCCTGGGGGTTGATATTATTGTTCGGAGGCGGGTTTTCGCTGGCGGCAGGCATGAGTGATACGGGAGCCGCCACATGGATCGGCTATCAGTTGACCGGCCTTGCCCAGTGGCCGCTTGTCGGGCTCATGTTTGCGGTATCTTTTGTCGTAGCCATGGTATCCACTGTGGCTACAAATACAGCCGCTACAACCGTATTTATGCCTATACTCGGTACAATGTCACTGGCTACTCATTTTGATCCAAGATTTCTTATGATACTCGGATGCCTGGCGGCTCAATGCGCTTACGCCTTGCCGGTAGCGGCGGCTCCGCTGGCTATATGTTTTGGGTCCGGCTACATCAGGATGACCGATTTTGCGAGAATCGGCATTATCAGTTCAATTGTCGCTATTCTGATTGTTGTTTTAGGCTCTTTACTGCTCTTGGGGCCGGCATTCGGCGTTTCAGCTCATGTTGTACCGTCCTGGGCCATAGGTTTGCCGGGATGATGGCCGAAATGTTTTTACATCCAGTATGTTTTCAGGAAAAAGGTAGTGGCAATGCAGAAACAAACAATGATGAATCGTGTGGTTGTTGTTACCGGCGCCGCCAGTGGTATCGGGGCTGCTATTTGCGCTGAGTTTGGCAAACATGGCGCAAAAATTGCGCTCATAGATGTAGATGAGCAAAACCTCGAAGCACGCAAGCGGGAACTCATTGCACTCAATATCGATTCTTTTGCATGGAAATGCGATGTCAGCATGACAGATCAGTGTCAGGCAGTAATGCGTCAGGTCATCTCGCATTACGGAGGCATTGATGTGCTCGTCAACAATGCTGGTATTACGCAGAGATGCGCCTTTGTCGATGCGCAGATTTCCATGTACCGCAAAGTAATGGATGTAAACTTTTTTGGTGCACTCAATTGCACTGCCCCCGCAATCGAAAGTCTGATCAAGCGCCAGGGGACAATCGTTGTTACATCGAGCATTGCTGGTCTCACACCTGTCTTGGGCAGGACAGGATACTGTGCCAGTAAGCATGCCCTGCATGGATTTTTTTCCACCCTGCGGGCCGAACTAAAAAAACATGGTGTGCATGTGCTAATAGTCTGCCCAGGCTTTACCAGTACAAATCTGCAAATCAGGGCCCTCGGCGGTGACGGCTCTGTCACCTCTCATCCGCAGTCAAGGATCGGTGAACAGGCATTGCCCGAGGATGTTGCCGGGGCAATATACCGTAGTGTGCTGAAAAGAAAATCTCTGCTGGTTCTCACCCCGATCGGAAAAATTTCCTATTTGTTTCACAAATTTGCCCCTGGATTATACGAGCGTGTCATGGCCAGACAATTACAAGGTGAAATCGAAGGGTAGGGAAAAGTAAATGACCCCGCCCACAGGACGGGGCAATCCAAAAAATTTTCAGTGCACCTTGCGTTTTTCGTTCGTCCAGTACTTTTCCTTGACTACTCTGCGCGCGATCTTGCCGTTGGGATTTTTAGGAAGCTCATCCACGAAATCGATCGACCGAGGTTTCTTATATCCTGCCAGGGCCTGTTTGCAGAAATCGATCAATTCGTCTTCACTCGCTGATATGTCTTTATTCAGGGCTACCACCGCCTTGACCGTTTCACCCCAGGTGTCATCGGGTACGCCGATCACGCAGGCCTCATGGACCGCCGGGTGAGAACACAGAACCTGCTCAATTTCCGAGGGATATACATTGAATCCTCCGGAGATAATGGTTTCTGATTTGCGGTCCTTGATGTAGATATAGCCATCGCTGTCCCGTGTTGCGATATCGCCCGAGTGGATCCACCCGCTTTGCAGCACCTTTTTTGTCAGCTCCGGCTCCTTGTAGTAGCCCATCATTACATCCGCACCACGCACAATAATTTCCCCGAGTTGTCCCGGGGAAACTTCCTTGCCGTCTTCATCGACAACCTTGACCTCGGTCTCGAAAACAGGCCTGCCGCACGACTCCAAGCGATCTTCGCACCCGCTCTCTAAGGCATTGATATGTTCTTTGGCGGTTAATATCGTAGTAAAGGACGTGGTTTCCGTCATACCGTATCCTTGGATCAGAATCGGACCGAAGAGCTCGATCGCCTGCCTGATTCCCGCCTTTGACATGGGAGCGGCTCCGTAGAATATTCCCTTCAGGCTGCTCAAGTCATATTCTTTTAGCCCGGGATGGAGCAGGATCATGTTGATCATGGCCGGCACCATCATTATATAATTTACTTTTTTACGCTCGATGGTTTCCAGGAGGATTTTTATGTCAAAGCGGTTCAAGATCAGGTTGCAGCCACCGGAAAACATCACCGGCATGAGAAGCATGCCGCTGACATGGGTGATTGGCCCGGCATGGGCAAATATGTCGCCGGGTTCCACCCTGATATCCGGGATCATGGTGGCTTTAAGGATCATGGCCATCCGGTTTTCAAAGCTCTGCATTACTGCTTTGAGTCTTCCGGTAGTGCCCGAACTGTATGAGAGCACAGCCAGATCATCACGATCAACCTCTACTTCGGGAAACGCATCGCTGCTTTGAGCGAGGAGCGGTTCATAGGCAATGCATTCGTCCGAGAGTCCGTCAAGGCCTATAATATGCGCTACTCTCGGAAGCTCTTTTCTGTTTTCAATGATTGATTTCACATGAAATGCATCGACGATTACAACGCGGGCTTCCGCGTTGTTTAAAACATGTACAGCCTCGGTGGTTGAAAGACGGGCATTCATGGAAATACGTACAAATCCTGCCTTGAAACATGCCACCTCGGTTTCAACGATCTCGGATCTGTTCCAGGCGTAAATCGCTACTTTATCCCCTTTGTGCAACCCGAGCGACAACAATCCCTGGGCCAATTGATTGGTTCTGTTATCGAGCTCTTTGTAAGTATAGCTTTTCCTCTCATCAATCAGGGCCGGATAATCCGGATAATAGACGGCGCTACGAGAGATATATTTTCCCAGGTTCACATATTGCTCCTTGACAGTATTGAGAAAACAAACACTCAATGCAACTGCCCTAATTTCATATAAAATTGTAGTATTTATTTTTATGCGATAATGGAGATTTTTTCAAGGCAGAAACATCCGCAATTCAAAATAATTAGAATTCCGGGGGCTGCTGCCGCGGTTGAAGCGGGTAAGGATATGGCATCGGATGCAGCGGAGGCTGTGGAAGCAACAAAAGAAGGGAGCACGCAATAAGGATGAGTAAGCGCAGAAAATTTTAGCAGCAGGTACCATATAACAACCAACAAAGGCAGGGCTTCACACAGGCCCTGCCTTTTTCATTGATTGCCGATTGAAAGAGTGGACGAAACAAAGAGGGCAATGACACACGCTTTCAGGAAGTTATCGATCAACGCCTTGATTTACGCGTCTTAGAAAGTCGATTCGAGAAGAGAGAAAAAATGACGATTATACGTTCCGGCTGAATATCATTGACAATATTATCTAAAAATGTTTTTCTTTTACTGTTACAGAATACTATCTCACGTTATTTTAGAAATTGCCAAAACTGCGAAACTTGTCACTTCGAATCCTCCTTTCTATTCCAATTCCATCGCCCACAGAAGAATCCTGAAAGCATCAAAACATCTTTAAGACTTACCAAGGGGGGTAAATTGAAAATGGATGCGAAAATATTTGACGTCATTATAATCGGAAGTGGACCAGCCGGCATGACAGCCGGATCATTGCTTGCCGATTCGGGCAAAAAAGTCCTTATCGTCGATTCAGGCGACAGGCTCGGAGGCAGAGCATGCGGATTCGAATACCGGGGGTTTACCCTGGATTACGGGATGCATCTTATGATTACCTCCGATGAAGGGGTACTGGGGCAGACGCTCAACAAACTCGGAATCAAGTCCGAATGGAGCCAGATTCCGGGATTGATGGTCTACACGGATAACCGCTGGCAGAACATGATGGATCTGGCACCGCTCGATGATCCCGAATTTGGAAAAATGGCCTCTGAGATGATGGAAATGCCGGAAGAGGAACTCACAAAGCTTGATGATCAATCAATAGAGGACTGGCTCAGAAAAAGAACAGCTAATAAGGCCATCCTCGATTTTATGAGGGGAATCGCGATGGTCATAACAACGCTCCCCGACACCAATGATATGGCCGCGTCTGAAGTGGTGTTCTCAGCAGGAAGGGTGCTGAAAACCATGAAATTCGCCGGCGTCCCCACAGGGGGATACACCAAACTCTGGCATTCCATGGCTGATTTTATCGAATCCGGAAAGAGCGAAATACGCCTGAATACCACCGTATCGAAAATCGTTATCGCAAATAATGCAGTAGAGGGCGTATTAATCGACAGAGAAAGAGACCCCAATTTTTTCATGGCTGATAATGTACTTGCCGACCAGGAATTTATCGAGGCACCGCTGGTCATCTATACGGGGATGATATGGGACCTCTTCAAAATTGCTCCCAGGAAAAATTTCCCCGATTTCTTTGTGAAGATGGTCTCCAATTTTACGGGCAATACCACTTCCGCCGTGGGCTGGGCGATTCTGGCCATGAACAAACCGGCGACAGACAGCTCCTGTCACCATGCAGTATATAAATTGAAACGCGCGGGGCTTCCTTTACAGTTTCTGCCGATCACCAACATCGATCCCTCCATTGCACCGGATGGAAAACATTTGTTTATCGGTGGCTGTCCCTGTGAACTGGACATCACCGACAGAGAATTGATGGAAGAAAAAGCGGCGGCACAAAAAGAGGACCTGAAAGAAATGTTTCCCGGCATATGGGACAACGTTGAGTGGGCAATCAAGGGAACTTTTTCAGGGATTGGGCATTGCCCGGAGACCGCGATGCGTGGGCATATTCAGGCCTGATAATGAAGCACCGGGTCTTGAAGGCCTTTACTTCGCTGGTGACACGGTCCGGGGGAGAGGCGTCGGCATGGATTTTGCCTGTCGCTCAGCGGTCAGATGTGTAGAAAAAATACTGGGCACAGACTAAGCCGGCCATTCCACAAAGCGCTCTGGGTGTGAAAGCCCAGTAAAGCACTCACGCGAAAGGCTTACATTCGTCGTTGAGTTTAATTGCAATACGGCCTGCAGTAATAACCAGATTGGAAAGGAGGGGAAAACAATGTCTGAAGATACCAAAATTCGATGGGGGGTGGCTGAAGTTTATGTATATTTACACTATTTTGGTATCAGGATTTCTTGGTGTGGGAATAATTATTATGCCTGAGATGATAAAAACGAAGTTTCCATGGCCGGTTGAAGAACCAACAGCTTTTGGAATTGTTGGGAGCGTCTACGTGGCATTCGGATTATTGTCTATATTGGGCCTGCGGTCTCCCCTCAAATTTGTGCCTGTTCTTTTGATGCAACTTTGCTACAAGTTAGTATGGTTCATCGGTGTTCTTATACCCCTTTTGGTTACAGCACATTTCCCAAGTTATGCGATATCAATGGTGATAATCTTTGTAACTTATATAATTGGAGCTCTAATCGCGATACCTTTTTCATACGTCTTTGCGAAACAGGGAGATCGGCACCTCGAGGCTTCAGTATGAGTAATCGAACACAGCTTCTTGATCAAAGCATGACAGGCCCTGCTGATAAAAAATAAGAACTTTTTTTATAGAACCAGTCAATCCAACAGCTGGCTGACAGTCACCACTGATCTACACGTCAGACCCGGGGAGGTTTTATGTCAACGGAAAGTGCTATCTGCCTTTCCAGCCGGAAAAAAGCAGAATAGCTGGACTCATAAAAGCAAGAATGCTATAAGATTTTGTGTTGATGAAAGATTTGCAGAGGAACAGCCTTAGCAGTCACCCATCTGATAGCGGAAAAGGAGTCAAGGAGTGAGATTTTACAGGATTAATCTCTGGCTTTTGGGAATTATAATCTTGCTGACGGTATCTCTCGCGGCACTATTTCTATATTTCCATTTCTATGTATATCCGGATAAAACAATTTCTAAAACGGTATTTCTTACTTCAATAAAAAGCGCAGACAAACTGCTTGAAAAAAATATGCCTGAAGAGGCGCTGGGAATATATGATGATCTCTTACCACTCATCTCCAGGGACGGAGAGCCCGCCGTATACGGTCACATTAAGAATAACCAGGGTATCTGCTACCAAAACAGGGCAAAAAGCAAAGACAGAAAGAAAAACCTTACCATCGCACTACAGGCCTATAACGAGGCACTGAAAATATACACACTGAAAGAATACCCTGCCAACTACGCGATTACACAGGCCAATCTCGGAGTCGCATACCTGGCCCTTTCTGAGATCCAGGACAGGGAGCGGTATCTTTCCAAGACGTTACAGGCCTACAGCGAGGCATTAAAGGTTTATACCATTGAAAGCAATCCCGAAGAGTATGCAATGGCAAACAACAACTTTGGGACTGTCAGTTTCGACCTCGCCGAATTCAGAAATGACAGGGACAATCTCTTACGGGCGATTGATGCGTACAGAGAGGCATTAAAAGTATATACCATTGAAAGCCATCCCGACAATTATGCAATGACCGAGCGCAATCTGGGGGCTGCATATCAGTCTCTCTCACAAATTGATGATCTGGAGGGGAATATCGCCGGGGCTTCCAGGGCCTACAGCGAAGCACTAAAGGTATATACCATTGAAAGCCATCCCGAAGAATATACAGAGATAAAAAACAGTCTCGGCGCTTCCTTCTATGCCCTTGCCAAATTCAGTGATTATGAGAAGAATCTCTCAAAAGCAATCGATGCCTATACCGAAGCCCTCGACGTATACGCCATGCTCGCTCCCGCAGAAGATGAAGGGGAAAAGAGCAATTCTGATGATAGAGATAAAACCAATAATGATGAGCCTGAGCCTCCTACAGTGGTAGCCCGCAGCATCGATCACGCAATGGTAATGAGCAACCTCGCTACCGCCTATTATTCACTGGCACATTATCGCGACAAGGAGAAAAATCTCGTCACGGCCATCGATATGTACAGGGGGGCATTGGAAGCCTATACTATTGAGGAAAATCCCGCCGAATATTCAACAATAAACAATTATCTGGGGGCCGCCTATCAGGCTCTTGCTGAGATTCGTCCGATGCAGGGAAATCTGACACGGGCCGTCAAGGCATACGATAAGGCCCTCAAGGTATCCCGATCCAGATGGCACCCGCTCTTCGATAACAAAGTCAAATCACATTCAGCCACCACCATCTACAAGGTGGAAACCCTGCATCAATAGCCGCGGCGGATAATCTGTAAGGATTGATTGTTCGGTGTGGGAATAACTTTTCGAAAAACCCTGATTGCTACCAGTAACGGACAGGACCGGTGTCCACATGGATGAAATGGTGCTGCGGATAATACCCCACGCCCCCGACCTTTGATTTCATTGCCAGTCTCCGCAATTTCCTGAGGGAGACACAGGGCTGATAAATATCGACGGCCTTACCCTTTATATGAAAACTGTTTCGCGCCACCTGGTGCCCCTGTTTAATGAGAAGGTCATTCGTTTTATGCGACCGATAGCCCGAAATAACCTGAAATGGTTCCTGTCCCCCGACCGATGTTTGAATGGTATGAACGAGATCGAGAAGGCGGATATCGATTTCCCTGACCTCATCCGTTCGATGGTCCCGCATAAACCTGTTGATGGTCTCTAACGATTCCCCGAGATAGGCCCCATCGGCCCAGTAAATATCATGAAAGTATTCTCCCGTATGAATATTGTAAAGGGAAAGTTTCCGTTCATCTGTCGGGCATTCGGGAATTTTGGCGAGGGCCTCGACGGGCAACTGTGAAGCTATCGCCGCCATGATCGACCATTTAAGAAAGGAACGGCGGCTCCACGGCCTTTGCATTGCCGTTACTATATCGGAAGTCCAGATTTTCGACGTCTTACTTTGCAATACCGATATCAACCCTCGAAATTAGACCCATGTACTGAATGCCTGCTTAACGTCTGATTAATCTGAAACGCCACACACCTGCATTATGCTTCAATGTATAGAACAATGAGCTACATATACATCAAGACAACACTATCCATTTAGATATACTACATATTGTGCGACTTTATAAATGAAACACCATATATAGTCAAGGAAAAAATTGGACGGCTTGGAGAACGCGGATAAAGATAACCGGTACTTGAATTAAAAAAACCTACTGTCGATCATGAAAAATGGCAAGGAGGGTTAGTGAGGGCGGGGGGTCTCCGTCATCACAGGCGGTTTTTCATTAAGTGCCTCGCTAAGGAGAATATCCCTGTTATAGATATCATCACGGAAGTTAAGCTGCATGTCATTATCCACCCAGGCTGTCCAGTAAATCATATAGATGGGAACGGGTTTGGACAGATAGTAAACCTTTGGGTCACCAGATTCGATAACTTCCTCGACCTCCTCCCATTTTTCCTCTTTGTTGTCTTTTAAAAGATAGTCAGCTAGTTCGACCGGTTTTTCCACACGAATGCAGCCGGAACTGAAACCGCGCCTGGTCATTTTGAACAGATTTCGTGCCGGCGTGTCATGGAGATATACGGAGAATTTATTGGGGAATAAAAATTTAATCTTGCCAAGCGGATTGAGGGGACCGGGATCCTGTCTGAACTTATAGACGAAATTTTCCGCATCAACCTTCGACCAGTCAATGGTAGCCGGATCTATTTCGTGACTGCCGCTATTCCAGCTTCTGTAGATTCGTATCTTTCTTTCCGTCAGATAATCGGGGTTTTTCTTGACCTCGGGGAGCACATCCTTAACTGCGATAATCGGCGGGACATACCAGTAAGGATTGACGATAATCCGCTTTATGCCGCTGCTGAAAACAGGTGTCTTTCGATAATTTGTACCCACAATAACCCGCATACTCAGTTCCGGTTCATCATTATTGATTACATTCAATGTAAAATCGGCGATATTGACAACGATATAGATCTCGCCCCTGTCGCGTGCAAGCCATCGCCAGCGTTCCATATTCAATCTGATTTTCTTCACAAGCTCATCGGCGGGTATGTTAAGCCATGCAAGCGTGTCGGAACCAACGATCCCATCCGCGGGGAGCCCGTGCCGCCGCTGATATCTCACTACGGCCGATTCAAGGTCTTCATCAAAGATATCAACCTTCTTTTCCTCTTCGAATTGAAGATCTTCCGTTAATAGAAGGTGTTTTCGAAGCAGTTCGACCCGTTTGCCCCTGTCCCCTCTGCGCATCACGGGCCCTTCTGATATAGGCTCCCACCCACCGCGCCTCGCAATATAACGGTAATGCATCAGTTCGTATCTGAGCAGGGAGTACCCTCTGCGAAAGGGGGAAAGCTTTTTCAGTGTATACCTGACCGAACCCGAATCAAGTGCCTCCTGAAGAATCGGAACAAGGTCGGCCCTTTTCCCATTTGAACTCCAGGTTGCCTGGATTGTCTCCGGATTCACGTGACCGGAAATCAGGTGAAATGCATAGATAAAAAAGGCATCGGTCATCAGGAGGTCAAACTCAACATAGAGATCGGGTTCATTGATTACATTTTCACTGTCTCTGATGAGTTCCGAAAGTCTCTTCATTTGTGCATAATGATAATCGTTTCGTGAAAGCCCCTCCTTTTCGGCTTCATAGATCGTGCGCACGAGGTCTTCAGCCTGGTTTCGGATACCGTTTGTCCCTATCCAGGCGGGTCGGTAGTTTCGGGCTTCATAGAATTGAGACAGGAGATCAATGTCGTAAAAGTGATCGGGAGCTATCAGATCATTTTCCAGGCCCTGTCTTAGATGATCACGAACATCTGCGAGGAAATAATCCGCACCGACAGAATTAGAGGGAACGGCAAACAATGCTAAAAATATCAGTACTATAATAAATCTTCTCATCATGAAAAGGGTCCCTTATCGTGTCACAGACGGCAGTTTGAACAAAATCAGAATTCTTATTGTAGTTTCTAACACATTGATTTCTTATGGAGAAGTATAGGGAAATCCCGTTCCCATGTCAATTATTGGGCTCGCCAACCTTTACATCACTTCCCTTCTGAAGCTTTCATATTGTAAACTTCCGCAGCCATTTTCCCCTCTTTATGAAACCACCTTGAGGATCTTGGAATCCTCTCTCGGGGGAGGTTCCGGTATCACCCGGGGATAGCCCAGGATAATAGGAGCAACAATTCTGTAATCGTTGGGCAGGCCTATCTCCTCTCTGATCTCAGGATCTTCTATACAGGAGCCAAGGGCAACCCAGCATGTCCCCAGGCCCCGAGAAGCGGCAGACAACATAAAATAAGAAGCGGCGAGGGCACAATCGACCTGGAGCGATCCCTTGCTCTTCGGACCGACGATATAGACAACGGAGGGGGCATCCCAGAAGACATTGAAGCCCTCAATTCGAAGCATCTCTTCATAGTGCTTCAGGGGAGAGTCGGGATTATTTTCGATTTCTTCAAGAATAACCCCTTTGCTCTCATCGGAGAGTCTTGTGATCATCGCCTCGTTATTTATGATGATGAAGTGCCAGGGTTGATCATTCCCTGCGCTTGGGGCAAGGCAGCTCTCTTTGATAATCTCCTCCGTTATCGACAGGGGAACCTCCCGTTTCTCGAATTCCCTTACCGAACGCCGTTTCATCAAAATCTCTGAAAATGTGCTCATTCCTGCCCTCCTTTTGACCGGGAGCGCACCAGCAAGCCCCGCCTTGCAGGCGGGGTAAGGGACGCAATTAAAAAGGAATATATTATTCGCCTTCGGCTCATGAATCTTCGATTTCCTTGCCGGGAAGCCCCGCCCTGTGAGCGGGGAGCTTCACAAATATCAAACAACATCAAGGGGTAACAACCTAACATTATTGTAACAATAAATCGACGGAATAGTAAATTTTGTAAGATAAAATAGTGCAGTGAAAGCACCTGAAGAATATCAGAACATCTCTTTTATATAAAAAAACAGAGCAACACCGGAATAGGCAAGTTTTAATCCGACACCCACCATGATACCAACAAAGACACCCCATCCCGCCCTGAGGGCATCTTTGGTTCCTCGTTTTGCGATAATTTCGCCCACCAGAGCCCCCAGGAAAGCACCGACAAATATCCCAAGGGGCGGTATGAAGAAAAACCCTATCAGCATTCCCGCAATCGAACCGGTTACCCCATATTTTGACGCACCGTATTTTTTGGCACCTCCTGCGGGAACCACATAGTCAAGAAAAGTCACGAGGACGGCAAGTCCTCCCATCACGATGAAAAACTGCATGCCGAAGGGCACCCAATCCTTGGCATAGGAAAGAATGACAAGGGATAGAAAACTAAGGGCGGGACCGGGGAGAGCTGGCACTATGCAACCGATTATTCCCGCGAACGAGATAAGCAATCCAACAACTATCAATAGAATCGTCAAAGATTCTCTCCTGTCGGTTTATGGAGCTATCGAATGTCCTCTTCGGAGATTGCCCTGAATCGCAGGATAAAGGCAGTTCCCTGCGGTTTGTTGTCCTCCACATACACCTAACCGCCATAGGTATCCATGGCCTTCTTCACGATATGCAGGCCAATTCCTGTCTGACCCGACTTTCCGTAGGTGAACCCCTCATCAAAAATCTGACTCTTGATATCATCGGGAATCCCCTCCCCGTAATCGGCAATCCTCACCTCGCAGGTATTGGCAACACTTTCTATACTCACAGAAATACGGTCGGTCCTGCCGTGAACCACGGCATTGCGCGCCAGATTATCGATCACCGAAGCCAGAGACTCATCGGCCATAATCCGGCAGTCACCCTCAACCTCAAAATCAACAGAAGGATAATTCTTGGTTACCTTTTCAATAACCTCACGCATATTGTAAACTTTCAATTCCCTGTGCTCCGAAATAAATGCCTCAAGCTCCCGCATCCTCCGTATCAGTTCAACGCTCTTTTCCACGTGCGCCGAGGCATCCTTTAAAAGCTCATCGTTTTTCGTATCCTCATAGAGACTGAGGGCACTCCGTATCACCGTGAGGTCATTGGTAAGATCGTGCCGCAATATCTTGTTTATCAGCGTAAGGTGCTCATAATATGAACTGGCTTCGTCCTCGGCACGCTTCCAGTCGGTGATGTCACGGGTACTCATAACGGTTCCCGATATCTTGCCGTCACTGTCATAGAGAAAATTACCAATAGTTTCCACCCATAGATAGTGTCCGCCTGCATGCCGTATACGGTATTTAGCTCTCCCGGGAAAGGACGCGGCAAAGGCATCCGTAAAGGCCTTCTGAATCTTCTCTATATCGTCGGGATGAACAACCTCGAAGGTGGATCTTCCGACCCTTTCCTCGGGACTGAAACCAAGGCCAGTTTTATGAGAAG
>Ga0208905_1001070_pt1 | contig 13842 bp, 8 predicted proteins | sample AntAceMetag02UKS_FD_184776 | JGI IMG/M metagenome (GOLD analysis project Ga0208905, IMG submission 184776) | Saline lake microbial communities from Ace Lake, Antarctica - Antarctic Ace Lake Metagenome 02UKS (SPAdes) (version 2) | ecosystem: Environmental > Aquatic > Non-marine Saline and Alkaline... | reverse complement strand
ACTACGCGAGAAGGCAACTGACGTGGTTCAGGAGAGATCCGGACATCAAATGGTTTGCCCCTCAGGATGAAAATATGATAAGCAGGGCAGTCAAATCACGGGTTTTGGGATATTAGAACCCCAAATCTCGAAACTCAAAACGTAATAAGGACGTGTTATGGGAAGAGAAGATCTAAGCAAAGTATATGAATCTCGAGATGTTGAAGAAAAGTGGTATCAATGCTGGCAAGACGAGGGACTGTTTCATGCCGAGGACACCAGCGACAAAGGACCCTTTTCGATAGTGATACCTCCGCCGAATGTTACCGGGATACTTCACATAGGGCACGCGCTGAACAACACCCTTCAGGACATTATCGTGCGTTACAAGAGGATGCAAGGTTACAATACGCTCTGGATGCCAGGGACCGATCATGCGGGGATAGCCACCCAAAACGTGGTCGAACAGGAACTGGCCCGGGAGGGACTGACACGGCATGATATCGGGAGGGAAAAATTTATAGAGAGGGTATGGGAGTGGAGAAAGAAATATGGCGGTGTCATCATAAACCAGCTCCACAAGCTCGGATGTTCCTGTGACTGGTCCCGGGAGCGGTTTACCATGGATGAGGGCCTGTCAAGGGCGGTAAGAGAGGTCTTTGTCCGTCTTTACAATGACGGTCTCATATACCAGGATGATTATATCGTAAACTGGTGCCCGCGGTGTCATACGGCCATATCCGATCTCGAGGTTGAATACGAGGAAGAGGCGACGAGCCTCTGGCATATACGCTATCCCTATGCGGATGGTAACGGAGAAATTGTTGTGGCGACCACCCGTCCGGAGACCATGCTCGGCGATACCGCCGTCGCGGTCAATCCCGATGACGAAAAGTACACGGGCGTTATCGGGAAGGATGTGATTCTCCCCATCGTGTATAAACGAATACCGATCATAGCGGATGATTACGTCTCCAAGGAGTTCGGAACGGGCGCGGTGAAGATAACACCGTCGGCGGACCCCAACGACTTTGCCATGGCGCAGCGGCACGATCTGGAGATAGTCATCATCATGGATGGAGACGCCATTATCAATGAAAATGGGGGAGTCTATCAGGGGCAGGACTGCTACACCTGCAGGAAAAATATAGTGGAGGATCTCAAAAAGGGTGGATATCTCATAAAGACGGAGCCCTATTCACATAAACGTGGGCGGTGCTACCGGTGCAAGACCATTGTGGAGCCCGCGGTATCCAAGCAGTGGTTCGTCAAGGTAAAGCCCCTGGCGCGTACCGCTATCGCCGCGGTTGTCAAGGGCGAGACGAAGATCGTTCCCCCCATGTGGGAGGCGACCTATTTCGACTGGATGGACAATATACGTGACTGGTGCATCTCCCGGCAGATATGGTGGGGGCACCGGATACCGGTGTGGTATTGCGATGACTGCGGCAAAACGATTGTAGCCGCCCAGGACCCCGACCGTTGCCCCGAATGCGGGAGGGGCTCTCTCAGACAGGATGAAGATGTCCTGGATACCTGGTTCAGCTCCGCTCTCTGGCCCTTCTCGACGATGGGGTGGCCCGACAAGACACAGGCCCTTGAGACCTTCTACCCCACCTCGCTCCTTATTACCGGCTTTGATATCATATTCTTCTGGGTGGCTCGGATGATGATGATGGGACTCTACGTTATGGGGAAGGTCCCCTTCGCGGATGTCTATCTGCATGCCCTTGTTCGCGATGAAAAGGGCGAAAAGATGAGTAAATCGAAGGGAAACAGCGTAGACCCCCTCGAAATGATTGACAAATACGGAGCCGATGCCATGCGGTTTACCCTCGCGGCTTTCACCGCGCAGGGGCGGGACGTGAAGATGTCCGAGGAGCGGATCAAGGGATACGGACACTTTGTCAACAAGATATGGAACACGGCCCGCTTTTCCCTGATGAATCTTGAGGACTATTCCGGAGCAGTCGCACCGGAAAAGGGAGAGTACTCACTGTCCGACCGGTGGATTAGAGACAGCCTGAACAGGACGGTGGTTGATGTCCGGCAGCATCTTGACGAGTACCGCTTTAATGACGCCGCGGGGAGGATCTATCAGTTTGTCTGGCATGAGTTCTGCGACTGGTACCTTGAACTGATAAAGCCGGCCCTGTATGACAAAAAGTCAGAGACAGAAAAACGCGCCGCGCAGTATACGCTTCTTACCGTGTTGAAGACAGCCCTTCAACTTCTCCATCCCATCATGCCCTTTGTCACGGAGGAGATATGGCAGAAACTGACTCAGGATGAGGGGTATATCATGGTGAGCAAATTCCCCGAGCCGGATGACTCCCTCGAGGATAGAGATGCGCGCGACCGCATGGAGTTCATCCAGAGCATTATAAACACCGTCAGAAATATACGGGGCGTCATGAATATCAGCCCTTCGAAAAAGCTGAAGATACTCATCTCTGTTCGGGATAATGATACGCTCTCCATTATGGAGGCGGGCAGAGGGTATATCCAGGACATCGCGAATCTGGAAGACCTGGTAATAGAGGCAAATGCCCGCGAGCCAAAGGGGTCTGCGACGGGGGTTGTCGGTTCCACCAAGGTATACGTATTCCTGGAAGGCGTCGTGGACGTCGCGGCCGAGAAGGAACGGCTTGAAAGGGAGATTAAGAAACTCGATAAGGACCTCGGTTTTGTGTCCAAGAAGCTGGGTAACCGTGATTTCATGGAAAAGGCCTCCCCGGAGATCGTTGAGAAGGAACAGACCAAGTTCAACGCCCTGAAGGAGAAGATCCAGGTGCTCGAAGACGCTCTGGGCAGGCTTCGTGATATGGCGTGAGGATTGTCATGGGTTCAGATGCCGACTTGAGAGAACTGATACAGAGAGCGCTTGATGAAGATATAGGGTCCGGCGACCTGACCACAACAGCTGTTCTTGACGGCACGGAAACCGGTGTCGCACAGGCGGTCTCGAAGGGCGATATCATTGTTGCGGGCATCGATGTCTTCAGAGAGGTGTTTTTTGTCCTGGATCCGTCCCTGGTCTTTGAGGCGTATTTCACCGACGGCCGGGCAGCGGGGAAGGGGGATCTTCTTGCCTGCATCTCGGGCAGCCTGAAGAGCATCCTCCTGGCGGAGCGCGTAGCGTTGAACTTTTTCCAAAGGATGTGTGGAATTGCAACAATAACGAACAGATATGTTGAAGAAGTACACGGTACCGGAACCCGGATACTGGATACGAGGAAGACCACACCAACCCTCCGGGACTTTGAAAAATACGCGGTCAAGGCGGGAGGGGGGACGAATCACCGATTCGGTCTGTATGACGGCGTGATGATCAAGGATAATCACATCAGCGCCGCGGGGTCTATCTCGAACGCGGTGCGGAAGGTGACAGGAACCATCCCCCCCGAGATGAAGATCGAAGTGGAGACGAAGAACCTCCGGGAGGTCGCGGAGGCCCTTGCCGCACAGGCCGATATCATCATGCTGGACAACATGGGGATCCCCGAGATGAGAGAGGCGGTCTCTCTCATCGGCGGAAAGGCGCTGGTCGAGGCATCGGGGAATGTAACCTTTTCGAATGTGAAGGAGATTGCGCAGACAGGCGTGGATCTCATATCTGTCGGGGCGCTTACCCACTCCGCCCCCGCCGCCGATATATCACTTGTGTTCAAGAGCAAAGAATGAGGCGTAGGAAGTAATTAGAAGATGGATCATCTCCAAAAGAGCTGGTAGGAGCCAAGGGGCCAAGGAGTCAAGCGAAATGCTTAAGAATTATATTGAGATAAAAGTTTGGGAAGGTCTTATCAGCTTTGTTTAGAACGTTACGAAGCACTCGACCCCCTGAATCCTTGAATCCTTGAACCCTTTGCATCAACTAATCGGGAGAAGAATCGACAAGATTGACCGGATTTTAACGAAGAATAAACGGTTGGTATTATTCATCCTGTTATCCTGTCAAATATTAAAATGTTGTGACTGTATGACAACTTAAAATCCAAGAGGCAAAACTCGATACCCGATACCATGAACCAAGACTTCAATAGAAATAATCTGGAAAAGCTCATTCCCGAAGGACTCATAGGACACAGGATTCACTTCTTCGACACTATCGATTCGACGAATACCTATGCGGCTCTCCTTGCCATCGGCGGTGCCCGTGAAGGCGAGGCGGTGATAGCCGATTGCCAGACGGCGGGGAGGGGAAGGCTGCGGGAGAGGGTATGGCAATCACCCCCCGGCAGGAACCTGTACACCTCCATCATATTGCGGCCTGACATACCACCTGCCTCTGCTTCGGGGCTAACTCTTGTTGCCGGAGTGGTGGTGGCTGAACTCCTGGGTGGCTATTGCCCTGTCTCACTCAAGTGGCCCAATGATGTCCTGGCAAGAGGGAGAAAGATATCCGGTATACTGACGGAGATGAGAAGTACGGGTTCGAAGGTCGATTTTGTTGTCGTGGGGGTCGGTATTAATGTCAATATGGAACCGGGCGATTTTCAGGAAGAGATTCGCCCCCTGTCCACATCACTGAAAGAACAGACCTCAAAAGATGTCTCACGCCTCGATCTGACCGCCGGTCTGTACCGCTTGATGGAAAAATGGTACCGGATATTTATTGAGGGCGGCCTTGCCCCTGCCAGGGATCGGTGGCTGGAATGTTCGGGTATCGTGGGAAAAACTATTGAGGTTACGGATAGAGGTGTTGTACAAAGGGGACGATGTCAGGGAATAGACGACGAAGGTTTGCTTCTGCTCGTCGACGAGGAGAACCGGACGGTTCCTGTGCGATCCGGGGATGTAACGATACAGAAAGACAGGTGATATGATATGCTTTTGGTTATCGATGTGGGAAACACGAATACGGTTGTCGGCCTTTACGGGGAAGACAGGCTCTTGAGCCACTGGAGAGTCCGTACGGTGGCGGATCACACGATTGATGAATACGGGATGCTGATACTGAATCTCTACCGGTCAAGCAAGGTCGGTTCGCAAGCGATCAGCAGTATCATCATATCGTGCGTAGTCCCCTCTATGCTGAACATCCTGGAGCCCCTCTGCAAGAAGTATTTTCATGTTACGCCCCTTATAGTCGGCCCCGGGATAAAGACCGGCATGCCCATATACTATGATAATCCGCGAGAGGTGGGGGCCGACAGGGTCGTCAACGCCGTCGCCGCCCATGAGAAATACGAGGGGGATATCATTATCGTCGATTTTGGCACGGCGACCACCTTTGATTATGTCACGGCGAAGGGGGAATACATGGGTGGATGCATTGCACCGGGAGTTGTTATATCAAGCGAGGCGCTTTTTGAACGTGCCTCCAAGCTGCCCCCGGTTGAGCTGTGCAAACCCCGGAACGTGATTGCAAAGGACACGGTGAGCAGCATGCAGGCGGGGATTGTCTTCGGATATGCCGGCCTTGTGGACGGGCTCGTGAATCGTATCAAAGAGGAGGCACAGACGGAGCCTACCGTTATCGCAACCGGCGGACTGGCGAATATCATAGCCGAGGAAACCAGCACCATTAACCATGTCGATGAGATGCTGACACTGGAAGGGCTCCGGATCGTCCATTCAAGGAACGTGTAGCTCCATCCATTTTTTCAGGGCAAGGAGGGCGCGGTCGGCGTACAGCCGTCCTCGTTCCCTCTTCGGTACCCTGCCTTCAAGCGGGACAAAGAGACCAAAGTTCACGTTCATCGGCTGGAAGGTCTTATAATCGGCGTTTGTGATATGGTGGAGGAGCGCGCCCAAGGCGGTTGTTTCAGGGGGAGGCGCCATATCCTCTCCCTCGATCTGTCGACATACGTTTATCCCCGCCATGAGTCCCATCGCCGCCGATTCCACATACCCCTCGACCCCCGTAATCTGTCCCGCGAAGAAGATATCGTCGTTGGAGCGAAGTTGCAGTGTCTTTCTGAGCAGAATGGGGGAATTTATGAAGGTATTGCGGTGTATGCTGCCGTAGCGCGCAAAGACGGCCTTCTCCAGCCCCGGAATCATTCTGAGTATCCGTTTTTGCTCGGGCCATGTCAGCTTTGTCTGGAATCCCACCAGGTTATAGAGGGTTCCGGCACTGTTTTCCTGCCTGAGCTGGACCACACCGTGGGGCCGCTTCCCCGTTTTCGGGTCGGTAAGACCCACCGGTTTCATAGGACCGAAGAGGAGGGTTTTTTCTCCTCTCCGTGCCAGGACTTCAATGGGAAGACATCCCTCGAAACAGTGCTTGTCTTCAAAATCCCTGAGAGGTACCTCTTCGCCCCCCACGAGCTGTTTCCAGAAACGTTCGTATTCCTCCTCTGTCATGGGGCAGTTCAGATAATCCCCTGTGCCGCCCTCCTCGTACCTCGATGCCCTGAAGGCCCGGGTGTAGTCGATGGACTCGGCCTCCACGATGGGTGAAATGGCATCATAGAAGTAGAGATAAGAATCTCCGGTAAGGGAGGATATCTCCCGTGTCAGGGATTCGGATGTGAGCGGACCGGAAGCAATAATAACGACAGAATCTTCAGGTATTTTGGTGATTTCTTCCCGGGATATTCTGATTTCGGCGGACGCGAGCCGGTCCTCGATGTACTGTGAGAAGAGGGTCCTGTCCACGGCCAGGGCCTTCCCCGCCGGGACGGCCGTGGCGGCAGCGGCTTCCATGGTAAGCGATCCCACCATCCGCATCTCCTCCTTGAGGAGGCCGACGGCGTTTTCTGTCGCGTCGGAGCGAAGAGAGTTGCTGCATACGAGCTCCGCAAGGAGGGGAGAGGTGTGTGCCGGCGAGAACCGGGAGGGCTTCATCTCATAGAGGATGACATCAATGCCCCGTTTGGATATCTGCCACGCGGCCTCACAGCCGGCAAGACCGCCACCAATGATTATAATGGGTTTCGTGTTTCTGATCTTAGACTGGCTCACTCTTGACTCTGTTCCTTGTAGCCGCATTCCTTGTTCGGGCACTTTTTGACCAGGCCTTCCCTGCGGGTCTGTTTTTCCACCAGGAAGGGGTGACCGCAGAGGGGGCACTGCTCCTGTATCGGCCGGTCCCACAGGGCGTAGGTGCACTCAGGATAGTTCGAGCATCCGAAAAAGGTCTTGCCCCTCTTGGAACGTCTTTCGCAGAGATTGCCGACGCACCCATCTTGCGGACATTTTACCCCCGTGTCGAGCGGTTTCGTGTGCTTGCATTCCGGATATCCCGAGCATCCCAGGAAGCGTCCGAAGCGGCCCTCCTTTATAACCATGTTTTTGCCGCACGTGTCACAGATGACATCGGTCGACTGTGCCTCCGCCTTGCTGATCGCGCCGTTTTCATCTTGCGCGATGTTGCCGGTGTTTTTGCACTCAGGATAGTTGGAACAGGCCAGAAATTTTCCATTTTTCCCCCATTTTATCACCATGGGGCTTTTGCACTTATCGCAGATAAGATCGGTGGGTGTCTCTTCCCGCTTGATGTCCCGCATCTCTTCGCTGGCCTTTTCCAGTTCCGCGCTGAAAGGGGTATAAAAATCCTCCAGTGTCTTGTGCCGAGTGAGCGTTCCCTCCTCGATCATGTCCAGCCGGTCCTCCATGGAGGCGGTGAACTTGACATCCATGATATTAGGGAAGTTTTTGACGAGAAGCTCGTTGACGATACCCCCGAGCTCCGTGGGGTGAAATCGTCCCTTTTCGAGGCTGACATATTTTCTGTTTTGTATCGTGCTTATAATGGCGGCGTATGTGCTGGGCCTGCCGATTCCCTTCTCTTCCAGCTCTTTGACGAGGGTTGCTTCGGAAAAGCGCGGAGGCGGCTGTGTAAAGCTCTGCTGCGGATCCAGGGAACTCAACTTCAACTCATCCCCTTCGGAGACCTCTGGAAGGATTTTCCCTGCCACCTCTTCGTTCCCGTTATCCTCTTTATCGGTGGATTCCGTGTAGACGGCGCTGAAACCGGGGAATTTCATAATGGAACCCTGTGCGTGGAAACGGCAGCGGCCGGCCTGTATGTCGATGCCGGTCTGATCGAAGACGGCGGGATTCATCTGACTGGCTATAAAACGGTTCCATATCAACTGATACAGGCGAAATGCATCACTTTCGAGATACGGTTTGATCTTGTTTGGCGGGTATGATGTCGCTGTCGGCCGTATCGCCTCATGCGCGTCCTGGGAAGACTTTGATGACTTGAAGACCCGAGCCTTCGCCGGGAGAAATTCTTTCCCGTATGCCTCTCCTATGTACCCTCTCGCGTCTTCCAGTGCCTCCGCCGCTAACCGGACCGAATCAGTCCTCATGTAGGTAATGAGGCCGACAGGGCCTTCCTCTCCCAGGGATATACCCTCATAGAGCCGCTGGGCCACGCTCATTGTCTTCTTTGCTGTGAAACGCAGCTTCCGTGATGCCTCCTGCTGGAGCTTACTGGTGGTGAATGGAGGGGCCGGAGAACGCTTTACCTCCTTTTTCTCGACCTTGCTGACGATGAAGGGGACGTCATTCAGTTCTTCAAGGATCTTTCGTGTCTGCGATTCATTGACGAGGTTAAGCTTCTTGGAACCTATCCGTGTCAGCCTCGCCTCGAAGGGGGGGGGATTCTTTCCCTCCAGCAGGGCGGTGATGTTCCAGTATTCCTCCGACACAAACGCCCGTATATCGGTCTCCCGGTCGCATATGATCCTGACGGCGACCGACTGGACCCGTCCCGCGCTCAGCCCCCGTTGCACCTTTTTCCAGAGTATGGGGCTGATCTGGTATCCCACCAGCCGGTCGAGTATTCTCCGGGTCTGCTGGGCCTCATATTTGTTGATGTTCAACTCCAGGGGGTTGTTGATGGCCGCGATAACGGTCCTCTTGGTCAGATCGTTGAAAAGGACCCGGTAAATTTTTTTGTTTCCGCCTATTTCACTCGCCACATGCCACGCGATGGCCTCTCCCTCACGGTCGGGGTCGGGTGCCAGAAAGATGGTATCCGCCTTCTTTGCCGATTTTTTCAGATCAGCGATGACCTTCTTCTTTTCGCTGATGACCTCGTAGATGGGCTCAAAGTTATTTTCAATATCGATCCCCAACTTGCTTTTGGGAAGGTCTTTGACGTGTCCTACGGAGGCCTTCACCTCAAATTCCGGGCCAAGGTACTTCTGTATGGTCTTTACCTTGGTTGGGGATTCAACAATAATAAGCGAGTTGGCCATAGTTACTCCTTTATAACGAATTTCTTCCCGGGAAGCTGCTTGACATACCCCTTTAGTTCAAGGGACATGAGGACGCCCAGGAGGTCCTGTATCTGATAGCCGGTATCAATCGCCAGCGCGTCTACATGGATCGGGTTTCCCCCCAGTACCCTAAGGATGGCCTGTTCGTCAACCTTCAAGGCTTCAGATTTTCCGGGGCATCTCTCCATGGGAGGTTCCACCGATTCGGAAGGCGCAGGTTGAAGGTCCACCTGGGGCAGGATCTCCTCGAGTATATCACGTGTATTCTCAACCAGTTTTGCACCTTCCCGTATAAGTTTGTGGGTTCCCTTTGTCCCCGGGGAATCGATACTCCCCGGTACGGCAAAGACCTCTCTTCCCTGTTCAAGGGCGACCCGCGCCGTAATCAGGGAGCCGCTCTTCTCGCCCGCCTCAACCACGACAACCCCCAGAGAGAGCCCGCTTATGATCCTGTTTCTGGCAGGAAAATTGGCAGCCAGGGGCTGGGTGGAGAAGGGAAATTCGGTAATCACAGCGCCACTTTCCGCTATCTTTTCGAATAACTTTACGTTCTCAGGGGGATAGACAACATCAATGCCGGAGCCCAATACGGCGATGGTCCTTCCCTTTCCCGCAAGCGCCCCGGCATGAGCGGCGGAGTCAATGCCCCGTGCCATACCGCTGACAATGGTCACTCCACCCATGGCAAGTTCGCGGCAGAGTCGCTCCGTTGTGAATCTTCCGTAGGTGGTTGCTATCCGGGAGCCTACCACGGCGAGCGTGATATCATGGGCGGACAGGGTTCCCCTGACATACAGAATAGGTGGAAAATCGTATATGTTTAGAAGCAACCGGGGATACAGTGGTGAGTCGGAGGTGACCAGCGAAACACCGAGCCTGTCTGCCGACTCTATCTCCCTTTCGACCCGCCGCCAGTCATCAAAGCTCCGTATGTTGCGTGCCGTCTTCTGCGTGATGCGTGGCACCTTTTGAAGGGCGGCCGCAGGGGCTTCTAAGACGGCGCGTGGGGAGCCGAACGTCTTGACAAGACTGTTGAATCCGACATTTCCCACGGTCTCCACGAATTTTAGGGCAAGCCAGTATTTTAAATCAGTGTGAGTCATTATCTTGCCGATAAAAGATAAAGTCGTAAGGGTTTTTGGGTTATGGTTGATGGATAAGGCCGGGACTATATATGGTATCTTTAAGAGGTGTCAAGTCTTTTTGGACGGCCGTCTGCTTGACATAGCTCGGAAGTTATAATAATTTCACCCACGCGGAGCGGTCCACATCGGGCTTGCTCGGTATGGTGCGTTGATACTATCTGTGATAGAAAGAGGTATGACAAAATTGAGTCTGAAAGTTATTGTTGCCGCAGCCCTCGTCCTGATTCTGATGCTTGTGGGATCGCCTGCTGCTCTGGCCCTGACCGACCGGTCTGTGAACCCAACTCGTTCCATAACGTCCGACAGGCTAGATTTCGGTGTTATGAGAGATACGGCGACCGAGGTTCGTTCGATTGAGATAGGTGGCAGAGGGAAGGTCACGTGGAGGGTTAAGTGGATAGAGCCCTGGTTGACTCTGGATACGTATTCAGGGGTTGTTGAGGACGGCACACAGATCATATCGGTCACGGCAAAACCGGATAGTCTTTCCCTGGGGCGTTACGAAACCGAAATAGTCATAACTACCTCTGCCGGGACCAGAGTGATCCCGGTTTCCGTTACCGTTCTGCGGGGCAGCGATGTTGTCCTCAGGCCGTATCTTGAAGAAATCATCCTGGTACGGCCCGCCTTCGCCGCGCAGGTCGGCAGAAAGCTTCGCCTGAGCGCTTTCGGTGTATATTCGAATGGCTCGAAGAGAGATATTACAAAAGAGGTACGGTGGATATCGGAGAACAAGAGGGTAGGGGATTTTGTTGAAAAGGGGCTCCTGATCGGAAAGTCCCTGGGAAATGTGCGGGTATTCGCGAAGGAGGCGAGGGTGACAAGCCCTGTCATGGCCATTCATATAGAGGCCCTCGACGGTCCCCTTCTGAAGGTGCGCCTGCCGAAGGTCACGCTGGATCATATGGAGAAAGGCTCGACAGAGGACCTTTCCCTGGCCCTGCGAAATGCCGGTACGGGTGAATTGGAATGGGAGATCATAAGCCGGGCCCCCTGGCTGGCAGTAGAGGGGAGCATCCCCTCGACCTACAGGGATACAATGGCGGCAGATGAAGAAGCCCCCAAATCGGGGGATGCGAAAGAGGGCGCACCGAAGCGATGGGAGGACGTATACAGCAGTCTGCGCGGTACAGGTACGAAGAACATAAAGATCACCGTTGATACCACAGGGCTTCCGGAGGGACAGTACGAGGGGGCCATTGTCGTGCGATCAAACGGAGGCGATGAAGAAATAACCATTCCGGCCACTGTCCTCTCCCTTTCATCCATATCCCTTACCCCCGTTTCTACAAAAATGGCGATAAACGACAGAATGATGCTCCGGGCGACCGGTATATGGTCGGACGGGAGCAGGACCGATCTTTCAAGTGGTTCGGGTGGCAGGTGGGTAAACTCTAACCATTCAGCCGGATTCTTCCTGCGCAGACGGCCTGTTTTCGTGGCGAAGAGGTCCGGTTTCGCCGAGATCAGGAGGGTGAAGGGTGGAGTGAGCAGTAATGTGGCTGTTATTGAAGTTGAAGAAGACTCGGCCGCCCCTGTCTTGCTGGTATCTCCCCACGAAGTGGATTTCGGCGCCATAGGCCCCGGTGAGAGATCGAAGGGTGTTATTTCCCTGAAAAATGTTGGTGGAGGAGAACTGATCTGGCAGGCTTACGGAGTGGGCGACTGGATATCTCAGGAGGGTGGCGCCCCTTCAGGGACGGTCGGGAGATCCGGGCGTCGCCTTCGCGTCTCTATTGAGTCCGTGGGGGGAGAAGATGTTCCTGTGGGCGGCCTGTTTGCGATTAGAATACGTATTGAAGAAGGGCACAATTCTGTATCCTACGAAAAATTCTTGACTGCGGGAAGTTACAGGGAAGAGCTGAAGCTATACTTTAATGGAGGCGGGCGCTCCATATTCCTGAAATTTGATGTAGCGGAGAAGGGGTCTCGCCCCTCTATGGGGATACAACCCCTTGGGATAGATTTCGGAAGTGTTGCTGCAGACGGGATATTGATAAAAAAAATCGAATTGAGAAACGTGGGGAAAAATGTCCTGAAATGGAGAGCGTTGCTACAGGGCGGCAGAAAGACATTCCGGGGAGTGGTTTTTGAAAAGGGGCGGTACGTTTCATTCGCGAATGAGGCCGTTTCTGGAAAGAATTATTACTCCGTTCCAGAGCGCCTGAAAGGCAAGATTGAAACCTCAGGTGAGTGGACCGAGAACAGAGGAACCCCTTACAGTACCGGGGAGAGCACTCTTTTTCAGTATTCGTTTTCAGGGAGCGGCATAGCCCTATTCCTGTGGAAGGATATCTATGGGGGCATTGCTCAGGTATTTATTGATGGCCGCTTGAAAGGCGAGATAGATTGCGTCTCCGAGGAGAGAGAGAGGGTCGAGTTCACGGCTGCAGAAAATCTTGTAGAAGGGGAGCCGCATGTTCTTGTCCTCTCGGTACGAGGGGGAACCGCGGAGATCGAAGGCGCGCGGATTTATACCGAGGGCCTCATGAGGGGAAAGAAGGGGTGGATAGGGATATCTCCTGAAAGAGGGACGACAACCAATGAAGCGGATTACATCACGGTGTCGGTTACCCCTGAGGACCTGCCCGTCGGTTCTTACAGCGAGAACATCATTTTCTACTCAGACGGAGGGGTTGAAATCGTTGAGGTGTCACTTGATGTTACCGGCGATAAACCTCCAGAATTTATAGACATATACGGATATCCAAAAGGGACGAATTTCCAGCTGTATCCCGAAAGTGAACAGGGAGATCTCCGCCTGCAGGGGTACCGGAAAGAGGGGCCGCTCTTCAGACTCTTCCGCAAGGGAACATCCGGAACCTCGGAATTCTTCCAGTGGCATAACCCGTCAAAAGGGACGTACTTTTATTCGTATGACCGCTCGGGCGGGAAGCGTTCCCTCAGGGGGTATGTCTTTGACGGGTCGATAGGAAATATCGCAACCCTGAAACTGCCCCGTACCAGGGATCTGTACAGGTGGTTCAACCCTGAGACGGAGGCATATTCCTACACGACAGACCCCAGGGGTGAAGATTACAGGAAAAATGGATACCTGTACGATGGGGTAGCGGGGTATGTCAGATAACACCACCGGCCGGTGTTTTGTCTTGACAAATATAGGCAAAGTGACTACAAGAACTTTCTTTTTACGAACAATGCGCCAGTAGCTCAGCTGGATAGAGCAACGGACTTCTAATCCGTAGGTCCCGGGTTCGAATCCCTGCTGGCGTACCATATGTGTGGTGGGTGTAGCTCAGTTGGTTAGAGTGCCTGGTTGTGGCCCAGGAGGTCGGGGGTTCAAGTCCCCTCATTCACCCCAGATTATCCCTTAGTTATTCAGTAACTTCGGGTGAAAATCGGCCCCCAAAAGGGGCCTTTTTTCGTTATCGAACGAGAGTTGCACAACTGTCTTAGATGATCTAGAAAAGGAAGAGGGGTACGGGAACATTCCGCACCCCTTTTTTTAATTGCTTGGCCCCCTCAGCGCTGACTGAATCGGCGCCCCAGCATGGCCCCGGCGATGTTGACCCGCTGGA
>Ga0208905_1001058_pt1 | contig 13890 bp, 10 predicted proteins | sample AntAceMetag02UKS_FD_184776 | JGI IMG/M metagenome (GOLD analysis project Ga0208905, IMG submission 184776) | Saline lake microbial communities from Ace Lake, Antarctica - Antarctic Ace Lake Metagenome 02UKS (SPAdes) (version 2) | ecosystem: Environmental > Aquatic > Non-marine Saline and... | reverse complement strand
CAAACACACATATCTTTTCTTTTAAATATTACAAATTTAGCTTTGCCGGTTACTATTTTATATGGAATTACTAATATTTGAAACTCTGCTCTCATGAAATAAAATCTCCTTAGTTTTTCGTCTAATGGTTGGCAGCTGCCACGCTCTTTCACTTTCTCTTCTTGCTTGGCTGTGGAGCTGTTTGTTAGGCACATTTTCTTTTTTACAACTTTACGATTTACGAATTCTGCAACCATTGGTTTCAGTTTTTGTTTTCTTCATCATTATCAATAAAACCTTCAAGGTGATTTTTTAATTCTTGTGAAGAAGGTAGGTAATCTTTCAAATTATTTGGTAATTTTTTAGAAATAGTATATGATGCTACACCAATTGGTTTATTAGCATCTTGGAGTGCATATTCAACGATTGTTCGCTTTTTACTTTTACAAATTATTATTCCAATGGATGGATTTTCATCTTCTAATTTTACGGTATTATTCAAAACTGATAAATAGAATTGCATTTTACCAGCATATTCAGGTTTAAAATCTCCAATTTTTAATTCAATTGCCACCAAACTTTTTAAAGCACGATGATAAAGAAGTAAATCAATAAAAAACTCATCACCATCAATTTCTACTCTATATTGATTTCCAATGAAAGAATAATGATTTCCCATTTCAGATAAGAATTTGCGAATATTATTTATTAAAGCGATCTCTAATTCTCTTTCCGAATGTTCATCTGATAATTCAATAAAATCGAAAGTATATTCGTCCTTAACGGCAAGATTTGCTTGTTTTTTATATTTCCCTGGAACAGCTTTATCAAAATTAGTTTGGTTTAATTGATATTTTTCAAATGATTGATTTTCTATCTGATGAATCAAAACATTTCTTGTCCAACCAAATCTTTTTGTCATTTTAATATAGAATTCTCTCACATCTAGATCTTTTACTTTTTGAATTAAAACGATATTATGAGACCAGCTGATTTCTGCAACCAGTGGTTGCAGTTTTGGATTATTTTTATACTCAACATAAAAAGTTCTCATTAACCATAAATTTCTGGCAGAAAATCCTCTGATCCCAGGGAATTCATTTTGTAAATCTTTTGCTAAAGTTTCGACAATTGCATTTCCCCAATTATTCTCTTTTTGGCGTGTAACGATTATTTTACCAATATCTTGATAAAGAATAATTAATTCTTGATTCACTTTTTTTAAAGCATCATACTGAGCACTGCGAATTCGTTCTTTAATTGTTATTAGAAAATCAATATAACTCTGACTTTTTGTAATATCTTTCATCAGTTATCCTTTTCGTTAATTTTTTAACTTATCTCTATAATAATTTTGAATCTAACCAAGTTGATTGCACTTTTTTGTCAAGATTGCAATGGTCGATTCCTAAATGTGCCTAATGGGTGGCAGCCGCCACGCTCTTTCACTTTCTCTTCTTGCTTGGCTGTGGAGCTGTTTGTTATACAACTTTCCATTTCTTTTCACCGCCCAGCTTTAAATACTTCAAATATAAAAATTACATTCAGACATTTACTGCTGATTAGAAATAGCTTTGTTTTTACTTTGATTCCACATAATATCAAAAACAAACTCTAAATACCTATTTTTGAAATCGTGATCGTTAACGAATTTTTTGTAAATACCTGTATGAGTGAACATTAAAGATTGCATCAAATCGCGAACTTCTTTGTCGGAAGTATCTTTTGCGTTATCTTTATCTGAATTCATTATTGATTTAAGAATTTCAAGATTAGCTTTCATTTTGTCGGGAATTTGAGAAACCAGAATACTTTCAGCTTCAGCTTTATCTACATCTGCCCCCCAGTCAATGTCACCAAATCTTTTATTAAATTCTGCTATGATGTTTTTTAACTTATCAAAAATATTCTCTGATAAACCACCACCGCCTTGAACAGGAATCGGATCAATTAAACCTTCGTTATCATCAATTAAAATCTTTGTAGTTCCGATTCTGTTTGTTTGATAACTTCCCATATCGATATCATTCAAAATATTTTCATCAATCTCATCTTCAATTTTTAATTTGGGGATCAAGTGCTTGAGAAACAGCCATAATTTTTCCCAATAGGCAACATTATACTCCATAATTTTAGATAAATAGCCATAAGTTCTGACAAATGTTTTTGCACCGGATTTAAATTTTATCTGTTGTTCTTTTTCAAGAGAATCAAAAATATCTTTTGAATTATTTATTATTGGTTCTAAAATATTTCGATTTGCGTTTGAATAAAAGAGCTTAAAAAATCTGTTAACATCAATTTTGCTATAAACTTGAACTTTATCCAAATCATCTTGCAGATCATTCAATTTATCAATATCAGTTTCTTCACTCAAAATTGTTGTAGTGTAATAATCCGCAAACGCTTCTTTAATAGAATCTACTTCATTATAAAAATCCAAAACCATTGTATCATTTTTAAATGGTTTGTACGCTCTATTCAAACGAGACAAAGTTTGGACTGCCTGAACACCGACCAATAACTTATCAACATACATTGTATGAAGCAAGGGTTGATCAAAGCCTGTTTGGAATTTATTGGCGACAATCAGGAATTTGAAAGCATCTTTTTTAAATTGATTTGGAATGTTATTATCTCCGTCAGAAAAATTATTCATCTCAGATTCAGATAACTCAATTCCTGTTTTATAGTGTTTCTTTTTACCAGAAAATGCAACAATCGCTTTGTAAGGAAGTTTGGTTTCTTTTAAATATTTATCAAAGGAATCTTTATATTTCATAGCAGATTCAATTGATTTTGTTACGATCATTGCTTTGGCTTTACCATTTATTAAATGACGAACATTTTTATTGAAGTGATCTATCATAATTTTAGATTTTTCATAAATTGCCAGTTCATTGCCTTCTACATAAGATTTCAATTTCTTATTTGCTTTTTTGGTTTCATACAATTTATCTTCAAAGGCTTCACTCTCGGATTTTATTTTGTAATACGATTTGTAGGTTGTGTAGTTTTGTAAAACATCCAAAATATATTCTTCTTCAATTGCCTGCTTCATCGAGTAAGTATGAAAAGATTTAAACTTTCCATCATATTGTTTAACTCCGAAAGTTTCGAGGGTTTTGTTTTTTGGTGTTGCTGTAAAAGCAAAGTAGCTTGCATTTCTCAGCATTTTCTTGCTTTTCATAAGATAATTTACCAAATCTTCTGTATCAATGTTTCCTTCTTCATCTGTTTCGATTTCAGGAATTTCATCACCAGAAAATAGAGCATTCATACTGGCAGAAGCTATACCGCTCTGACTGCTGTGAGCTTCATCAATGATAAAAGCAATATTCTTGGATTCCATATCCTGAGCAGCTTTTACCACAAACGGGAAAGTTTGAACTGTGCAAATGATGATTCTTTTATTATTTTCCAAAGCCAATCTCATATGGTTAGTTTTACTCATTGAAGTTTCTGTAGGATCAAGTTTGTGAATATCAGTCGAATTTCCTGTAACAGCTTCAACAACATTTTTTACTTGAGCAAAATTCTTGATATTGTCTCTGATTTGTTTATCAAGAATAGTTCTGTCTGTAACTACAACCACACTGTCAAACAGCGGATTAATGTCAGATTTATCAAATAAACCGATAAGTTGATGTGCAAGCCAAGTAATGGAATTAGATTTACCCGAACCTGCCGAATGTTGGATTAAATATTTCTCGCCGATTCCTTTCTCTTTGGCATCTTCCAAAAGTTTTCTTACAACCTTTAATTGATGATATCTTGGAAAGATTAATTTTGGTTTTTCTTCTCTCGTTTTAGGTTTCTCCAAATGAACATATTTCTCGATAATATTTGAAAGACTGTCTTTTGTAAAAACCTCATTCCAAATATATGATGTGGAAATTCCCGTTTGATTTACAGGGTTACCTGCTCCGAAAGGCGGATTTGGTTCATCGTCATTTAACCCTTTGTTGAAAGGCAAGAAATGTGTTTTTTGTTTTTCTAATTTGGTTGTCATAAATGCCAAATCCGTGTCCATTGCAAAATGAACTATACAACGATCAAAACGAAAAATTTTGTCTTTGGGATCTCGATCATTTCTGTATTGAATAATGGCATTCTTTACAGCTTGGTTTGTAAAAGCATTTTTGAGTTCCATTGTAATAATGGGAAGTCCGTTTAGGGAAATTACGAGGTCAATTCTGTTTCTGTTATCCTCGGAATAAACAAGCTCTTCTGTTACAGAGAAAATATTGGAATTATAACGAAATTGATCTTTTTTGTTAAAAGCAGAATTTGGTTTGGGATAGAAAAGCATAATTGTGCGATCCAGATGTTTTACACCTTTTAGCAAAACCTCAATAATTCCTTCTTTTTGAATTTTACTATCCAAACGATTTAGAAAAGCTTTTTCACCTTTTTGCATTATGAAATCATAACTTTCAGGTTGGCTTGTTTTAATAAAATCAAAGAGCACTGTTTGATTTAAACACAATTCTCTGTCAAAATCGTTTGATAAAGTTTCTATATATCCTTGTTTTTCTATAAGTTCCTGAATTATTAATTTTTGAAAACCAGATTCTTTGGTGTCAGTAGTTTCTAACATTAATAAATCTCCTTTTTACTACACACAAATTTGCCCTGTTACTACATTAAATATCAAACTATCCAAATATTCTTTAGAAAGTGTTATTTCTTCTTCTGCTTTTGAGATTGCTAAATCGATTTTTGAATTTTTGTATTTAATGAATCTTACAATTTCTTTCTGCTCATCCGTATTACCTAAAGGAATAATCAATGATTTAAATTCGTTGATGCCAACTAAATTTTTCATTGCACTTCCTTTGGAATTGTCAAGTATAGTCGTTTTAATATAATCACTTTCAAATAACCAAACGAAAAAAGAAGGGATAATTTGATTATTAACTCTCATTATCATCATTGCTTGATTGATTATACCTTTCCCAAAATTCTCTATAACTTGGTGTAATTTACCAATCGTTCCTGAGCAACTCATTAAGAAATCATTTATCTGAACTTCAAATCTTTTTAATTCATTAAATTTTAGTTTATCGATATAAGCACTTCCTATGGTTAAATCTTTATAAATTGCATTTTTTTGTTCATAAACTTTATATCCTTTTTTTACAAAAGAATTTGTTTTCAATGCACTCCCAAAAGGACCTCTTATTAAGCCATTAGGTTTTAGTAAAAATTTCAACTTCCTAACTTCCCAATGTTCAGGAATTTTTCCCAACCATTCAATACCACTGTCTTTCATTTTCACATTTGGGTTTAATCCTTTTGTAACAGCTTGGTTGATAATTGCTTTTTTCTGTTCTTTAAGCAGTTCAATCATCTTTTGTTGTTTTCGGATGAAGTTGTTTGCCTGCTTCTGTTTTCTATCGAGATATTCAGCAATTTTATTTTGAGTATCGAAGGGTGGAACAATAGAATACATTCGCTTGAAATATGTGTAATATAATCTTAATCGAAAATCATTTATACCGTAAGAAAACCTTTTTGAATAATCACTATAAAATTCAGACCTAAATAAATAATGGAAATACTTTGTATTTATATCTTGTTTTGGTTTTAATACAGTATAAGCAGGACTAACAATTCCTTGAAATTCGCTATATCCAACAGCACCATCCCACATAAGCATTGTATTGTAGGCTAAATCATTTTTTTTAACTAAAAGATATTCCGATTTATTTGAGCTGGTTCTGTCTTTTGTATTTCTAAATTCAGAGCTTTTAACGATACCTTTATATTTTGAAATCGATAAAACTTCTTCAGTAACAGCGTTTTTTATTCGTCTTTCATCAAACAAAGCAATATTTGGTAAAAGTTCCCAATCAGTAGGAATTTCATTAACATAATAATAAGAAGCAACTTGTTTATAATTTAGGTGTTTTTTGTTAGTCATTCAAAAATTCCTCAAGTAAACCTTCTGTTTCACTTTGCAATTTTTCAATATCTTTGGCAATTTCTTCCAGACTTCTCGGTGGAACATAATTATAAAAATAACGAGTAAAGGAAATGCTGTAACCGATTTTAGTTTTGGAATAATCAATCCAGGAATCAGGAACATATTGCAAAACTTCTCTTTCAAAATATTCATCAATATCTTGGTCTAAAGGCACATTTTCGCTGTCTCGCAAATCGCTGTCTGCTTCATAAATAATTGTCCCGTCTTTTTCTGTTTTTTTAATTACTGGTTCCGCTTCTTCATCTTTCCAGCTAACTGCTTCCAAAATCAGTTTCAATTCACTTTGTGAGATTTTAATATTTAAGGATTTTAGAGCTTTATTCACTTTCACTTTGAAAACATTGAAATCAAAGAATTCTTCTTCTCCAAATATTGTTTTCAATTCCGAAGCAATTTGTCTAAGTTCGTTCTGAGCCTTCCATACTTTAACATCAAAGAGTTTATTTTTGTTTTGTGCTGTTAATTTTATCTCTTCTTTTTCTAACCAATTTAGAATCTCTGTTTTTTCTTCTTTAAAACTTTGATAAACTTTTTCTTTATACTTTTCATAAATCGGTTTTGCTACATCGGAAATTGCTTTATGAAAGCGTAAACTTTCTATTGCATCATCTGAGAATTGAGCTTTTAATCTTAGCGGTCTTTCCACAATTATTTTTCTGTAACCGAAATCTTGATTGGTAAATATTTTGGAAGTCTCTGTTTCTTCAAAATCGAGATAAATTTTGGTAATATCTTCAATTTGAGTATTTGTTAATTCGCAGTTTTTATCACCAAGATTTTTGCGCAAAGGTTTGTAAATATCGATTGCATTAATAAGCTGAACTTTGCCTTTTCTTTTTTCTTCTTTTTTGTTAGAGAGAATCCAGATATAAGTAGGAATTCCCGTATTATAAAAAATGTTTTTGGGAAGTGCAATAATACATTCCAATAAATCGTTTTCCAAAATCATTTTTCTTATTTCACTTTCACCTTGTCCTGCATCACCTGTAAATAATGAAGAACCGTTATGAACAGATGCAATTCTGCTTCCCAGTTCGGTTTTGGTTTTCATTTTAGAAATCATATTGGTGAGGAAAAGAAGTTGTCCATCAGAAATGCTTGGAAGTCCAACCAGAAAGCGTGGATCTTTGATGTGTTCTTTGTTTTTTTTACTTCTGTCATCTACAATTGCATTTTCATCAATTTTCCAAGTTTTACCGTATGGAGGATTGGAAAGCATAAAATCAAATTTCTTTCCGACAAAACCATCATCAGAAAGTGTAGAACCATAATGAATGTTGGAAGCTTTTTCTCCTTTTATCAGCATATCACCTGTGCAAATTGCCCAAGTTTCGGGATTTACTTCTTGTCCGAACAATGAGAATTTACATTTGTTATTCGTAATCTTTAAAGCAAATTTTTCTGCTTCGGTAAGCATTCCACCGCTTCCGCAAGCTGAATCATAAATAGAGTATCTTGCACCTTCTTTTTTTTGCAGTTTTTCTTTTATTGGTTCAAAAATTATATGAGTCATTAATCTAATTATTTCTCTCGGTGTAAAATGTTCTCCTGCTTCTTCGTTGTTTTCTTCATTGAATTTTCTTATCAATTCCTCGAAAACATAACCCATTCCAAGATTTGTGAGAGCTGGTAATTTTTCACCTTTAGAATTTGTAACATCAAACGGGCTTAGGTTTATTGTATTGGAAGTAAGTTTTTCCATTAATGCAAAAGTAATTCCTGCTTCTCGCATTGTTTCCAGTTGATTACGGATTTTGAATTTACTGATTATTTCTTGAACATTTGGGCTGAAACCATCTAAATAAGTTTCCAGGTTACTGTCGATTTTATCAGGATCGGATAACAAAGAAACGAAAGGATTTTTGGAATCTTTCAAGCTGTTTTTTGCCATAGTAAAAGGTGAAGTATTATAAAACGGATATCCTGTAATTTTTTCTATTCCGTCTTTTTCTTTGATATTTTGTTCTTCAAAGAATTTATCTGTTTCGATAACTTTTTCTTTTGTATCTTCAAGCAATACATCAATTCTTCTGAGGACTGTAAAAGGCAAAATTATATCGCGATATTTACCTCGAACAAAAACATCTCTTAAAACATCATCCGCAATAGACCATATGTAACTCACTATTTGATTGTGCACTTTATTGTTCATTTATTAAGCCCCAATTTTTTGTAGATTCTTTCTGTTTCTCTTTTTTCAGTCAACTACATTTATCTATCATCACTATCTGACTAAGAAATGCAAAGTTGTATAATGAATGAATCCACGACATTTTTGTCGCGAATACCTTCGGTTTTTGGTTGTACACGACAAATGTTGTGAATATTTCTTTCAATTAGCATATCCAATCCTGTTCGTAGAATTTTCATGTATTGTTGTTTTAGCAGTATTTTATCGTCAAGAAATTTACCCACAGTTGATCAACCGGCTGGGGGGAGAAAACTGAAACGCAGTGAAGACTTGTGGTTAAATTTACTTTTTTCTTCTCGTCTTTGCGGGAATTTTTTCAATACAATTTGTTTGTAAGTTCAATTTTTTTAGTGGCTAAAGATTATTTTTCCCTAAACACCATTTTCGTGTTTTTCGTCTACCTCGGCGTAATGCAATGGAGACGGGTGACTTTCGCCCGCCACGGCGGAGCGCAGCGTAGTCGGGTGGTTAAAAGTTCCTTTTTGAATAACTATCCTTTTTATGCACACTTTTATGCCAACATACCCCCAGTACACACCGCTTCCAAGTATCATTCCAAAGACTGCCCCCCCAATTATATCGAGTGGGTAATGGACACCTACATAAATTCGGGAAAATCCTATCACCACAGCAAAACCAAAGAAATAGCAGAAATATTTTGTATAAAAATATGAGAGGACTGTGGCAGCAGTAAACATGTTCATCGCGTGGTTGGATGGGAAAGAAAAAGAGGTTTTCATACCAATGAGATATTTGCCGCTTTCAATAAAATATTCCGGATGACACGGTCTCAATCTACCAAAAAGAGGTTTTAAAATACGGTAGGCAATAAGGTCTGAAAGTGCTGCTGCAATAACTACAAGTACGATTACTCCGAGTGCTTTCTTTTTCTCTTTAATAACAAAAAACACCAGAGCGATCAGCACAAAGATCAGCCAATTTCTTGGTTCTGTAATGACTGGAAATATCTTATCAAAAAAAAGGTTTGATAGCGTGTTATTAAAAAACAGGAAGACAGATCTATCAATCTGAATAATAAAATTGAACATCAATAAACTAAATTTTCTTAATTAATCTGGCACTCTTGAATTACAGCAAACTTAGAAGATATCAGGGCACCTGTCTTGAAATGTTCATTCGCAGTTCCGAATTTCTCGGACACCAATTCCGCCTGAACGGTTTTACCTGCAAGTGTAGTAAAATTTTCATGAGGTATCGTAAAACTGCCCGTATCCACACTATCTTCCGGGACGTCGACATTTACAATTCCTGCACCTGAATCATCATCGTAACTGAACTCGATCCACATAGAGTGATCTGGAATGATCTCTTCCCAGGTAACCTGCACATCATCTGTACTATTGAAAGTAGCGGGTATGTTGAAAGTATGAAGATCCTGGAATTGCGTTCTCACCTGAGAATCATAAGTGTCTCCATTGCTCATTTCGACAGTCATTGTGTAGTTTGTATTGCAATGTATTGGATAATCACCTGTTGTTTCATAATATGGACCGCCGGTGATATAATACTCGAGAGTAAGAGCGGTTCCATTCACATATACGCCACCATCCTTAATGCGTACAAGATTGAAATTTTTATCAAAAATATGCCCGATTGCTTCCCCTTTGAGGGTCTTCGAATTGTCATACGTGCGCTCTATTGTTAGTGCGGGAGAAATTAATGATGGATCATTGAGTGGCTTATCCGAAAGAGGTGAATCACAATTTGTGAGCATCAGTGATGATGCGAATAAAATAATTCCAAGTAACACTTTTATGTACTTTTGCATAGTTAACTCCTAATTTTTTGTTTATATGATATATATCTTCAAATCCGTCAAGAAATTAGTTATACAATAATATACATTTGTAATTCTTTGACAATTATTTGTTCATAAAAATAAGAAGTGGAAATATCTTATCAGGATGGTCACCTTATGACACAGCCAATCGAAATTTATAAATATCTGGATGTCGATCGTATTATCGACCTCGTGTCTGACAATAAAAATGACGCGCTGAAAGAACTCGCTGAAGTAATAGGAACAAGTGACATTGTCTCGGATGAAGCTCTCTTTTTGAAAAAGATCTATGAAAGGGAAAAATTGATGAGTACCGGCATAGGATACAGTATCGCAGTTCCTCATATTCGTGATGCATCCGTTAAAGATTTTGTTATTGCTTTTGGTAGAAAAGCAGAGGGGCTGGATTACGAATCGATTGATAACAAACCAGTCAAACTTATATTTATGATCGGTGCCTCTGAAATGCAGGACAAGGATTACATCCGCCTTCTCTCACGATTAGTGCTGCGATTAAAAAATCAAACTTTTGTGAAAAACCTACTGGAAGCAGAAACTCCCGAAAAAATTTACACGCGTATCAAGGATCAGGATTAAATGGGGACGACTCCTTTTATATTTCTTTTTCTTGGAATATCGCTCATTGCTGCGCTCATATTCTCAAATGGAGCAAAACTTCTCAAATCACCACTGATCGTCGGGTATATCATTGCAGGAGCTCTGCTCGGACCTAGTGTTTTCAATCTCATATCATACGAACAGATACAATCCCTTGAGATCATAAATGTACTTACGCTGTCTCTTATTGGTTTTGGCATCGGCGGAGCATTAAGATGGAGCGAAATCAAAAAGCTGGGAAAAGTTATAATGTACACGCTGTTCTTCGAGTCATTCGGGGCATTTATCTTTGTCGGTATCGCGCTCAGTATTTTGCTCAAAAGCATTCCTATGGGTATAATATTCGGCGCACTTGCCGTTGCCACAGCTCCGGCTGCGACGGTCGAAGTGGTTCGTGAATACAAAGCTAAGGGCACACTCACAACCACTTTGTACGCTATCGTAGGATTGGATGATATCCTGGCGCTTATTATTTTTATCCTTGTTCTGCCTATTTCGCTGATCTTCCTTGGTGACACACAAATCGGAGCTTCAGCATCTATACTTACTGCTCTTGGTACTGCCGGACTAGAAATGCTCCTCTCCGTTGTTATTGGAACAGTTATGGGATTCGTTATGATATTCATAACCAGACGAATTCATGACAGGGTAAAACTGCTCATATTTTCATTGGGCATCATCTTGTTGAACTGCGGAATAGCCGAGGTGCTGAAACTTTCACCCATACTTTTAAATATGGCAATGGGCATTGTGGTCATTAACTCAAAACCAATTAATGCGCGAAAGATATTCACCGCCCTTGGAGATTGGTCTCCTCCTGTATATGTTTGGTTCTTTGTTCTTGTCGGAGCTCGTTTGGACCTCTCATTATTGATCAAATTCGGTTTGCTCGCAATTGTGTACATTCTCGCCCGTTCTTCAGGCAAATGGGTGGGTTCGTACGTGGGCGGTTCACTCTCAGGCGCGACGGAACCGGTGCGCAAGTATCTAGGTTTCTGCCTTCTCGATCAGGCAGGTGTTGCAATCGGGCTTGCTCTCGCAGCATCAAAAACACTCGAAAATCTTGGAATGACATTGTATGCAAAGCAGATAATCAGCACTGTTACGGCGACTACTTTTCTTGTCATGCTTGTCGGTCCCTTCTTCCTTAAATGGGCTCTGTTCAAATCCGGCGAAGCAATGGCAGATACAGGGGAATAATTTTTAGGAGAAGATCATGTATATGATTTTGCAACTTTATAAAGCTAAATATTTGGATGACGTTATGATGGCTCTGGCAGAAGCCGGTGTCGAAGATACGATCGTGCTGAGTGGTGAATCATTAAGTCATAAAATGACTTTCAGCATGCCATTATTCGCAGGTTTTCGTAATACTTTTGGTTCCGAAAAACAATTCACTAACCTTATCATGGCTATAGCGGATGAAACTCAAATCGATTTTATGCTCGATGAGCTGAAGCGTTCTGATGTAAAGTTTGTTGATGATCAAATCGGAAAAATATTACTGCTACCGATTCATAAAACCATCTAATATGTATGAAGTAAACATTTCGAAAAAATATCATGAATAAATAGTATCATCTCGATGAAGAATTTTAAGGATTCCCCAATATTTTTGTGAAAAAATTGACAGGGAAATGATAAGATATTTTTTAACTTTGTTGTAATTATAACTGAATAATATTTGGGAGTATGTTATGGAGTTTGGATGTATGGATTATATAGATATTGCTTTCGTGTACATTTATAAGTATTTAGGATAAGATATGAGAAAATTTAAGTCTACTAACCCTTGTTATTGTGATCCCCCGGGAGCATTTAGAGAAATTCTGTCTCATCCTGTATTACCAGAATCGAAAGCAATTGAACAGGCCACCTTTAAAGAACACCGTTTTGCTTTTTTTTATTGGTATAAATGGTATAAAGATTTAACAAAATTATCCCATTCTGTCAAACCACCAACTCTTATTACTATCGATTACCATCGTGATTTAGCCGTACCTTCCGACAGAGAAAAAACTGAATTACTGGAAGTTGAGAGATTTAGTGATTCTGAACTTGCTATTTTTTGTTGGGCTAGGATGAATACACAAAACGATGGACATATTCTTTCTGCAGCATTTTTAAACATTATTGGTGATATAATTTTATTAAAACAACAAGACAGATCTGTTGATAAAGAGGATTTGACCTTTATAGATAATTACAATAACAAACATAATATATATGAATTTGATAATATTGATAAATTTGAATCATTCATATTAAGTTATGAAACAGAAAATATATTTCTAGATATTGATTTAGATTATTTCATTAGTCATCCAGGACATTATATGCATAGCGAAGGCTACATCACAATGAATGATGATGAAATATCAAATATTATTAATCCTTCTCGTCCTTATTTAAAAAAAATATACAACTTTCTTGAAGGAATTACAATAGCAACAGAACCAAAGCATTGTGGCGGAATTATTAATAGCTGTAAAATATTATTTTCAATTGAGAATCAGTTGTTTTCTGATGGAAAGAAATGGAAGTAGCTTTTTATAACAAGTAAATCAAAATAATGCCAGTTAAATCTTATATTAATTCCCAATATATTTGACAATCATCATAGAGCTTTCCAACTTCTCTACCATAGTGTGTAATATATAAGGTGCTTGTGTGAATGCCTTTGGCATATATCAAGAGGGAATTCCGTGAAAATCGGAAGCGGTCCCCGCCACTGTAATCAGCATCTTTTATAAGGAGACGTCACTGTCCGCCAACCGGTGGATGGGAAGGCATCCTTGTTCAGCTGTAAGCCAGGAAACCTGCCTTATATATTAGACAATTATTTTTCGGCGGAAAGAATAATTCTCATACATTGAGAACCCATTTTCCACCGAGATTGGGTTTTTTTTATGAAAAAATATTTCTTCCTGTTTGCGCTGATTCTGATCGTAAGTTGCAGTACTCCGAGTGATAAAACAGAAGCTCCTCATCCGCGTATTGTAGTGCTCTCGCCGGAGCTTGCTGAGATTATTTGCTCGCTCAAAGCTGAAGATAATATTGTCGGCATTACTCAGGAATGTGATTACCCGAAAACCCTACAGCAAAAAGATATTACCGGTAGTTTCAGTGCACCAAATTTAGAAAAATTAATTTCTCTCGAACCAGATGCGGTCTTTCTTACAGGTATGGAGCAGGAAATGATCAAGCAGAAATTGCAAAATCTCAATATCCCGATTCACCAATTCTATCCTTCATCTATTAATGCGTTTTATGATACAATTTTTTCTTTAGGAGAGTTACTTCAAAGAGAAG
>Ga0208905_1001054_pt1 | contig 13914 bp, 6 predicted proteins | sample AntAceMetag02UKS_FD_184776 | JGI IMG/M metagenome (GOLD analysis project Ga0208905, IMG submission 184776) | Saline lake microbial communities from Ace Lake, Antarctica - Antarctic Ace Lake Metagenome 02UKS (SPAdes) (version 2) | ecosystem: Environmental > Aquatic > Non-marine Saline and Alkaline... | reverse complement strand
GGCGATTATTGGATTCGTTGATTCCAGTGCAACGGCCGTTGGGGTAGCTGTCGATATAGGTATTACTGAAGAAGGGAATGCCTTTGGAGCCGCTCTGAGCGACGCCAGTGTCACAGCTAATGCGGCGGCTGTCGGGATTGATGGTGGTGGAGATGCTGATACTATAGACAACCGGGGAGTTATTGGGCTCCTGTCGAATTCAGATGCAATTGGTGTGGCCGTATCTCTGGATGTAGCTGGCAGCATGAAAGGGGATGCCGAAGGGGCCTCGGTGAGTGACGCCAGCGTCACGGCAAATGCAACAACCGTCGGAATCACCGGTGGTGCGGGCGATGACACGATCATCAATGACAGTCTTAATACCGTGGCACTTGCGGACGCTGATGCCATTGCAGTGAGTGTGGCCCTGACGGTGTCGGGGAGCATGGAAGGGAATGCCGACGGGGCAGCCCTGAGCGATGGAAGTTCAACGGCCGATGCTATGGCTATCGGGATCGATGGCGGCATGGGGCAGGACACGATAGAAAACTGGTCTGCAATCGATAATGATGTCGATGCCAGTGCGACGACCGTGGGTGTCGGGCTTGATGTAGAAATCACTAAAGAAGGTAATGCCTCCGGAGCCGCCCTGAGCGACGCCAGTGTCACAGCTGATGCGGCGGCTATAGGAATTAATGGTGGTGGAGATGCTGATACCATAGACAACCGGGGAGATATTGAGCTCCTGTCGAATTCGGATGCAACCGGTGTGGCCGTATCTCTGGATGTGGCTGGCACCATGAAAGGCGATGCCGAAGGATTATCGGTGAGTGACGCCAGTGTAACGGCAACATCAACGGCCACCGGTATTGACGGTGGTGAGGGTGATGACACGATCAAGAATGAGGGTGATATCTACCTTATGTTTGGCAGTGGCGATGAGGTGATAGACGCCGATGCCACGGCAGTAAGCGTTGCCCTGACGGTATCGGGGACCATGGAGGGCAACGTTACGGGAGAGGCTTTGAGCGACTCCAGTGCCATGGCCGATGCCATGGCCATCGGGATTGATGGCGGTTTGGGCATTGATGAGATCACCAATCGTGGGGCGATTGTTGGAATCGTTGATTCCAGTGCCACGGCCGTGGGGGTAGGACTCGATGTCAATCTCATAATTGCCAAAGATGAGGATGTCGAGGGAAGTGTCTCGGGAGCAGCCCTGAGTGATGCTCGTGTTACAGCCGATGCGGGGGCCACCGGTATTGACGGTGGAGGGGATACAGACATTATAGATAACCGGGGTGATATTGGGCTCCTGTCGAATTCAGATGCAATCGGTGTGGCCGTATCTCTGGATGTAGCTGGCAGTGTTGCCTTAAAGGGTGGTGTTGAAGGGGACATAGAAGGAAAGGCGCTCAGCAATGCCAGCACAGAAGCGTATGCGGAAACCACGGGAATCGATGGAGGAGATGATAGCGATCGCATTATCAATTCGGGAGATATCAACCTGCTTCAGGCGAATTCGAGTTCAACGGGTGTGACAGCATCGCTGAATATTTCGGCAGGGGTTGCTGCAAATGGCGATGCAAAGGTGAATGTCACTGGCGAAGCGGTGAGTGATGCCACAGTAACGGCCGATGCCACAACCTCCGCAATCAGGGGCGGAAGTGGCGAGGATGAAGTCATAAATACGGGAGATTTTGTCAATATACAATCGGATTCGGAGGCCGTCAGTGTTGCCGCATCTTTGGTTATCACAGGGGCACTCGCCTTTAAAGGTGACGCCGATGCGAGTACCTCCGGATCAGCAGTGAGCGCTGCAAGCGCCAATGCCCTGGCAACGACTGTTGCAATCGATGGTGGTGAGGGAAACGACATCATCAGCAATACTGGAAATATCATCAATCTTGAATCGGACTCGACTGCCACGAGCGTATCAGCAGGTGCCAACGTTTCTGCAGTTGTAGATATCAAAGGAAATGCAGATGCGGATATCACCGGGGAAGCGGTTGGAGACAGCAGGGTGATTTCCCAGGCAATAGCCTTGGGACTTGATGGTGGCCTGGGTGATGACGAGATCGATAACGAAGGGGATATAAATCTTTTTTCAACAGCGGATGCAACGGGAGTAGCAGCAGAACTCAATGTTTCAGCAGCACTCAGTTTCAAAGGCGTTTCCACGGCGGACGTCTCCGGCTCTGCGGTGAGCAACTCATCTGTTTTGGCTAAAGCCGAAGCGACCGGGATCGAAGGCGGCATGGGGCAGGATAGGATCCTGAATTCCGGCAATATTACATTAATGAATGGCAGTGGGGATGATGTGACAGACGCTGATGCATTGGCCGTGTCCGCATCTTTAAATGTCTCCGGTAATGTCGCCATCAAGGGAGTGGCAGCGGGTTCAGTCGAGGGTGCAGCGGCGAGTAATGCCACGGTTACGGCCGAGGCTGCAGCTACCGGCATCGATGGTGGTGGAGACAATGACATCATAGACAATACCGGCGTTATTAAGCTGTTACCGTCATCCAATGCGGAAGGCATCGCTGCATCTTTAAACATATCGGGCAACATGGTCGGCGAGAGCGAGGGGTCAGCGATAAGTGACTCCAGTGTTATCGCTACAGCTATGGCCACCGGTATCGATGGTGGCGAAGGGGCTGACATTATAACCAATGAAGGGGCGATCACCCTGATGGAAGCCGGTGAAGACGAATTTGACGCCAACGCGCTTGGTGTATCCGCATCCCTGGACATCAGCGGAAACCTCAATGGCACTACAGAGGGACAGGCAGTGAGCAAGACCACGACCACGGCTGACGCTACGGCCATCGGGATTGACGGCGGCAGCGGGACAGATGAGATAACCAACACGGCGATGATCGTGGCGGATGTGGATTCTGAGGCTTTGGGTGTCGCCGCATCTTTGGGAATCAGTATCGGTTTCAACGGAAGTGTCGAGGGAGCTGCATTGAGCGATGCGAGTGTTACTGCCGAAGCAGCAGCCACCGGAATTGATGGCGGTGAAGGTGCTGACACGATTGCCAATGAGCGAAAAGAAGGCACCGAGAGTGGAGGGGATATCGAACTTTTCGCAACTTCTGATGCGGAATCCGTTGCCGTTAGTGTTGAGCTGGCGGGTTCCATGAGGGGAACTGCGGAAGGGAAAGCCGTTGCCGACTCAAGCGCTGAAGCAAACTCGACCGCAACGGGACTCGACGGAGGAAGCGGTGAAGATGACATTTACAACGAGGCAAATATCTTTGCCCTTGTTGATTCCTATGCAACAGCGACTGGTGTAGCCGTAGGTTTGACTGTCGCCGTCAATGGCATGGCCTCGGGAGCTGCGATCAGCGATGTCAGTGCCGATTCTCTTGCATCGGCTACCGGGATTGACGGTGCGGATGACAATGACACAATTGACAACAAAGGCGCACTGAATCTCTACTCTTTCTCCGATGCAGAAACAACTGCCGTTAGCGTCAGCCTGGCTGGAACAATGGGTGGCATTGCAGAAGGAAAGGCTGCATCGGATGGATCGGCAGAAGCGATATCGGAAAGTGCCGGCATCGATGGCGGCCAGGGAGACGATGTAATCTCAAGCTCAGTCAATAAAATAACAACATTTTCTAATGCTACTACATATACAGAAAGCGTCTCTGTAGCAGGGGGTGGTTCCATAGGCCTTGCTGAGAATGCCTCCGTTGCCAACGCCTCCTCAATCAGTGAGGCATCTTCCACCGGGATCGACGGTGGTCAGGGTATAGACACCATAGAGAACAGCAGTGAGATTGAATCTACTGCACGGGCGGATGCTGAGGCAACCTCTACCTCTGTAGCAGTCACTATCGGGATTGGATCAGCAAGTACCACCGGAACCGCTGACTCCTCAGCCACCGCAAGGGCCAACGCTACGGGTATCGAAGGGGGCAGTGAGAATGATGAAATAACCAACACAGGAGCGATTAACGTCGGAGGCTTTGAAACTCTGGGACCAATGGCAACTGCTCAGGCCGGCGCCACCGAGGTAACTGTTGGTCTTGCTGTTGGAGCAAACCTAAGCAAATCGTCATCAAATGCCGCTGCGATTGCCGAAGTGAATGCTGCCGGTATAAGCGGGGGCTCGGGTGATGACGTGATCGACAATACCGGTGACATTACCGTGGGACCCGATCCGTTGGGAACAGGAGGCATGGCGAATGCCAGCGCCGAAAGTACTACTGTTGATATTAGCATCACGGTTGGGGCAAGTCTTGGTGAATCCTCTTCTGACACTTCCTCAACGGCAGTGGTGAACCTTGCGGGGATCAGTGGTGATTCAGGGAATGATACAGTCGACAACAGCGGAAACATTACCGTCGGCAGGTACTTTTCCGATTCCGTAGAGCCTGACGCCATGGCAACAGCAACTGCGGGGAGTGAAACGTTCTCAGTCGGGCTCACAGTTGGCGGCAGTTTCAAAGATGCCTCTTCCAACGCATCGGCAACAGCTCACTCCAAAGCCACCGGTATTGAAACGGGTCTTGGAGATGACAGCGTGAACAACACGGGAGTCATAAACATCTTTTCCAGTTCTGCAGCTTTAGGCTCCGCCAAGGCGGAGAAGGTCTCCTTGACGATCGGCGCCTTGGAAGGGGCAGTAAAATCAGATGCATCCTCTCTTTCAACCGCCCTTGCGACGGGCATCGACAGTGGGGAAGACGCTGACATAATCGATACCGGCAGCGACTTCGTTGTGAAAGCACGCTCGGTGAGTATCACTACGGCCAATGCAGAAGACTTGAGCATTCTTTCCATAGGGTCCGCTATCCAGTCGGCAACTGCTAACAGCTCATCGACAGCAGAAGCCCTCGCCCGTGGCATAGACGGCGGCACCGGAGGAGACACCATAACCGTCGCAGGCAATTACGAAGTCTCCGCCGATACCGAGGTATTCAGTACTTCGCGCTCCTCAACCATAGCTGGTCTTAGCATCGGGGCAAATAAACAGAAAGCACAAGCCCTGGCAGAAACGACATCACGGGCCTTAGCTATAGGCATCGATGGAGGAGAAGGCAATGACGTGATCAACAGCACGGCGACCCTGACGGTGACCACTCATTCCAATGCCGTGACCACAGGCACTTCGTCGAGTAACACCGGGTTCAATATCGCCGGGTCGAGTTCAGCCGAGTCCGCTGCAAGCGCTACATCGGATGTGACCGCCTCCGGCATTGGTATCAGGGGTGGCATATCGGTTCTTGATGTCAATGAAAGCGATGCCGATGTAATCACCAACGAGGGAACGATTTTTGTTACCACCACGGTGACAGCCGCAACTATCTCCGAATCTACTGCGGACGCCATAGCCTTCATTGGCGAAACCGAGGGTGAAGCGGTGTCGGATGCATCGGCAACAGTGGTGGCTGACGGGATCGGAATCGATGGCGGTGCTGACAATGATACAATTACAAGCAAAAACACGATTACCGTGGAAACCGAAGCGAACGGCTCCGTCATTTCGACGTCGAATGCGGACTCGTACACTACCTTTGGAGAAGCCTCCAGCATGGGCGTGTCCGATGCTTCAGCGAATGTGTTGGCGAAAGCCACCGGCATCTTTGGCGGGACTGGTGATGACATGATTGACAGCCTTGCCCTTGTTGATGTTGAGGCCAAATCTGTTGGATCGGTTCTATCAACTTCCAATGTGGATGCATTCGTCAATTTTGGGGATGCCTCGAGCAAGGGCGTATCTGATGCCTCGGCCGTCGTGACCGCGGAAGCCACCGGCATCTCTGGTGGAACAGGCGATGATATAATTAACAGCCGTGCCCTTGTTGATGTTCTCGTTGAAGCCATTGGGGATATTACCGCGGCTTCCAATGTGAGTGGAGAAGTCTGGTTCGGTGCTGCCTCAAGTGAGGCCCTGTCAGACGCTTCTGCAACCAAGAAAGGAAGCGCCACGGGTATTGATGGGGGCGATGGTGGTGACGTGATTACCAACTATGACACGCTGAACGTAAGTGCCATATCAGCAGGTACTGTCACTTCTACTGCAACTGCCAGCTCAAGCTCCAGCTTTTGGGGGGACGCCTCCAGTGCCACGTCCACTTCTGCAGCTCTCGAGGGAACGGTTGAGACAGCGGGAATCATTGGTGGAAGCGGAGACGATGCAATTATAAACATGGGACGTGTCGATTCTATCGCTGGTGCCGCCCTCTACGTCGTAAATTCCTCGGTGGCCACTGCTGAATGTGACTTTCATGGCGATTCCGAGGCCCGAGCGTATTCTGAGTCCACATTACAAGGAACGGCTTCTTCACTGGGAGTGAGCGGTGATGACGGTGATGACGTTATCGAGAATGAGGGTGTTGTCAACGTCGAAGCGATTGCGAATGCGACCGTCGTCGCATCAACAGTGGCTATAGCGGAGTCCTTCTGGGGCGATGAATACACCGAAGCTGCCTCGTCCAACTATGCTGCCGGTGTATCCACCGCAGAAGGCATCACCACAGGAGCGGGGAACGATGGGATTTTGAACAATGAACTGGTGACGGTCGAGGCAGGTGGTCAGGTAACAATTGTATCTGAAGTCTACAGCAGTGATGGGCCTGCCTACTCGGATGCCAGAACTATAGCGCTGGCCCACGCAAGCGGAATAAATAGCGGTGCAGATGACGACACGATCACCAATACGGAAACGGTTTTTGTGAAAGCCGCCCCTCGTATCACTTCAGCCACTCGAACCTTCGGAAGCAGCGGAAACGTCAATGGAAAAGTTGGAATCCTGCTCGAAGCCGGGGCGACGGGCATCACGGGTGGTGAAGGCAACGATATCATCAGCAATGAGGGAACCGTCCTGGTATACATCGGAGGTCCGGAGACTGCGTCGAACATTTCAGAACAAGTCGGCAGCGGATCACTTACGTTCATAGATCAGTCCTTCATCGCGACCGCGCCCGCCCTCGCCCAGGAATTGGAAGGCAAGTGGATTCGTTTTGACGGTGGTGACCATCCGGACTTCTTCACGGAGGTGGTGGGTTTTGATTCCCAGACCGGAGTATTCACCTTGCGCGACCCATCCCCATATTATTTACCTATGGGCACAACCTATACCCTCTACGATTACGGGAACAAAACAGCCGATATAGAAACAGTGCAGGTAACTGTTGGAGGGCGCACCAGGGTTGATGCTTCCACAACTGCCCTTGTCCAGGCAAAGGGAATTGTAGGAGGCGACGGTGATGATGAGATAGTGAATTCGGGTACAACCGCTGTTTCAGCAAGCAACCTTATAAAAGCCATTGAACTCACTCTTGGTAGAAATATCGTTGTCGATACACGGATTGAATCTGCCGTAAATGCGGTGGGTATCGAGGGTAATGATCAGTCATGTGTCACCGATGTGAGTGATGGAGGGACAAACCTTTTTACGGACCTTTCACGAAAGGGTGAAGATCCCGAGGCTATGGTAGGAAAAACGGTTCTTTTTAAATCCGGCACATCTGCAGATTTTGTCACTTTCGTTGAGGCCTTTGACCCTGACACGGGAGCCTTTACTTTGGCTGACCCACTCCCCGCAGGAGGGCTATTGAGAGGTGATATCTATACTATTGGCGGGGGAAGCGACATTATCACCAATCTGGGTACGATCGACGTCGGGGCAAAGAGCGCTATTGATGCCAGTAGCTGGTCCCTCGATTTTGGGGCAGCCGATATAGAGGGGCAGGGTCAGACATTGGCAGCTTCCGCCGGTATACGCAGCGGACAGTTTGATGACTCCCTTCAAAACTATGGAGATATCTCTACCCGATCGGCAGCTGATGTCTCATCCTCGGATCGAGTGTATGTTGTATTCGGGAGAGCTGATCAGGATCTTTCTTTCGAGGCTTCCAGTCATTCAGTGGGAGTGGATATGGGCGACGGTGATGATGATTTTACTAATGCCGAGAATAGCTCGGTCTATACCGATGCTGTTTCAAGAGCCAGTGTTGATGGTGTAACGGCTGTGATTTTTGCGAAAATCACGAATTCCGTCGATGCCATAGCTGACTCAACAGCCATGGGGCTTGATCTCGGCCAGGGGGACAACGTGGCTTATAACATGGGAGATATCCTGACGTCATCTCAGGCAACCGTGGTTGCTAATGCCGTATCGGTATATGAACTGGGAGAAACCGATGCCGACGCCGATGCCATAGCGTCAGGAGCTGCGTGGGGTATCCGGTCAGGAAGCAATGAAGATCAGGTTTATAATGATGCCCTTATTCAGGTCGAAGTCTTGACAGATGCAACCTCCGTTGCCCAGGGATCCCAGGTTGGCAATAGAGACGCGGTATCCGAAGTGACTGGCGGAAGTGAGGGAGACAGTAATCCGCGAAGCTTTGTTGATGCCTCGCTCATACCACCACCGGGTGAACAGGTCGAGATCCTCGGTGAATGGGTTCGCTTCACCACCGGCGATAATGCCGACGAAAACTTCTTTGCTCAGGTCGTGGGGTTTGTTTACGAGGATGTCGTAGACCCCGGCTCCGGAGAAGTTATTGCTCCGGCCGGCACGGTGATACTGTCAAAGGATATTCCTCACCCGGTGTATGCTGAAGTGGTGGACGAAGAAACCGAAGAAGTCACCATTGAGGCCGACGAATATACTTTCTCTGCAGCCAGAAATGGAACATCGGCATCGGTTGCCATGTCCGATGCGATTGGAATTGACCTGCGTGACAGCAAAGCGATCGTCGACAATACCGGAACACTCGACGTGACGGCTTTTGCCATAGCGAAAACAACGGCCAATACCTATGGTGGAGCGGCTATTGCGAATGCTGAGGCCACGGCCGAGGCGCGTGGAATTATTACGGGCGACGGGGATGATGTAATAACAAACACCGGAGAAATAGACGTTATGGCCGAGGTAACCACGGATTCATCTACTGGTGTTACGGAGGAAAGGGCTTTGGCCATAGGGATCGAGACCGGAGCAGGTGATGACACTATCGTGAATAGCGGTTCTGTCGTGACCGAGATTGTAGTGAACGGAGCTGCCCCTGTAGCTGGTGTCGGTATCCTGGCTGGTGCCGGCAATGATATCGTTGTTCTTGACGACGGCTCTTCGATTACAGGTGATGTCGATCTGGGCGCCGATGATGATACCCTTTACCTCATTGGCAGTCCCGTCGTTAACGGAGCTATCCTACCTGACGGAGGTGGATTACCTGACAGTGGTATTGATTCGCTCGTTTTCGAGGGAGCCGGTTCATTTACGAACTCCCTCTATGGCTTCAACGGGGCCACAAAAGAGGGGGCTGGAACCTACACCGTCGCAAGCCTGCCGATGGTGCAGTGGCTGGAAGTTACAGAAGGGACCCTCGAGACCGATAGTGACTACAATTTCGCCAGTGACGGCATGTTTCAAACAAATGTCGAAAGCGATGGCAGCCACGGCAAGCTGCTCGTGATCGGATCGTCCGTGCTTGACGGCGGTCTGACGGTGCTCCGAGGACAAGGGGCGTATGTGGACGGTACCACCTACGATATCATTGAGGCCACGGGCGCAGATATCACGGGAGCATTCAGCGATATCGTTCTTCCTGAACCCACAACACTCCTAAGCTTCGATGTGAATCAGCAGCTCAATGTTGTGGAGGTGGAAGCGAATGTGGAGAGCCTTACAACTGTGGGGTCAAATCCAGTGCAACAGGCGCTGGCAAAATATCTCGACAGAATAACCCCGACAGCCACCGGTGATCTGTCAAACGTAATTGGAGAAATCCAGACGATGTCTATGTCTGAATTCGATGCAGCCTTTGCGAGTCTGAGCCCGGGCCTGTATGACAACTCGACGAGAACTATGTATGATACCACCCAGCAGTATACAACAACCCTGCTCAAGCGGATGCACAGTATGCAGCTAATTGGAGCAGCCGCAAGGGAAGAGAAAAGCCTCCTTGCCTATAACGGTTCCGCCGCCAGCATTGGTCGACTGTACGCACAGAATCAGCAAAAACAGCCTCAGTATGGCATATGGCTTGATGGATTCGGTCAATGGGGTGACCAAACTGAGGATGAGGGGTTTACGGGCTACGACTATAACATACACGGAGCGACCTTCGGGATTGACCGCATGTTTCGTGATCACTACCTTGCCGGAGTCAGCATCGGGTATTCTAATACCGACGTCGACCTTGACGGAGATTGGGGTGAAGGAGATATTGATACCGTTTATGGATCGCTCTACGGCAGTTACTATAACAAACGGGGATATGTCGATGCCGTTCTGTCCTATGGAGACCAGGACTATTACAATACACGCCGGGTTCTTATCGGGCCGATCGAGCGCGAAGCCCGGAGTGACCATGATGGTGATATGTTCTCGGCCTTTGCAGAGGGCGGGTATAATATTGATGTCAATGCGTGGGCCCTCCAGCCATTCGCTTCCCTGCACTATCTCAACCTGGATGAAGAGGGATTTACTGAGAAAGGTGCGGACAGTGCCAACCTGATTATTAGTGCTCGGGAAACTGAATCACTGGTTTCGGAACTGGGCCTGCGAATCACCCGTCTGTATGCAGTAGAGAAGGGTACCTTAATACCCGAGGTGAGTATGGCATGGAGTTACGACTTTGATATTGATGATCGTACCATCACCTCGGCCTTTGCGGGTGCTCCGGATAGTGCATTTTCAATCGAAGGCCAGCATGTTGAAAAGAATGGGTTAACGATTGGCACCGGTATAACATTGGTAAACAAAAAAGGTTTAACCACGTCGGTGAAGTACAACGGTGAATTCCGGGATGGTTATGGAGCGCATGGCATTATAGGAGAACTTCGCTATGAGTTCTAGTCGATGATACCATAAAAAAACTGCGTTCTTCATAGTGCACACATATAAGGTACTTTAAAGGTATTTTTACGGGAGGGCATTTACTCTTGCCCTCCCGTATAATTGTTAGCCTTATTTGGTGTTGATGTCGGTTGAAGACCTCATGAATCTTGCAGATAATCGACTTCGCTTGCAAATCTTTGAGATCGATTACGGGCGGAAAATTTCCATTATCAGGTAAAATCTTGACTTGGGTTTTCCCGCATACTAGGAAACACTGTAAACGGGGAAGCGAATACTATGCTATGAAGGAAATGGTGATTACATGAAGAAACTGAGTTTAAAGGGCCAGCGGTGGCTTAAGTGTGTCCATCTCTTTTTTGTCTGTTCATGGGTTGGAGCGGCCCTCATCCTGACAATCATGAATTTTTCAATGACGGCCTCAGAGGGCATGCAGCTCTATGGCATCCATAGTTCCATGAAATTTATTGATGACTTCATAATAATCCCAGGAGCTTTTGGTTGTCTCTTTACGGGGCTTCTCTATTCCGTGTTTACGAAGTGGGGCTGGTTTACGCACCGCTGGGTCACGGTAAAATGGATTATCAACATATTTGGAATCGTGTTTGGGACCTTCTGGCTCGGCCCATGGTTAAACAGCCTGCCGCCCCTTGCAAAAGCAGAGGGATTGAATGCTTTATTAAACCCCGTATATATTCATAACCGGACGATGTTGTATTACTGGGGGACTCTCCAGGTAGCGACGCTTATTTTCGCCGTCTTTATATCTACCTTAAAGCCGTGGGGAAAGAGAAAGGCCAAAATAACCGCTTGATTGCCTGGGCACATATTATGTAATGTTGATACGGCAGTGAAAGAAGGAGTATATCATGGAAGTTTTGTATAATATGGAAGTCCTGCCATGGGTGGATCACCCCTCCGTCAACAATGTCTCCATAAAAAAAATGATTACGAAGGAACAGTTTGGAGAGGAGAGCCCCTCGATAATCATGGTAAAGATTCCCGCTCATGTCGAAGTACCGGAACATATCCATGACACAAGCGAGGATATCCTTTTTATTCTTTCCGGATCTGGTACAATATGGATCGATAAAATCGGAGAAATGGCACTTCAAAAAGGTACAGTCGTTCGTGTGCCGCGTAACACGAAACACCGGATATTCGATGTGTCGGAAGAGCTTCTGATCTATGACGTATTTTCTCCTGGCATCATGTAATTTTCAGTAGAAAAAGGATAATAACAACCCACTTCAGGAGTTCTCTATGAGCCGTATCGAGATAGTTCCTCTTCAAGCCAATATGGGAAGACATGCAGCGCGACTTCTCTCTGAGGCCTTTCGCGACAACCCGGGCAGTATTGCTATCCTGTCGGGAATTACATCTGAGAAGAGAGAGGAAAAGCTGCGTACCCTCTATTCCGGAGTTGTGGACGCATGTATCGCCTATGGAGTCGCAAACGCAGTAATGTGCGATGATGATCTTGCGGGTATATCACTTGCCTATTCTCCCGGATCGTATCCGCTATCATTGCTGGCCTGGTTGCGAAGCGGAATAGGTGCGGCTTTTATCGGACCACGATACACGTGGCGATGTGCAATATTTGACTCCCATATCCGGAAAAAACATATCACCGTCAGACACTGGTATCTCTACGTGCTCGGCGTGGCGCCCTCGTTTCAGGGAAGAGGATATGTCGGTAAACTCCTTCGCAGGCTCTCGGAACACGCTGACCGGGAAGGGGTGCCCTGCTATCTCGAAACGGATAAGCCTGAAAATGTTTCTATGTATCAAAACTTCGGGTATGAAATACTTGATGAAGAGAGCATCGAAGAGCTTGATAATGTCAGACTATGGTATATGATGCGTCCATCTGCGGAGAAAGGAGAGCACAGTTAAGGGATATCATGGATTTTCGTAAAGCTGTGATCGGCATACTGACACTTTTATATATCATAAGCCCCTACGATATTATTCCCGACTTTATTATCCCCGTGGGATGGCTTGATGACCTCGGCGTTATCGGGCTTTTGATCTACTATTTCAAGAAAGGGAAATTGCCCCGTATCTTTTCCCGCAGGAAGGAATCTTCCGAAAAGAAGGACGCCTGAAAGCGCTGTACTATAAGCGTGCTTACCTATAGCCTTCCATTTCTATCAAATTTCGGGAGCAGGCATTCAATCTTTACTCCTTATTGACACAAGGGTTACAGATACCTATAATAATAATCATAGAGTTATTTTCGTCTTTGGATTACGGAGTTCAAAATTCGTCGGCAATGGGCTGATAAATCGTAATCAATAAGAAAAGAGGAGGTAACAAACATGGCACGCTGGAAATACAAAACAAGTATTCTGGATCTTGATACGATAATTCCACCCGATATGGTCTCATGTGACGAGGAGGGGAACTGTACCGTCGATGGCATTCCGGGCAGTCTCGAAGCCCTCAGGGGCATTCTGGATAAGGAAGGCGAAAGCGAATGGGAATTGGTGCAATGCCAGACCCACGCCGGAAAACTGCTCGTAATCTGGAAAAAGGAAATTAAAGAAGCCTTCGCCAGTTAAAGGTGGCTTCAGCCACCGCTATCGAATGATATGAAATTCCGATCTTTGAGGTTCACCAGAGAAATGATTCATCTGTTTATCTCTTTCCCCCCAGGCTTTGGATAATTGCAATGGTGTGACCAATGAGCAAAGACCTTGATGAGAGAATCCGGGCACTGTGTGAGTTACGCTATCCCTCTTTCACGGATGTGTGGATTAGCGAGGAATCGGGTATTCCCGACATGCCGGCCGAGGTACTTCATTCCGGTGTGAAACTGATTATCATCAATAGGGGTGACACATCCTTTGATTCATACACTCATCTCAGGTTTTTCAAAGAAATCGGCGATCTTCTTCCGCCGGCAGTGGGTTTGCTGAAACAATTGATGGGCCTCGGTGACCGGGAGCGCACCCGCAATCCCCGCCTTATAGGCGGGGAGCCTCGATAGAATACCAGAGGGACTCTTCCTCGCCGCCATATCCTCCATGACGGTATCTAAATCTTTTCTTCTTCAGGCGTGAAAAAACGTTACATTACGGAAAAAGAGCGGGGTAGTATTTCCCCACATT
>Ga0208905_1001047_pt1 | contig 13957 bp, 18 predicted proteins | sample AntAceMetag02UKS_FD_184776 | JGI IMG/M metagenome (GOLD analysis project Ga0208905, IMG submission 184776) | Saline lake microbial communities from Ace Lake, Antarctica - Antarctic Ace Lake Metagenome 02UKS (SPAdes) (version 2) | ecosystem: Environmental > Aquatic > Non-marine Saline and... | reverse complement strand
CACATGCTCCAAGGCCTCACGCTTCAGGGGGAAGAGGATATCGATCCTGTCCAGACATGCCCGGACCTCCCGTGACGAGACCCGCAGCTGGGTTGAATTACTCCCCCCGCGGACCCGCGACATGTACTCTTTGGTGGAGAAGAGGTTGTAGCCCGAATGCTTGAATGCATGGGTCAAGAGGTGCTCGACCGTTTGGACACCCTGTCCCGCGGCACCGCACAGTACAATCGAAATGTCGTCCTTCTTTGCCGAATATTTTTTCATCGAAACACCTCAGAGCGAGTATGCTTGTTTCTGAAACGATAAACCAACTACCGTTAACCGCACAGATACATCGAAAAAATATCAGTTTGAAGAGGCACGGCGGAGCTTCAACAGGAACGTGTGGATGACATGGTGCCTGCTCCGCGAGAGAAAATTTACAAATTGGAAGTAAATTCTACCATATTGAGGTGAAATTATCTACCTGTGGAAGCCGTTACAAATAACTGAAAGCCATGCTGCTTCCTCACGACAAGCCTGAACGAAGGGATCCTCCCTCTCTGTCCGCCATACTTTCAGGGGGGATATGTATTAAAAATGCAGGGTGAAGTCGCCGGAGCACGTTCCGCTGTCAAGCATCAGACATCTTTTTACCAGGGGGTTGACCTCATATGGTATCCTCAGGCTCTCAAGCCAACACTCAACCCTGTAGATAACGCCGCATTCATAATCGTTTATGACGCCCATACCCTCCATCCCCTTGTATGCAAAGCATTCTTCCGGCTTGAATTCCCAATGTAGCACGTTATCTCTCGGGAAACTCATAGAGACGTTCATGAAATCGGGTATGAAGAATTCGGACATATTGGCAAAGAAGTCTTTAAACTCTTCAAAGGTGTCGAGACGTTGTCCCTCCACGCCGAGGAACTTTTTTATCCTGTTGACTTCTACCTCCGCCAGGGCCTTTATCGCCGCCTTGTTGATCTTGTTTGTCTTTTCGATTCCCAATTCCTGGACACACTCGTAAAACCACAGCCCGTCATGTGTCATCCAGCATTTGTTGAGTAGATCGACCAGTTTTTCTTTTTCTGGTACCATCATCCAAATTCCCTCCTATCAGATTGAGATACCCCTACGGTAAAAACGATTTTCCCCCTGTATCGTTCTGACGGTCACTGTACGTGTAAGAATTCGAAATCGCCGCGTGCCAAATCGTAGTCTTCGTAGCGTGAGTGGTGGCGAGTGAGATAAAAGTAGATACAGTCACAATATATCAATACTATAACTGAAAAGGCAAGGGGCAAAACAAGGCACTCTCCCTTAGAAAAAGGGACTGAGTACTTACGGGAGCCCCGCACCGGGGACATCGACCCGAATGGTCTCGATCCGCCCGGCCCTGTTGCTCTCATACATACTTGATGTGAGCACAAAGAGGGTCAGACGATCGGGGCCGCCAAGCATACAGGCAAAGGGTGTATGCTCCAATTCGAACCGATGGGTTATTTCTCCTCCTTCACGAACGCGGATAAGCTCCGAGTGGGCATTGGGGGAGGCAACCCATACAGCCCCCTCGGTGTCGAGACAGATGCCGTCAGGGGTGACCCGGTTGATAATTTCAACACGCCGACTCAGGAGACCCAGATCGTCAAACTGTGCCCAGACGTGTCGATGAGAGAGGGAGCCGTCGGGTTCGATATCAAAGGCCGTAAGGCGTGCGGCCAGTGTTTCACCGACGATCAGCGTCTTCCCGTCGGGGGTGATGACGCTTCCGTTGGGGAAGGCCATGTCCCTGGCGACGATCCTCGCCTCGCCCGTCGGTGTAACGAGAACAATCTCGGCCGGTCGGTACGGCTGCTCGAATAAAGGGGAGCCGAAGTTTCCGATGTATGCCCTTCCGCTCTGGTCGACAACCATATCGTTACAGTAGGATGACGCAAGGCCGCTCAGGTCGGCGAATTCCGACAAGGTACCATTGTGAAGCCTGAGCAGACGCCGATCTGCCATTGAGACGACGAGCAGGGTCTGATCCGGGAGCCAGCCGAGTCCCGAGGGCTGACCCGGTACCTTGGCAATCGTCTCGATCGTTCCCTCGAGGTCGACGGTCATTATCTTTTTCATAACAAAATCCGAAAACCACAGTTTCCCGTCGTGCCACCGCGGCCCCTCGGGAAAACCGAGTCCATCAAGCAGCATAGTCGTTTGCATCGTCACGCAGGTAACCTCCACTTCGCGAATCGAATTGGTCTCAAATTATCATGGAAGCGGATAAAAATCCAGCTTAGATGCTTGAATTCTTCTTGAAAAACACTCTCCCCGGCCTTGAGCTAACGGCTTGCCCCACCTGCGCCAAGATGCTCGATGACGCCGTGAAGATCGAAGGGTTGGACGACAGACTGGAGGTCCTGAGTATCGCCGAAATCGTTATGCGATCCCGGTAACGGGTCAAAGCGGTTGGATAGGGATTATGATCGGAGCAGACCCTCCGCCCAGTCGACCTGTTCGTCGACCCACCGGAGGTTTCCCTGACGTAATTTTCTTGTAGGTGTCGAAGTCCCTGATAAAATGGCATGGTAGAGTTCGATCTTTTCCCGCTGGAGTTCTTTGAGACTTATTTCGTTATCCTGCCTTACCTTGTCGGCGCTGTGCTACTGAGACTTTGTGGCGAGGACGATATCTTTTCCGGACTCCCGGAGGGCGATGCCGATTCTGGGTTCGCTCGTCGTGTAGGCGCGGGAGGTGTCGATAAAATCGACGCCCCTTTCGATTGCATGTATGACGGTTTCCACGGCCTCTCTCTCCGAGACCCGTTGGATCGGAATGCCGCCGAATCCAAGGCGCGTGACCTTACATCCCGTTTTGCCTAGCGTGACTTGTCGTTTCATGGTTTTCTTAAGCAGTCTTTCTCCTGCTCGGCGGCGGATATTATCGGAGGAGATCGGTGAGAGCCTCTTCCATGGTTGAAAATCGAAAGACAAAACCGTGGTCCAAAAGCCGTTTCGGGTATACCCTCTGTCCCTTCAGGATAACATCCCCGAATTCGCCCAGTATCCATCGTATGAGAAAGGCGGGTACGGAGGGGAGGAAGGTCGGTTTACCCAGGATCTTTCCTAGCATCTCTATCATCTCCCGGTTTCGGACGGGATGGGGGGCCGTGCAGTTGAGGGGTCCCTCCAGGTCTTTGTGCTCGAGGACGAATTGAAATACGCTGGCAAGGTCCCCTTCATGAATCCATGAAAACCACTGCTTGCCGCTTCCGAGCGGTGCCCCCATCCAGAAGCGGAAGGGTGACACCATCTGTGCCAGGGCTCCCCCCTTCCTGCCCATCACAATGCCGAAACGACAGAGTGCTACGCGTACTCCGTGGCTTCGGGCCTCCAGGGCAGCCGATTCCCAGTCGGCGGCGAGTGTCGCCAGAAAATCCGTTCCCGGCGAAGCCTTCTCTTCAAGGACTTCGTCGTCGTGGAATCCGTAGTAACCAACGGCCGATGTGCTGATAAGGTGTGTCTCCTTCCCCTTACGCGGCGCCATCGCATCGACGAGGTGGCGTGTTGTCAACAGCCTGCTCTCTCGAAGCGTCCGTTTGTAATCATCATTCCAGCGGGCAAATATGGAGGCGCCGGCGAGATTGATGACGGCGTCATGATCTGCCACCCGATCCTGCCATGGACCCTCCCGCGTAGGGTCTCCCTCCAGAAATGATGCCCCCTCAGGGAGGCCGAGTCCCTTCTTTACCGACCGTGTCAGGATCGTTACCTGGTGGCCGTGACCGGTTAGTTTCCCGGTGAGCGTACTCCCCACAAAGCCTGAACCGCCGGTGATGAAGACCTTCATAATCAGCCCCCTTTATAGTGTTGTAAATATATGACAGAATGCCTTTTAGGTGTTTTCTACCTCGCTGTCTGGAAATTCCGGTTTTTCCTTCGAGAGGAAGGCCGATATCCCATAAAAACACTCACCTGTCGCGATCAGCGAAATGGCCTTATCCATTTCCAATGTCAATGCGTTATCCAGGGAAGGGTTGCTGGTCGAGCGAATTACCTCAAGGGCTGAACGCACGGCGCGAGGTCCATTATCGGCAATCATTTGTGCTACGGTAATTGCTTCGGCAAGGCCTTTCCCCGGCAGGCTGATGCGATTAACCAGTCCGCACGACAGGGCCTCTTCGGCCGTTACCTTGCGGGCCGTCAGGATCATCTCCGCGGCGCGTGCCGGGCCGATCAACCGGGGGAGGGCAGCGGCTCCGCCCCAGTCGGGCATGAGGCCAAGGCGCACCTCGGAAAAGCAGATGACGGCTTCGGGGTCCATAACACGCATATCGCATCGAACGGCGAGTTCCGCCCCCCCGCCGTAGGCGCTCCCGTTCAGCGCGGCGATAATCGGTACCGGAACAGCAAACAGCCTGTCGACTACGCTTCGGATCCGTTGTATCAATTTCTCAACGGGGGCCCGATCGTGGGTTTCGACCACCTCGATGAGACCCGAAACCTGGGGATTATCCATGTTGACGTCAAAACCGGCGCTGAAGGACTCATCGCCTGCGCCTGTCAGTATCACAACACGGGGAATCTTCTGCTTCAATTGTGTGATGACCCCGTCGAATTCGTTCCACATGACCTCATTGAAGGCGTTTCGTCTCTCCGGCCGCTCGAACCGTATGATTGCGATATGATCCAGATATTCCAGCGTAATGCCGTAATCAGTCATTTCCGTCTTAATCCTCTTCAGCATGCCGTTTTAGAGTGATCCATCCAGCTTGTCGGCCACCGGTTCCTTGCAGGCCCTGCACCGTTGCGCCCCCCTGAAGAGCGGCTTGCCGCACGAAGGACAGTGATATCGTTCGCACTCCGACCGGGCCCATTCAACGCTCCCCTCCTCATCACCGTACTCAGCTACCTTCGCGCGCCAGAGAGGAATCGTTCTTTTCATTACCCGTGCACCGGTTGCGAGGGAAAAATCCTGTATCATAGGGCAGGGCCATTCTTCGCATTGATGGCAGGAATAATACCCCTTCGCCCTTACACAGTCTCGTATCGTGCACATTGTGCAGACGCCGTAGAGCCTCTTCGGTGGATCCGACTGCATACATCCCAGACACTCCGTCTCCTCAGGTTTCGTTCCGTAGAGGTTTCCCATAACCGTCTTGAACTTTTCGTTTCCATCCCTCGTCGCGATATAGACTCCGCACGCGCCGCAGTACAAGCCACACGGCGCCATCAGATCCCTGTTTCTGATTTCCTCTTCGGTCCAACCTTGCATTGGCAGGTCTCCTTATTCAGAATTTCCGTAACTATACCTCCCATTATCGTGGAAAACAAGCAAGAACCCGGACCTTAGCTCTTGTGACGGCTCCTGTGCGGTTTCGATCCGTGTAAGACAAACGCTTACAGATTGTAGGGGAAAGCCCCACCTTTAATTAGGCCTGACACCGATACCGCAAAAGGACAAATTTACAGTATTGAACGGACGCTTTGTAAGGGGTGCTCGTATTGCAGCCGCCATCTGCGATACTCCCCGCTCAGTTGCGGAGCGTGCCCCGAACTCCATTTTGAAACCATATGTTCCTTCGGCAGAGACCCGAAGGAACATATGGTTGAAATTTTTGTACGGTAATTGTGCAAAGGTACACCCGGTGGAAGTTTTGAGACAAAAGAAAAACGAATTCCCCGGGCACGATGTCTGCTCGTCGGAGATGTGTGCTTATTAAACAGACACTTGTATAGGGCAACAGGGATTCCCGTTGCCCTTCGCAGGTGATTTCAGACTTAAGAAGAAGGAGGCAAATGATGGCTGAGGTTACTGAACAAGATTTTTATGACAAGGTTTTTCCTGTTCCCGATAGAGTGAGAGAAAAGTCTTATATTCCAAGCAGAGAAAAGTATGAAGAACTGTATAAGGAATCAAGTGAAAAACCCAATGCCTTTTGGGCGCGAATGGCGGAAGAGAGACTGAGCTGGTCTAAGCCTTTTGACAGAAATAATACGTCCGACTATACATGCCGCCGATGGGACACAAAAATGGGTACGCACGGTAGGGCGCCCGGTTCTTGAAGATGGCAAAGTCATCAAGGTGATTGGCAATATCGCGGACATCACCGAGCGCAAGCGGGCGGAAGACGCACTCCTCGAAACGACGGAGCGGCGGAAAGAGTCATTAACCGGTACGGTCCAGGTCATCTCCACGTTTGCAGAAGCGAGAGATCCTTACACGGCCGGTCATCAGAGAAGATCGGCCGATCTGGCACAGGCGATCACGGGCGAGATGGGACTTTCACCGGACCGTGTTGAATTTATCCGCGTTGCCGCCAGAATTCATGATATCGGCAAGGTCGCCATTTCTGCGGAGATACTCAGCAAACCCGCGAAACTGACGGAGATCGAATTCAGCCTGGTCAAGGGCCATCCGCTGGCCGGGTATGACATTCTCAAGGATATTGAGTTTCCCTGGCCCGTTGCCGACGTCGTCCTCCAGCACCATGAACGGATGGACGGATCCGGTTACCCCAATGGGCTCAAGGGAGATGATATTCTCCTCGAGGCGTGGATCCTGGCCGTTGCCGATGTGGTGGAGGCCATCGCTTCCCACCTTCCGTACCGCTCGGCCCTGGGCATTGATACCGCCATGGAGGAGATTTCAAAAGACAGGGGCACCCTCTATCACCCGGAGGCTGTGGATGCCTGCCTGAAGCTCTTTCACGAAAAGGGTTACTCTTTTGATTGATCGACGGGCTTTCTCTACCCCCGCTAGGGAGACGGAGCGTGAAACTCGAGGCAGCAAATCATCCCCAGGACAGATAATGGCTCTCCCAAGGAACAGTATTTCTGAATTTAAGGGGAAAAAGGGAATAGATCAGGTCGATGAAGACCGGCCTGCCTTCTTCAAGGCCGCTCCACCAAGATAGGCTTCCTGGACCTTTTTATTGGATTTCAGTTCAGCAGAGCTGCCGGTCGTGGAGATCCGGCCATTTTCGAGCACGTAGCCCATGCTGGCGACGCTGAGGGCCTTATGGGCATTCTGTTCAACTAACAGTATGGACGTACCTTGACGGTTGATCTCCTTGATAATACTGAAGATTTGTTTGACAAGAATCGGTGCGAGACCAAGAGATGGTTCGTCCAGAAGGAGGAGGCGGGGGGAACTCATCAGTGCCCGGCCGATGGCGAGCATCTGCTGTTCCCCACCCGAAAGTGTCCCGGAGAGCTGCTTTCTTCGCTCTTTCAGGATCGGAAAAAGGGAAAAGACCCGTTCCTTCGCCTGAGCTATTTCGGCCTTGTGTGTCTGTCTCGTATAGGCGCCCAGATTGAGATTTTCCTCTACCGTGAGGGTGGAAAACACCTTTCGTCCCTCCGGTGACTGTGAGATCCCTCGAAGGACAATTTCGTAAGCCGGGATACCGTTCAGGTCTTCCCTCTCAAAGGAGATTCGTCCGGCCTGGATGGGCAGAAGACCCGATATGGCATTCAAAAGGGTTGTTTTTCCGGCCCCGTTTGCCCCCAGAACCGTTGCGATCTCACCCTCCTCGAGATAGAGAGAGATGCCCTTCAGCGCCTCAACCGATCCGTACGAGACCTGTAGATCCTCTACAACGAGTAGCGGTGCCATGTCTATATCTCCTCCTCATCATCGTCATCGGTGCCCAGATATGCCTCGATGACTCGGGGATTGTTATAGACCTCGTCCGGGGTACCTTCGGCGATCTTTTGACCACCATCCATAACGGTTACCCAGTCAGAAATCCCCATGACCATGTTCATGTCGTGTTCAATAAGAAGGATGGTCACATTCTCCTGGCGGATCAGATCCTTCAGAAAGACCATCAAATCCTCTGTCTCCCTGGGGTTCAGACCGCTACTCGGTTCGTCCAGAACCAGCAGGGTCGGTTCGCTGGCGAGGGCACGGGCGATCTCGAGCATGCGCTGACTGCCGTAAGCGATATTCTTTGCCAAGTCGTTGCGTATCTCCCAGAGTCTCACCTGGCGTACCCTGGATTCGGCGATCTCGAGGGCGCGCTTCTCTTCGTTCTTTTGACGAGCCGTTCGAAATATCGAGCCCCACACCCCTGCCGAGGCCCGGCAGTGCTGACCGGCCATAATGTTCTCCAGGCAGGTCATGGTCGAGAAGAGGCGGATATTCTGAAAGGTCCGGGCGATCCCCTTGGCCACGATCTGGTGGGGCTTCTTCCCGGTGATCTCCTCGCCGTTAAATATGATCTGCCCCCCTTCGGGCCGGTAGATACCGGTAACGGCATTGAATACGGTGGTTTTCCCCGCGCCATTGGGCCCAATAAGGCTTGATATCTCTCCTTCGTGGACGGCCAGGTCAAAGGCGCTTACAGCGGTCAGGCCGCCAAAGATCTTAGTCAGTTTCCTGGTCTCCAGAATGATGGGCTTATTCTTCTGGTTATTAGGTTCAGGCATCATTCCTCCTCGCCCTCGACAAAAGCGATGTGAAGGATGGGCCGCCCCTTTTGCGTGGCCAGGCGCCTCCCGGCCGGAACATCATCATGAGCATCATCGCCGAGCCGAATATCAGCATCCGATACATCGCGAAGGGTCGGAAGATCTCCGGGAACAGGCTTATAAAGGCGGCTCCGATGATCACACCGGGGATGGACCCCATACCGCCGATCAGGACGATGCAGAACATCAGACAGGATTCCCAGAAGGTAAAACTCTCGGGGGAGACGCACATCAGTTTGGTTGCGTAGAGGTTGCCTGCCACGCCTGCCAGGGCCGCTCCGAGGACAAATGCGAGGAGTTTATAGTTCTTGACATTTATCCCGCTGGCTCCCGCGGCAATTTCATCTTCCCGAATGTAGTTCCAGGCCCTCCCGACCCTTGAATTCTGCAATCTGATCAGTCCGAGGATAGAGAGGCCGACAATAATCCAGATGAGAAAATAGAACTCGATGGACGAGTCAATGACAATCCCGCCGGGGAGTGAGGGAAAATCGATGCCGAACACACCGTTGGGTCCGCCGGTAAGATCAAAAGGGTTATTGATCAGCGCGAGGCGTATTATTTCCCCCATGCCCATGGTCACGATCAGGAGATAGTCCCCCTGGAGATGGATAACGGGAGAACAGACAATGTAGGCGAATAATGCTGCTGCGAGGGCGCTTACGGGCAACAGGACGAGAATGGGGATACCGAATTTGGTATTGAGGATGGCTGTGGTATATGCGCCGATGGCATAAAATCCGGCATGACCCAGATCAAAAAGGCCTACCTCGCCGAGAACGATGTTGAGGCTGAGCCCCAAAAGGGCATAGATTCCGAAGAAAAAGGCGATATCGATAAAATAGTTACTTGCAAGAAAGGGATACATGATGAATATCCCAAAGATGATAAGGAGAGCGTTCTGGCCGGAGCCGAAAAATTTTATGAGACCGGTTTGAGCTTTCTTTTCCATTGGCTACACCTTTTCAGCCGTTTTCTCGCCGAAGAGGCCGGTCGGTCTGAATATCAGGACCAGAATCAGTATCAGGAAAACAAAGACGTCTTTCCAGGCAGCTGATATATAGGCGGCGCCGAACATCTCCAGGAGACCCAGGATCAATCCGCCGAACATTGCACCCGGCAGATTGCCGATGCCTCCCAGAATCGTGGCGGTGAATGCCTTGAGCCCGTAATTCCAGCCCATCGTGAAGCTGATCTGCCGGTAATACATGCCCACCATAACACCGGTGATTGCGCCCAGGGCGGGACCCAGCGTGAATATGAAGAATATTACTTTGTTGAAATTGATTCCCATGAGGGAGGCCGTATCCCGGTCGAGAGCGGTTGCCCTGACAGCAGCACCGAAGAGAGTCTTCTGTATGATGTAGTAGAGGACACCCATAAGGACAAAGGAGAGGGCCAGAATCACCACCTGGAGCAGGGTGATATGAATGCCGCCCAACTGGAGATGGATGTTCGGGATGAGTTCAGCCGGGTAGGCTTGGTACCGGGGACCCCAGATGACCATGATCGCGTTTTGCAGAAAGATGGATGCCCCGAGGGCGGAGACAACGGCGGGGAGCCGCCCCGCGGGATAAATAGGACGGTACGCCAGCCGTTCGACCGTTATTCCTACAAGCGCGATGCAGATTGCGGCAATTATCATAGCCACAATTATCCCGCCCCACAGGCCGCAGTGGGAGGTCAGGAAGGCAGCCCCGAATACCAGAACGGTGTATCCGATATAGGAACCTAAGGTAAAAAAATCTCCATGGGCGAAGTTTATCAGCTTCAGGACACCATAGACCATAGAATACCCAAGGGCTATGAGAGCGTAAAACGAGCCGATTGTGAGTCCATTTATGATCTGTTCTATGACAACTTCCATCTATATGCAGTCTTTCTTGTCCAGTTCGAATTGATAATCACGACAGTCGTGCCCTTATTAAATCGTGCCGCATCGAGCATGAACCCGGATGCGGCACGATCAGTACGGTCTTTTCGCCTGATTATTTGGAAACGACGATATTCCCCTTGTCATCAACAAAGTAGAGGTAGAAAGGAACACCTTCCCGGTCCCCCTGCTCGGTGAACCCGATGGGACCGGTTATCCCCGGTACGCCATCGACCGTGTCACGGAGATAGTCGGCAAGGACATCGGCCTTCGTCGATCCTGTCTTATCGACGGCATAGGCGATGATGTTCAGAGCGTCGGCAGCATAAATGGGCCAGGGGCTGGACGGAATCTCTCCGAATTTGTCTTTGTAGGCCTTCAGGAATGCCTTGGCTTCCGGGTAGGGAAGGTCGGCGGGAAGCGGTTCGTTGGTCATGAAACATCCCTTGGCGATTTTAAGGCCGGCAATCTTTACAAACTCGTCATTAATCGCCGCGTTTCCACCCACAAAGGGGCAGGTGATTCCGACATCGCGGCCCTGGCTGACCAGGAGCGCCGCTTCGGCATAGTAACCGGTGAAGTACCATACGTCGGGTTTCGTCTCGCGAAGTTTGGTGAGGGTTACACGAAAGTCCTTCTCACCGGGGGTGATCGCGTCGAAATAGACGATCTCGATCTTCCCGGCATCCGCCATGGCCTTGAGGGCTCGCCTTGTATCCTCGGCAAGACCCTTTCCGAAGGCCGTGTTGTCATGCATGATCGCGATTCTTTTTGCATTGAATCTCGCAGGAACCGTTTCTGCGAAGAATGCTCCCTGTGAATCATCGCGTCCGCACGTACGGAAGAAATATTTGAAATCCCGCTGTGTCAGCCGTACCGCCGTAACACCGTAACCGATATTAACTTTCTTGAACTTTTCGTAGATGTTCGACGCCGGCTCGCAGATCGAGGAACCATACGTTGAAATGGCAGCCACAACGTCTTTCTGCCCCACCAGTTTCTGGGCCGCAAGGGCACCGGTTTTCGGTTCACCCGCATCATCGACTACCCGGAGTTCGACCATCCGACCGCCGAGGATCCCACCCTTCTGGTTGATCAACTGGACGGCGATTTCGCATGATTGCTTGGCCATTTCACCTTCGTAAGCCCAGGGGCCCGTTATCGGTCCCTGAAGTCCGATAACGACGGGCTTTGCGGCCATAGCCGTAAAGGGCATGCCAATGCACACCAGCACACTGATAATCACTAACAGTTTTGAAATCTTCATCAATCTCCCTCCTTCACGTTGTTGGTTAAGATATCTAAGGCAAAGACACGCATCCTTTTTGAGAGGATTCCAATGGGTCACAACCGGTCAGTGCGGGCGGAGTATATAAACAGTGGCATTTCTCTGTCAAGAATAAAGTAATCTCAATGTCCTGTCAGGTTGCCAACCATTTGTACATAACCAGCGCGTCTACAAGACATTCGCTGCTGTGCATGAATGCCTTTGGCAGGCGACCAACAGTTTCAAACCCCAGTTTTTCCCAGAGCCGTATGGCCCCCCGGTTTGTCGACACGACCAGATTGAACTGCATGGCCTTGTAGCCGAGCTGCACCGCCATTTTCTGAGAATGCTCACACATGGCAGTCGCCAGCCCTTTCCCTCTGGCTTGTGACGAAACCATATACCCGCAGTTGCAGACGTGGCCGCCTGGTCCCGGTTGATTTCTCTTGAGGTAGTAGGTGCCAAGAACGGCACCATCTTCTTCGATCACGAAGGTCTTGTGAGGTTGTGTCATCCAGATACCAAACGCGTCCTCTTTTGTTGTTTGAGGGTCATACGCGTAAGTCTCTCCGGTAGAGACAATCTCATGGAAAATCGGCCAGATCTTTTCAAAATCCTGAGCTGCTGCCTCCCTGACATTCATAACGGAAAACCACTTTCCTGATTTGACGATTTATAAATGAGTGGCTCTCCCCGTTTACATGCTTGATGTTGACGGGGTGATCCCGGCTCTACTTAAACGGGCTGCGCGCCCCCGCCGAAGATAGAGAAGAACAGTCCGATGATCAACAGTTGAATGGCCCAGCCGATCACGCACACACCGACAGCCCGTAGTGTACTTTGATAATCAAGGGCCTGCCTGACAGCTATCACCATTGCCGCCAGCATCCAAAGTGCTGCCGCCACCATGATCACCCCTCCCAGCCCCGGAATAATACCCAATATTCGAATCAGACCGGGAGAGCTCGCAAAGCCGATCGTGCGCAGCAGTTCCCCGGGGTCTGACTGAGTCTGGGGTTCTGGAAGAAGTTTCGTGCCGATAAAGTACGTGAGATAGGCCCAGACATACCACCCGGCAAGGGACGCGACCGTTCCTATCAGAATCCCGCCGAGCCCTCCTGTTCCGATGCTTCCGATACCGGCTGCCACACTGGAAAGGACAACAACCGCCATCGCCTGGCCCATTGCCCCCTTGTCGGCCTCAACCTCTTCATACAGGTTGACATCCAACTTGGCGGCGCGAAAGATACGATCCTGAAACCTGTTCATAATACCCTCCTGGGTGTCCTTCGTCGTTTTGTCTGTCTATATAATGCAAATCAGCACCTGATACCAGACAAATCCTGGCTTTTCCTTCCGAAGCATGGAGGGGGAGAGCTTCACCCCGTTGCCTCCGAGGTCTACGATAAACTGGCTGTGGTTCCCCACTAGACCAATGAAATGAGGCGTCGTCTTTCTGTCATCGAATATCGCACATCTTCCCCAATATGCCGGCACCATCAGAGCAGACAATCTGCGCATAACATATTAAAAACACTTAAAAATACTACTTTAGTAGTATTTACATAGGATCTCAAACCTGAGAAAATGGGAGTCAAAATAAGCTCTCAAGTAAACAGGTGGAGGTGATACAATGAAAACAAAAGTTAGGCAGCTACAAGCAATAGTCGTTTCATTCGTTTTTGTTATTGGCCTTGTCATTGCGACCGTGATTCCTGCAGGAGCCACTTACACACAAGTGCAGGTAGAAGGCTGGAATGTTATGTCAATATCAATTGATTACCCGGATGGAACCACCAGGAATGTGAGCGCAGGTGAATTTACCGTATCCCTGTTTGACGATACCCTCGGGTGGGGTGATTCTCAGTCCGCGTTCTGTGTCGATTTAAATTCGGGTATTTCCAACACGACCTACAATATTGACAGCCTGCTCCAACCGGCGCCGGTATCCATTGCCTGGCTCATGGATACGTATTCACCCACTTCGACAACCGTAGCGGGAGCGGCCGTGCAAAGTTCAATCTGGGCATCACTGTACGGAGACCAATTCACCCTCAACGGACCGACGGATGTTGAAGAGTTATATGATATTTACATGGATGAATTGGGTAGTGCGAGTGCGACAATCAATACGGGTTATCTCCTGAATAACTATTCGGTTGTAAATATGGGTGGGGTTCAGAATATACTTGTCCAAAGCTCATCGTCCGCCCCTGTTCCTGAGCCCACCACCATGCTCCTTTTGGGTACCGGGTTGCTGGGCCTCGCGGGTGTTCGCCGGAAAAAGATGCGATAAACATCGTAACCCTCTGATCGGGTAATCAGGCATTATTGAAGAAACAACCCAACTATCTTGAATGAAGAATTATACGTACTGAA
>Ga0208905_1001046_pt1 | contig 13982 bp, 11 predicted proteins | sample AntAceMetag02UKS_FD_184776 | JGI IMG/M metagenome (GOLD analysis project Ga0208905, IMG submission 184776) | Saline lake microbial communities from Ace Lake, Antarctica - Antarctic Ace Lake Metagenome 02UKS (SPAdes) (version 2) | ecosystem: Environmental > Aquatic > Non-marine Saline and... | reverse complement strand
CTTCTTCAGCTCCTTCTCGCCAACACTCTGAACACGAAGATGGTCTTCGGGAATAGAGATCGCCTCCAGCGGTATCGTCTCCAGCTTATCCATAACAACCTCCATATTTTGATTACATCAAAATATTCTTTGTGTTGCATCTATTAGCAACAAATCAGTTTGTGTTGCATTTTTGCCGAATTCCGCAACTCAAAACGTGTCCATGCCATCGACATATGCCAACAACGTGTCCGTGTATTGACATAGTATCGACACGTTACTCTCGCATGTCGATATTATCGACACGTTATTGAGAAAGTAATTTATAGAGTTTTACGTTTAAATAGAGGTTTTCTTTACCAACTTTATAAACTTTCAATATTCCGATATTCTCTAATTCCTTCAGATATTCGGCAGCCGTTTGACGTTCAGCAATACCGGCATCAACTAGGAATTGCCCCTTTTGCTCCTTTGATACCCCTTTCGTAATTACAGTCACCTCACGTTTCCAGATCATTTCATGTTCTTTTCAGATCTCATCCAAAACTCAAATCAGTAGATTCGGCCAGAACATCGGTAGATTATCGGTAGATTCCGCAGGCTTAATATATGCTGATATAATCGGTAATTTTATTTTATATTGATAGAATATCAGGTCGTGCTATGCTGTTTTAGACTCGTCCACCATGTGTGAAAGTAGATCTTTCGCCGTTCCTTTTAGGGGCGGCGATTGCATTTTACCCCTCTTTTCCGGAATAAGTTGGAAGATCCCTGCCGCCTTGGTCCCCCCCGATTCTCGGGGTGCGGCAGGTGAATCAGTTCATCGGCTATACTGTTTTCCCGACTCCCCCGATGGAGGAGAGGAACTGGAAGTTAGCCTTTGAACTTTCTCCCCTGCCACACGAGGTGGCAGGGGCCGTTTTTGTTTTGGAATCAGATGTAGCTGTTGAACTTATACTCCGGCGAGGCAAGCTCGCCGGGGGTAATTTTCTCTCAGTTATTCCTCTCGCTGGAAAACAATATAATTCCCGTGGTTTTCGGTCGGATACTATATAACAGTTCTATAAGAACTCTAATAATCATTCAGCCCGTGTTGTAACATATACAAGTAACTAATATACAAGCAATTGCACAAATATAACCTTAATTGCGCGGCTCTGTAAGTTACAAACACCCCCTGATTCAGGGAGTTTTGTTTATTAGATATTTCGTCCCTCTCCTGATGCTCCTTATGGAGATCACGCCTTGCTTGATCAGTTTCGGTAATTAACACCTGATTTTATTAGGCGGGATTTTTTAAACTCAATTCCCAAATCGCTGTTGAATATAACTTTGAGTCTGGCTTGCCGTCAGTTCCGTTGTTGCGGGACCGGTGCGTATATAAAATCGCTCAATGCTGCCATCGCGAACGAATACCGCCTTCGTCGCTTTCCCACACACCACGACAAATACCCGTTTCCCATCGTAATCTTCAAATCGGGGATGGAGAAAAGTCATGAACTGCGGCCCCATGCGATCATTAATTAAATTTACTAGGTGCAGGGACATCTTGTCCTCATTCGGGAATTGATCGGACTCGATTCCAAGTGGTGTTCCATCATCAGAGACACCTATTACCAATGTACCTCCATTTGTATTAAGGAATCCGGCGATAGTTTTAAGGCATGACAACTCCATCCGAGGATCCTTGTTTCCGGTATGCACATTAATCCGTAGCGTTGATTTGAATTCAAATTCCGTTGATTCCCCATTACTCACAATCTCTTCGATCGGAACCGTTCTATCCTCTGTTTCTTCTTTAATGGGATCGGTTACTTCAAAGAATACTTCTGCTGGCTTTAGTCCATTTAGCAATCCGTTCTCAGCTAAGTTTCCCAATTGTTTGATCTTTTCATCATGAGCTTGTAATATTCTTTTTGGTAATGTCTTGTATTTCTTAAGCTCTTCTCGGCTGGTCTCTTGCAGATTCCTCACTAATAGTAACAATCCAGCTTTAAGATATCGAAGGGACAACCAAGAAACCTTATTAACTGTAATTGAAGATCGAGTTTTTTTTAATACTTCATCACCCCAAGAAATCAGATCTTCCAATCGATCCATTTCGCTCTCATAGGGGGACGCCTCAATATTCAACTCCTTCGCTATATCGCAATATTTCTTTAACTCATGCAAGAGGGCTTTTAATCCCTCTTGCATTTTTTTATATGTGCTATTGGAAAACCAAGGTGTACCAGCTGTTTCATTGTCCGGGGGTTGTTTTATGTCATCCCAATGTGCGAGTGATTTATTCATATTTAAATCTCTTTTATGTTTGATATTTCCGTGGACATAATTCAACCTGGGAGAAATTACCTTATTAATATTGCTACCTCGGACTACACAAAATATTAATTACGCTGAGGACTGGAAAAAAGATATAAGCTCATATATCCGTTTGCAGCATGGAACAAATAATTGCAGAAGAACATAGCACTGTTCTCGACTAATAATTTTTCCACTGGGATGTCCTGATTCATTTCTAAAGTTTCGGATCATTGACAATATTCCAGACAGATTTGTATCTAAATCTTCTTTTAATCCGGGAGGGAGATTTCCAATCTGCTGATCAAGGATATTTTTAAACTTATTAAATTTTCGAAGAATAGTTCTCTGCGAAAATACATTTCGATAAATCTCATTGAGCTGAGCATTATTCTCTAAAATTTCAAGTAGTATCAGAAAGCTATGTTCTGTAGCTACGCCCAGCATAACTGAGGAAGAAAGGATACACCCACTAAGAAATGCCTGCATCGCCTCCTTTAAATAAATTAAAGTGACATCATCAATTTCAGGGATGCTTTGCTTTATTACTTTTTCATATGAATCTAGATCGTGGAAAAAATATGGTTCTTGCCCTTCGAGAATCTTCCTACCCATGGTCGAAACCCGAAACCATGGAAAATTCGGATTAGAATCGTTAAGCCCCAGAGTTATAATGCCCTGGCGAAACAAATCCCAAAAAACTTCAAGAAAGATTTCTCTGTCACCAACGGAAAGACACGACTCTCCAACAACCTGCTGACCGGGATTTTCTCTTCTGAAAAAAACTTCTGCTACAGTAACTTTTAAATTCCCATATTGCGAGAATCCGTATTCTCCCGTTTCTCTTTCAGCAAGAACATCAATAGCAACCTTTCTGATTTCTTCGTACGAATGATCCATTATCTCCTCTATTTCTATAAGCTAATGTTAGAACTAAAAAACAACTTACCACTCCATACTCTTCAGTGATTATCAACGGATATTCTAATCTACACTTTATTCCCCGAACTCAGTCTTGAAGATTTAACCAGGCCTTCTTTACTACTACGCGGATAGATTCTAAATCCTTACCCTTCGGCATAATAAAAAGACATCTCCCTCCGCTTTTCATCGCCCAGAGTTCGCCAAGGCGCCTTTTCTCTTTCGAGTCGTCATTGCTCCAGCGATCCGCTCCCTTATACTCTACGACCAGGTACCGGCCATCCTTTAATTTGCAGACAAAATCCGGGTAGAACTTATCGGTCGCGGTCTGCAGCCAGAATGAGAATATTTCCTGCCGTTCCAGATTCCGAACCCAGAAATCAACTTCTTCCATCTGGTCGAGGAATTTCGCACAGATAAATTCCTCCCCTTTGTCGTCCAGTTCTCCGACTTTTGGATAATAGTGCTTCGTGAAACTATCGGATGCCGGGCAGACATGCCGAGCTGGATATCGATCGGGATTGTAAGAAAAACATCTCTCCGGTGTAACTACCACCTGTTTTCCTCCCTCACCAAAGAGAAGGCTTTGGTGGAGTATCTTTCGGGCTTTCAACCGGAGATCTTTAATCTTTGATTCGGCGATCTTTCGTAATTGAAACTTTTTCCGGACCAACCGACCTAAAGAAAGCTGCTCACGATCTAAAATATCTCCAACTAAAGCCGTCAGGAAGATGACCTTCTGCTCAGATGAAAGTTCTCTGAAAATCAGATTTCGGTCCAGCCAGTGAATAAGCTGAGTGTCCGTCCAGTTTTCAACAGCTTCTATCAGTTGCAGTTGGCGATTAAGATCCGGGATAAAATGACTCTGCACTTTTCCCTCATCGCTGATATCCACTTCTCCGAACTGCGCGGCTTCGGTGGTAAGGCTATCCCATTCCTCCGGTGTTATATACGCTTCCGATGAGTTCAAGTCCCATCCATCGGCAAGAAGATGGTCCTCCTGAAAAAGCTCCAGCTCCTCTCCATGTTTTATGCAAAGGGCCGGCATCTTGAAAAGCTCTCCCCGTTCAGAAGGACTATTGAAGATCTCCGTAACTTCCAGATTATACCGCCGGACTTCCTTTCCCCATTGATCCCTGGCAGTCTGCATGAGGAGTGAGTCTTTAAATACGGTCTCCTCTTCGGGATAGATATAATCCTTAATCGTGACCTTCTTTGCATCAGGATCGATTTCAATCTTATTCATCAATTCCGGAGGCAAACTGATTGGATCCGGTACTTCCGAGAGTGTGAAAGAGCTGGGCGGCGGTATTCGCTGTTTATGGTTCAGGGAAAGATCGGCCTGCTCTCTCCGTCCGACTTTCACGAAATCCCGAGCCTCCTGACGGTTAAAACCATTCTCGACCAAAGCATCCACAATACCCTGAGCCGCCTCAGCAAAATTCCGGGAAGTCACAAAGGCATAAGCCTTGTTCAATTCCTTCATCCTCCGCGGCTTGCAATAAGGAAGACGCAACACCCGGCCGAGAATCTGTTCAACCGCGCCCATTGACCGCTGCTCGGCTACCGAGCAGAGGACATAGGCAAATGGGCAATCCCACCCTTCCCGGAGCGCCTGAATCGTGATAACATATCGGATCTCACATTTCTCATCCGAGAGTTCTATCCCTTCCAGTTCTCTGTCTTTTCCCGTAGCTCGAGCAATCTGATTAGTGGGAATATGATGATCTTCTATCAGAGACTTCTCAATTACCTCCACCGTCAGTGTCTCTCTCCCCTTGCGCCGGGGCTGAGCTTGAATCAGCATGATCGGTCGGATATAGTCACCGGTCTCCCGGCTTTCCAGCTTCGCCTTTTTTTCAAGGTCCAGACGCTGCGCGATAGCGTCACTGAGGAGCGACTGCCAGTTTGTCCGCGTCTCCAGACGGATCGGCAGCTTGATCATATCTTCCGCTTTTAATTCCGCCGCCGAGACACTATGCAGAACATTACTCGGATTCTTAGTATTATCCGGTGTCGCCGTATATTCAATGATCGCGGAAGGCCGAAGCCGAGCCAATGTATCAAAGGACAATCCCGTCCGGGCATTGTGCGCTTCATCCACGATTACCAGCGGCCGGTGAAGTCTCATGACATTGGCCAATGAATAAACGGGGTTTCCGGATTCGGTCCGGTCTAATTGTTCAGCAATCTCTCCCGGCAGTCCGTCAAAATGATGCTGGAGGGCGCCGGCACTTTCATAAACTTTACGGCCTTCGGTATCCTCAACCCGGAACGCCTGGATGGTGGATACGATAATAACCGTAGACCCCCGCAGAACCGGGGCCTGTAAATAAAGAGACTCCGGCAGGTTCAGAATAGTGACTCTTCCCAGTGTGCTTTCCAGCGCCTGCCGGTAGGGATGGTTGCGATCTTTTAAGGCGTTGATAGTCTGTTCCCGGATGGTATTGGATGGGACCAGCCAGAGAACAATCGAATTCTCCTGCTTGAGATATTCCTTATTGGCAATCGCGATGGAATGACTCGCCAGAAGTGTTTTTCCTCCCCCCGTGGGAAGACGAAGACATATATAAGGAATATCGGCCAACTCGGAGGGATCTTTGATTGATTTATACGCAATCCCCTCTCCCCACAATGAACGGGTAGTGCTATAGAATGCTTCATCGGCATCCTGCAGGTCATCGCAAGCCCGAAGATACAACCGGAGTGATTCCAGTGCCTTCTCCTGATATTCCTTGAGTTGGAACATTACTGTATCCTTATTTCGTAGGGGATCTGTTTAAATATAATCTTCTCTCGCTTCAACCGGGCCGGACTCAACCGGCAAGCCGTTCCGTAGATCACTTTCATTCCTTCATACCGCGGAAGCGCGGAGAGTACTTTCTGGGTCAGCACGTTCCCGCCGTTGACGGATTTGTCCTTCAATATACCGTTATACAGAAGATAAATCGCTGTCTCCTTGTGTATTCCTATCCGCGATGAGTTGAATCTCTTCTTCCCCGGTAAAGGCTCTCCTGTCTCCGTAAAGAATACATGACGCGCCAATTCGAAAAAACTGACTTCCTTATTGATCCGCCCATATTCATCGAAACAGGCAGCTCCAATTCGCGCGTAACGAAAACTCCCTCCGAGTTTCTCCACTTTCTTACCGTCTTCTCTTTCATACCCCAGACTGACTCTCTTAAGACGTTCAGTGGTAACGTTCTGACAGATATCTTCATCTATCTCAATAAGTACGAAATGCCTATTAAATCCATCTTCAGAGTTTAAGGATAAGACAGCATGGCCTGTTGTTCCTGTTCCTGCAAAAGAATCTAATATAATATCATTATCACGAGTAGATGCTTTTACTATTGATCGAATGAGAGAAAGTGGTTTTGGATAAGCAAACATTTTTGTTCCCAAAATATGTTGTAATATTTTACCACCTTCTTGCGTCATCCCCGAAGTCAAAATGGAAATGCCATATTCGATTTCATCTTCATTCAATTGACTATTATTAGTGCTTTTACTTTCAATCCAACTTGAGACTGGTTTTGGTTTCTCTGTTTCAGGATCGTAGTAAGTTTTGTATCGGGGTCTTGTCATCTTACCCCCTTTTTCATCCGGCCATATGATCAAGTCTTGCTCAATAACTTTATTCATTGTTTCTGGATAAAATCTCCAGATGCGTTCAGGATTAGGCTGGTATTCTACCCCAGTCCTTGGATTTGAAATTGGATAGTATTGCCCTGGCCTAGCATCTTTTCCCATCCCAATTGTAAGATCTGTACTAGCATACCTTCCTCTTGAATCTTCGTGAGGATACCCGTCAACAGTTTTTTGCAGTCCATAAAGCATCACCTTTTTAATGTCTCGTGCAAATACAAGTACATATTCATGATCTATGGAAAGAGGAGTCCCGCGCATAGCGGAGGAACTTCTGCGTTTCCAGACTAACGTCCCAAGAGTATTACGTTCCCCAAAAATTTCTGAAAGTAAAAGACGAAGATGTCCAACCTCATTCTCATCAATACTAACGAATAGAACGCCATCCTCCCTGAGGAACTCCTTAAGTAATACAATCCGAGGGAACATCATACATAGCCATTTATCGTGACGAGAAAGATCTTCCATCTCCTTGCCAACGGTTTTGCCAAGCCATTTCCTCATTTCAGGACTATTAACATTATCATTATATGCCCAATTTTCATCACCCGTGTTATATGGAGGATCGATATAGATGCACTTTACCTGTCCGGCGTAGTAGGGGAGGAGCGCTTTCAGGGCCTGGAGGTTATCGCCCTCGACTAGGAGATTCCCGCTTCCGGGATCGCCGACCGATAGCTCCGGTACTTCCTTGAGCAGGTGGAACGGAACTTCGTTATGATGATTCACCACAGCCTGCTTACCTATCCAATCCAACGTCGGCATTATATTTCCTCAGAGTATGTTTTGTTCCGATAGTTACGATTAAACCCGATGAGATTTCAATAAATCAATTTTGAATAGCGTGAAGGAAAAAATACTACAGAAGGAAATAGTAACTTAATCACTTCTGCAAGGGAAGAAGATTAAAATCGAAATAAACTGGTACACTTTTAAGCCGGTTTAGTGGTACATTTTAAAACGGCATTGGTAAAATGATCGGATCTCGACGAGTTCATATCTTGCTATAACCCCGACAACCGTCACGACAGGGAAAAATCCTGGAGCGAAAAAATCCCGAAGGGCGATGGCGGGGTTATAAATACGAAGAACTGGAGAACTAAATAATACCCATAATCAATATAGATTATCGGGCGCCGAATGACTGAAAATCGATCGAAGACTGATCGGGGAGATAAGGAGGTCAAAATGCCACCCATCATTTCTATGAAGGAAGCCACAAAAATCCTTTTAAATGTCGAAAAGATCCACAAGACCTACGCCGGCGGTCAAAAGTATGTATTTATCGCAACATGCAACAAAAAGAAATGTGCTATAAAAATGTTTAAATATGGGTTCGGCGACAGAGAGGAACGAGAGTTGTCATTCTATAGGAGCAACGAAAACTTAACAGGGATCCCCAAGGTTCTTGATGTAAAAAATGAAGATAATGAGACAATCGTTGTTGAAGAATATATTGAAGGGGATTGCCTCCAGGATATCATCGGGAATTATGGTAATTCCGCGACAGACATATCAAAGCTGATTTGTGATATTGCCGATATCATGGAGCCCATTTGGAACAAAGGAAAAATACACCGTGATCTAAAGCCCCTAAATATTATACTAACTCCTAAGGGCCTTCCCGTAGTAATTGATTTTGGAATATTTAAAGATCCGGATCTGACAACAATAACAGACACAGGCTTTCAACCTAATTCGTGGCCATTTGCAGCCCCGGAGCAACTACTTGGCAATAAAAAACATATATCATATAGAACTGATTTTTTCGCATTGGGTGTGATGGCGTATTATCTTTACTACCATAAACTTCCTTTTGGATCCCAAAGAGATGATGTTATTGCCAGGATGGTTGCGCAAGACTTGTCATACAAAACTGAAGATAATTGCAGTCTAAACGATTTCTTTGGAGCAACATTGAAATTCGATGTCTCAGCAAGGCCCAGGAATGTAAAATTATTCAAGGAGGCACTATTAAAATGAATATTTATCATCAACTTGGACACAACTACAAGTGGGCATTAGATTCTTACTTTCAAAACAATATTGGTGACGGTTTTATTTTTTCTGCCTTCAGTTTCAAATATGGAAAATTAGAGAAAGGTGTGAGTTCATATAAACCCGACCAATATCTTAACAAATCAATGCTGGATCTTCAATTTTACGGAAGTAAGAAAACCGTCGGTGGTCAGTTGGGAAGCTATCCCTTTAACCCCATAAATATGAGCAATTCTGCTTCAACATTGGTAGCCGGGACTGAATTCATTAAAAAAGCTATTATATACCAAGAATCATTGGGGCTCAGAAATATCATTATACCCGTTTTTTACCATGAAGTTTCTGATTTCGAAAAATTCAAAAAATATTTAATAAAAATTAACAAGATTATTGTTAGTCGAAAAGATAAAGGAAATCGATCTAAATATTTCATGACAATCCCCTTTAGCAACAGCGCAATTTTAAATAATGATTACGTCGAAGATCTATTGCAAGCCACAACAGACATGCCCATCGTTTTTGACGGCTATTATGTTGTTTGTGACTCAAAGCCTGAGTACAAAAAAAAGATCAGTATAGACTATGACTATTATACTAATCTCATTAAAGTCTTTCGAGTTCTTAATGGTCAGGGATTTACTACTGTTTATGGCTATTCAAACTGGGATGCCCTGATTATTACTACACTCTGCAATATTGATTATATAACTATTGGTACATATGAAAACCTTAGGAACTTCAACATTAGACGTTACACTGAGCCATCAGGAGGAGGGGCATCTAAGGGATGGTATTTTTCTGAAAAACTACTCAATTTTATTCGAGCGGAAGAGATAAAACACTTGCGCCGTCAAAACTGTTTAAATTTGATCGCAAATGAGAAAAATATTTTCTCTGACATCATACTAAACAAGAATTATGTCTGGAATACCCACAAGCCAGATGTGCATAAAAACTACCTTCTTGCAATATCAAGATTACTTAAAGATGTAGCAAGCATAAGCTCATTAAGTCAAAGGATGGGGTTTTTTCAAAAAAAGATTAATCAAGCCAGGAAGCTGTATGGGGAGCTTTATGATCGCGGGGTCTTTCTAAACGATGAAAGTAGTGATTATCATTTGGGGACCTGGGACTCGATTATTAAGACGTATGCATCTCATTGAGAACACACTCACTCAATAGAATCGCCATTTCATCACTAATGGGGTTTTCCGATCTTGGATTATGAAATACTATTAATCCTTTGTCTTTACAGACGCCTATAAGCCCGACTCCCATTTTTTTAAACTTTTCTATATTCTTTATAGCAGGGGGTATCCTGTTGAGAGGTAAACATACAAATGATTTCTGTGAAAACCATTTATATCTATAAGCTTGATGGAGCGCTCTTTGCCAGTTTCGGAGTTTTGCCTCAATGGCAATTGTCTTTTTCACTGTGCTGACATATTTTTTCAATGGACTTATAGTATCTTTTTCACTTCTAACTAGTTTTAAATCCTCAAGAGAATATATGGCATTAATAATATTTCTTCTGGGGAGTCTTGTTGCTTCTTTGATGCTCGCAACAGTTATTCCCGGGTTCTCGTTAATAATTCTTAATACTTTTATCTCTAATAAATTCAAATATATATTTCTTTTCTCGGGGGATTCTACGCATTGAGTTACAACAATATCTGCAACTCCATAGCCAAGATCAACTTCATGCAGGATAACTTGATTTTTGTATTTTAAGGATCGAGGGATCCTCTTTGATGAAGAAGGCTTTAAAAGACACGTAACTTCATTTACTAATTGTTGTTCAGTATCAAACATTTCTCCACCTTATAAAAATATATGAAGCATCATCTGTATTAAACCCATGGATTACTTTGCCGATACCTTTTCGAATAAAATGGATTGCTTTTAAGTTGAACACTCGATGGAGCTCTGCTAAATTCGCAGGATTACCTTCCATAATAGAATAAAATCCATCTGAACAAATCAGAAGACTTTTCTCATCCTCGGAATACTCAATTTCCGCAAAATCTTTTAGAGTTAAATCTTCCGCCCCTAAATATTTCGTTAAAATATTAGTTCTTATAGAATCTTTATGGTCAACGGTTAACTGTAATAAATATTGCTTTGATATAGAATATACTCTCGAGTCCCCCAAGCTTAAAATTCGGATTTTTTGTGAATCATTACGTGGAATATAAACTAAGCTACATGTAGCAAAAGGCTCTTCAATTCCAGTAGAATTCAATGTGCGATTTAATTCTTCCGCCATCCCGGCTAAATCGAAGTTATTTTCTTTTAAAAATCTAGTGTGATTTTCCGTGAGATATTTAATTGCGTAACTGACGGCTTTTTTCGCCCCAACAGCTAAACTCACTCCATCCAGTACGCCTAAGATATAATAATTTTCATCAGATATTAAAAGTATGCCATCTTTGTTGGTTTTCCGGTTTCTCCCTTTAAAAGTTCCAGAAATATATTCCAGATGTCTCTGCTTCATTTTAAACCTTTCATCATTGGACTATTTAATGATATCACAATTTAATCCAAAGAAGCCATATTTTTCCTCTCTCCGAATCTATTGTCGCCTCCGGTTATCACCACCAGTTTAAAATGTACCACTAAACCGACTTAAAAGTGTACCAGTTTATTTTGATTTTATCTTAACCAATCTCCTCCAGTGGTTTTAGAAGATAAAGTAAGATGGCTCTGCCGTTCCACTTTATACAAACATCTCCCATTCCCGGATAAGATTCCGCATTTCCATGATACTAATGTTTAGAATTTCAGCGGCTCGGCTTATGCTGATAAGATCTATTTCCACTGCCTCACGGACCAACCGGTTAAGCCGATCTTCCATAAAATCCGCGTTATCAAGACGGGAAGGCTCTTCACTTTTCTTTTCCGGCAAATCCGGCTCCTCCTTATACTTCAGTTTTTTGTGATAACGCAGGCGATAACTGTTGTTAAATTTTTTATAGATTTCATTATCAGTCCGGCCCATATCAATAAGCCTCTTTAATACAGTCTTATAACTCACGCGAAAACGGCGCTTGGTATGTAAGACACTATCAACCCAATGGAGACCGCGATTTTCTTCCCAGATAATTTTAAAACTCTCTCGCGGCATCAGAAAATAACCCGCAAAACGGTTTGCTTCGTCTTCCTGTTCGTCATTCTCCTTAATCTGATCCGACACGTATGAATCCCCATGAAGAATAATATGCCCAAGTTCATGAGCCGCGGTAAAAATGCGCCGTTCCACCGGGATAGCATCATCGGTGTTGACCGCAATCGCCGGGCCGTCATCCGACTCACCGACCGAGAGACCAAAAAATTTGTTCAACTTAGATTTGAGCAAAAATATCTTAACCCCGGCTTTTTCTAATAGCTCGCAAATATCCGGAATACATTTTTTACAGGGGATCTCCAGTTTTTCTCGAGCTTCCTCCGCAACTTGTTCAGGGCTACTTTCTCCTTTTCCAATCGATCTGAGTTGATAAGGCACACGTTTATCCAGCATTTCTTCCAACTCATTAAAATCCTGTAGCCAGGTGGCGACTTCTAACGAGATCTGCTCTCGTTCCGCCTTTTCCCGGGCAGTAAGAGACTTATGAGAACGAAAACGCAGACTCTCAAGCTTCGGGACTTGTTCAGTTAAATCAAAAACGGAAATTCCTAGAGCCAGCGCTAAAGCATTTAAATTAAAAGGCCTTGGCTCAGAATCTCCAGTCTCTATATTCCTATAAGCCACACGGCTTATTCCGGCTTTTACGGCTAGCTCTTGTTGAGTATAATTCTTAAGCTTGCGAAACCTTCGAAGATTGACTCCAATATTATTAGTCATATCCTCTCCTCCTTTTTAATGGTTCTTAACTAAATATACCACAACTTATCATTTTATCAATATATCTTTTAATGATAAGTTTTGTGGCTGGGCGGAATAAAGATTCGGCGTTTAACAGGTGTGTTTGGAAAGGAAAGATAGGATGTCTTATCAACAAGAGAAAACCTTATTGATTAATCAGTCTAAGGTTTCCTGCGGGAAATTTACTGCCGCCTGTCGAACCCGGTATCGGAGCTTCATTCCGGAAAATAGTCATCACTCCTGGGGCGCAATCATTGCGGACAAGAAGCTCAAAGGATCCCTCCTCCGAATCCGTATCAAGGAAGATAAAATGTTTTTAATTCCGGGGACACCTTACTTTAATTCCGGGGACACCTTACTTAATTATTATTGATTTTTCATTGTGATGCTGCCGAATTATGTATGGTGTCCCCGGAATTGAAACTCTGCGCCCTTTTCCCGTCAGGTGGTATCTCTGCTTGGGACTGGTTGGTTTATCGGGGATAGTCATTTCTATTAGCCCCATCGCAAGAAGGGGGCTCAAAACTTGGTCCCTGAACTTAGTGCGATCTCTCCTTTTAGCAATTATCATAAATTCAGTTATCCCAGTTTCAGTCAAGCACTTATGCAATATTTCAACTTGGTGCCGACTTAGTGCCGGCTTGGTGCCAACTTGGTCCCGGCTTGGTCCCAACTTGGTCCCAACTTCCCCGTCATCTTTCGGATCCATCATCTCCGTTTCTCGCTCAATGACCACCGTCACCCAGTTATCATCCACTTTGCAGAGGGTTTTAGGGGACGGAGGTTACATTGTGCGCAAAGATCTTTCAGAGGCGGGTCAGAAATCGACCATAGCCTTCCTCAACCTGGATTCCGCAGTCGGCCTCATAGACGGTCCGTCCCCGGACGATGGTTTTGATAACCTTTCCCTGCAGGACCATTCCTTCAAAGGGGGTGATGTGGCCCTTGGAGAGGAACTTTTCTCCTTCTACTTTCCAGGTCTGGCCGGGGTCGATCAAGACCAGATCGGCGTCGGTACCAATCTCGATCGCTCCCTTTTGGGGGTAGAGACCATAGCGGCGGGCGGCGGACTCTGAGGTCACCTCCACCAGTCGGCGGAGGGAGAATCGTCCCTTCTTGTAGCCCTCGGAGAAGAGGTAGGGGAGCAGGGTGATGGTTCCGGGGATGCCGGCATAATCGGTCCAGATAGATCCGGTCTCCTTACCCGCAGCCGTAGAGGGAGCGTGGTCGGAGGCGGCAAAATCTATCAAACCATCAGATAAATAATGCCAGA
>Ga0208905_1001041_pt1 | contig 14007 bp, 12 predicted proteins | sample AntAceMetag02UKS_FD_184776 | JGI IMG/M metagenome (GOLD analysis project Ga0208905, IMG submission 184776) | Saline lake microbial communities from Ace Lake, Antarctica - Antarctic Ace Lake Metagenome 02UKS (SPAdes) (version 2) | ecosystem: Environmental > Aquatic > Non-marine Saline and... | reverse complement strand
AAATGGTAAAATATGCAAAATATGTTAATGCCCATAATTTTATTAACAAACTAAAAGGTAAATACAATAGTACTGTTTCCGAAGGAGGCTCAAATCTTTCCACCGGCCAGAGGCAACTTATTGCCTTTGCCCGGGCGTTGGCCAAAGAGCCCCGGATACTTGTTCTTGACGAAGCGACGAGTAGTATAGATAGTGAAACTGAATTTTTAATTCAAGATGCAATAAAAAAAATCATGAAAGAAAGAACCAGCATTGCCATTGCCCACAGATTATCTACCATTCAAGATGTTGACAAAATATATGTCATGCACAAAGGAAAAATCGTCGAAAGTGGTTCTCATACTCAGCTCCTTGCAAAAAAGGAATATTATTTTGAATTATACAAATTTCAATATTTAAAAAAATAACAGAGGATGCTAATTATTTTAATTTTTTTCTTTTTAATAATTAATGATATTTTTCTATATTAAAAATAAGGTTTTTATTTGTTAAAAATCTATCACCGTTCTTCCTTATAATTTTTCCCCATATATTACATTCAAAATAAGACATGAATACCGCCGATAAAAAATGTCTATTTTTAGATTTTATACTTGCCAACCATAGGCAATATTTGTGTAAATAGATAACAAAAAAATATTTATTAGAAAAGGTTGACTTTTAAATTCAGTAATAGTATTATGAATATATAAATAATATGGAAAGAGGTTTCCGTAATATGGAAAATGTAAAAAGTAACAAAGGAAAATTAAAATCTATAGATAAAGTTTTAGATTTATTAGAATTTCTTTCTGTTAATGAGCAAGAAATGGGTATATCTGAAATAAGTAAGAAATTAAATGTAGGTCTAAGTACAGTGCATAGAATACTAACTACTTTAAAAACTCGTGATTATATCATTCAGAATCAAAAGACAACGAAGTATAGATTAGGAATTAAGTTATTTGCGCTTGGCTGTGGAGTTCAAGGCATAAAAAATCTGATCAAATTAACGAAACCCCATCTTAAATATTTATCACAAATCACCAATGAAACGAGTAATTTGGCAATTTTAGAGGGTAAAGAAGTTATTTATCTTGATACAATTGAGAGCTTAGAAGTCTTGAGAACAGAGATTATACCAGGGACAAGAACTCCAGCTCATTGCGCTTCTTTGGGAAAGGTTTTATTAGCCTTCCTTTCTGGTAGTGAATTTAATAATTTATATAAAAGTAATGAACCAATAATTTCCCTTACATCCAATTCTATATCTTCGTTAGGGGAATTAAAAAAGTATTTAAAAAAAGTTAAAGAACAAGGTTATGCTGTTGATAGGGAAGAATATAAGATTGGCATTAATTGTATAGCAGCTCCCATATTTAGTAGAAACAGAGAAGCCATAGCTGCTATTAGCATTACTGGTCCTTCATCACGTTTTACTATAGATGAGATGGAAAAAATCAAGGGTAAGCTAATAGCAATATCGAAAAAGATTTCTAATCAATTTTTAGATTAGGGAATTAGAAGTAATAACAATAGAAAGGAAGGATCAAATAATGGCTAAAAAAAAGACCCGTTTAGATTTCATAAAAATGAAAAAAGAGGGGGAACAGGTAGCATGGGTAACTGCTTATGATTTTCCCACTGCATCTTTTGTTGAGCAAGCCGGCATGGACATGATCTTGGTCGGTGACTCACTGGGGATGGTAGTCCTCGGTTATCAAGGCACAGTCCCGGTGACCATGGCAGACTGCATCTCTCATTGTCAAGCAGTCAGAAGAGGAGCCCCCAATACTTTTTGTATAGGAGATATGCCCTTTATGTCTTATCAGGTCTCCGATGAGGAAGCAACAAGAAATGCCGGACGTTTTCTTAAAGAAGCCGACATGGATGCCGTAAAACTGGAAGGGGGATTAAGGGTTTGCAGTAAAATTAAGACCATAACTGATGCCGGGATACTGGTTATGGGACATATCGGACTAACTCCACAGAGCTCGGGTCAATTGGGTGGTTTTAAAGCTCAAGGCAGGGATGCAACAAGTGCTCGTGAATTAATTAAAGACGCCTTAGCTATCCAGGAAGCCGGAGCTTATGCCCTTCTCTTAGAAGCGGTCCCTCCGGAGTTAACCGTATTTATCGCCAAAAAGCTTACTATCCCCGTTTACTCTATTGGAGCAGGAGGGCCTTGTGATGGCCAGTTATTGATCTGTGGAGATATGCTGGGCCTATTTCAAGCTTTTACTCCTAAGTTTGTGAAGAAATATGCCAATGTCGCTGAGATAGAGACGAATGCCTTTAAAGAATATATTAAAGATGTAAAAACCGGTGCATTTCCTACTGATGACCATTCCTATCATATTTTAAAGGGTAAGGAAGAAGAATTTTATGAGATGTTGAAAGAGTTCGAATAAGTTTTTAAAAGTAAAAAGAATAAATATTTTAAAAAACTAATTTAATTAGCTAGACGAAATAGTAATTCTGATATAGGACTATAAATATCTACTTGTAGTTTTTAAGACGGATAAAATCGAAAAAAATAAAATAAGATTATTAGAAAAGAAGGAGCAAGAAAAAAAATGGCAAAAACAATAAAGGAAATTAGGCAATTTATGGAAGGAATGGACATTCCCGGCAGAGACTTGGGAGAGCTTCCTTCTTCAAAAAAAACCTTTCCGGACGGTGCACAATGGAGAATAGAGATTTCAGGAGTTGAACGTCCGTCTACGATGGAAGCCATGATTGATGAAGCAAACAAAAGAAACGTAGTCATTCATAGAGCCATAATAACTGTGTCTGGCTCAACCTTGAGCGATATGGGTGAATTAAAAGCTATGGCTCAAATGGGAAAAGATGAAAAAATAGAAGTGATAGCAACAATGGGTCCGCGTAAAGGTTGGGACGTAGGAGCAAGAGCACCAGGGTTTTTTGAAGGTGCTATGGTGGGATTTAGGTTGAGAGGTTCTGACAATATTTCCTATTGGCTTGCAGATATGATGAGAAATATTGAAGCCGGGCTTAGGGGATTTCTGGTACTTGATGAGGGAATACTTTCTATTGCGACCAGTATGCGTGAAAAAGGTTTTATACCCAAAGACGTAGTTTTTAAATGGTCTGCATTTGGAGGATACTGTAGTGCTGCCGGAGCTAAAGTCATTGAAAAGATGGGAGCTAATTCACTAAATCCTACATCAGATGTTTCGCTACCGATTTTGGCAGGGATGCGAAAAGCGGTTGATATGCCTCTTGATATCTATATGTTTATAACGGATGCAGAAGGGGGAATGTGTAGAATCTATGAAGCCCCGGAAGTTGCAAGAGTCACCTCGCCTTGTTACTTTAAGATTGAACCGGGAACTAGCCAAAATGAGATTTATAAACCCTGGGTAAAAGAAAGCTGGCATGCAGAATTTATGAGAGAGAAAGTCAAAGAAGCGGCAATATTTCAAGAGATTATGAAAAGACATGCACCTCAATTGAAATTATCTGAACAAGGTCCGGCTGACTTAGTTCTACCGGTTGCCGAATAATACGTAGTGGTTTTGTAAACTTTAAAGGAGGATTAGTTGTAGAATTACTCGAAGAAGAAAACAACTCCAATAAAACAATTTTGCAAAAAATATTTTCAATAAGAGTTAAATTAAACATAAGGAGAAAAATAGAATTATGAAGGATAACCCTTTTAAAATTGCTTTAAACACTTTACATGCTGCGGGAGAAATCTCACAGATTGATTCCAATGCAATTAAGATGCTTGAGCAGCCTAAACGTATTTTTGAATTTACAATTCCTATGAAAATGGATAACGGAGAATTGAAGATATTTAATGCTTTTAGAGTTCATTATAATGATGCATTGGGTCAGGTTAAAGATGGTACAAGATTTGTACCTAATTTAGATTTAGACACGGTAAAAGCTTTGGGTTTTTGGATGACTATCAAACATGCTGTTGCCGATATTCCCGCCGGTGGGGGAAAAGGTGGAGTAAGGGTTGATCCGGGACAATTAAGTGAATGGGAATACGAAAGACTTGTTCGAGCTTTTATTCGCAAATTACCGATGAAAGGAGCTTGGGTCGATGTTCCGGGAGCTGATATTGGAACTAGCGCAAAAACTCAAGCATGGATGCTTGATGAGTATGAAGAAATATCCGGATTTCATAGCCCAGCAGCAATTAATGACAAACCAGCTGAGGTTAACGGTTCCCTAGGAAGTATGGAAGCAACCGGAACCGGCGCCTTTTTTGTTACAAAAGAAGCCGTCAAGGATTTAGGGGTGTTAAAAAATGCATCTGTGGTTATCCAGGGATTTGGAGATGTTGGACGAACAATTACGAAATTACTTTTTAAAGAAGGATTTAAAGTGATTGCAGTAAGCGATATTAAAAGTGGCATATATTCAAAAGAAGGTCTTGATGTAGAAAAACTTGTAAAACACGTTAAAAATACCGGATTTGTTGAAAATTTCCCAGAATCAAAATCACTAACTAATAAGGAATTATTAGAAACTCATTGTGATATTTTGATACCTGCTGCCGTACAGAGTGTGATTACTGAATCAAATGCCGATAAAATCAGTACAAAATTAATTGTTGAATGCGCAAATGGTCCAATAACTACGGAAGCCGAAAAAATACTTGAGGATAAGGGAGTAACCATTATTCCTGACGTATTGGCCAATTGTGGCAGTGCTCTCGTTTGTAGTTTTGAGCGTACTCAGGGATTAACCGATACTTATTGGGATTTAGAAACAGTGAATAGCAAATTGAAAGAAAGAATTTTAAAAGCGTATACGAAAACTATTAAAACGGCAAGAGAGAAAAATACTTCCTATCGAAATGCTGCCTGGATTAATGCATTAATGAAAATAAGCAAAGCAATGAAAGCCAGAGGATGGATGTAAGAATTAGGTTGGGAGTCTACAATGAAATTGTCGAAACTATTTGCAAAGATGAATATGGTGTTGGAGAAAATAGAGGAGGTTATCCTCTGTATAGGGGTTGGTGTATTAGCTATAGTTTTAATCACCAACGTGATAGCCAGAAAGTCAGGAACTTCAATCTATTTTATTGATGAACTGGCTATGCTTTTGGTTATCTGGATTACCTTTATTGGTTTAAGCTACGCTTCTAGAAAGGGAAGGCATATCCGGATGGCTGCATTATTCGACTTGTCCTCGCTTAAAGTACAAAAGTTTATGATATATGTAATCTCTGCTATCAGTGCGGTCATCATGTTTTATATGACCCATCTTTCGATTAATTATGTATATACCACTTATCGCTGGCAACAAATACTTCCGGCTTTAAGAATTCCTTATTGGATTGGTGTGGTCATTGTGCCTTTGGGTTTTTTCTTAGCCGGAATACATTATATTAGAACTATTCTCCAAAATATCCGGATGAGAGAAGAGATTTGGATATCTCCCGAACAAAAGAGTGAATATGAATAAGAAAATAACAAAGAGGGAATTATAGAGAGGAAGAGAGGAGGTTTATTTCATGTTATTGTTAATGGGAGTGGTGGCATTTTCATTACTTCTACTTGGTTTTCCTTTTATGGTTATACTTATTACTACCTTTATAGTAACGAGTTTCTTTTTTCTTCCTAATCTGAATATGAATATTTTAGTGCAGCAGATATTGGGGGGGATTAAACCGCTTTCTCTTGTGTGTGTACCCATGTTTATATTGGCAGCAAATATTATCACTTCCGGTCAGGCTGCTAAAAGATTGATCAATATGGTAAAGGCTTATCTTGGGCATTTCTATGGCGGCTTACCCATCGTTACTAATGTTGCCTGTACTTTATTTGGTGCTGTATCCGGTTCTACCCAGGCAACTGTATCTGCTATCGGAGGTACCATGCGACCCATGCTTCTCGATGCAGGTTATTCCAGTTCTTTTAGCCTTGGCTTAATTATAAACTCCAGCGATATTGCTTTCCTGATACCGCCCAGTATAGGTTTTATTGTATATGGAGTAGCTACCCAAACTTCTGTTGGAAAGCTGTTTCTGGCAGGTATTCTTCCCGGTTTCCTGGTTTGTACTTTATTCTCAATTTTTAGCTATTTTTATTCCAAGTACTATAAGATTGGTCGTTATCCTAAGTTAGGTTGGAGGGAAAGAATACATGTTACCAGGGAAGGTTTCTTAATTATTGGTTTTCCAATATTGATTCTGGGAGGAATTTATGGGGGGATATTCAGTCCTACGGAAGCAGCAGCCGCTTCGGTGTTATATGCTTTAGTTTTAGAAGGATTCATTTATAAGTCTTTAAATTTTAAGAAACTTGTCGATGTTGCCCTGTCTACAGCGGTAGTTACCGCGGTGGTTTTTATACTGGTAGGGGCTGGACAGGCATTAGCTTGGTTTTTAAGTTATTCCGGAATTGCTAAGCAAATTTTGCCTCCATTGTTTGGATCAGATCCATCAGACCTGAAAGTTATAATCATTATTAATGTTGCCTATTTTATTGCCTGTATGTTTGTGGACCCCATTGTTGCTATTTATGTTTTAACGCCACTTTTTGCACCCTATGTTACCCAGGCAGGGATTGATAAAGTTTTTCTGGGTGTTTTGGTGACCATGCAGGCAGCTATAGGTTCGGCTACTCCTCCTTGCGGATGTGATATTTTTACTGCCATGGTTATTTTTAAGAGGCCTTATATGGAAGTCATTAGAATGACCTGGCCTTTTATTCTTATTTTACTATTGGCAGTAGCCTTAGTAGTGATCTTCCCTGAACTTGCTCTTTTCTTACCAAGAACTGCATTGGGGGGTTAATCACCTATTTTAGTTTTCTGGGAAAAATACTATATTTTTTTAACATAATATTGCTTGAAGTATTGCTTAAATATTAAAACTAAAGGAGATGATGTCTATGCGATGAAAATAATTGACTATATATATACTTGGATATTATTAAAATTAAACGAAAAGGAGTATAAATATGAGAAGTTTTAGATTGACTTTAATCTTATTGTTGATAGTAGTGCTAACAGCTTTTGCCTTTACTACCTCTGCTCAAGAAAAAACTGATAAAGTCTATAAGTGGAAGATGATCTCTGAGGAGGTGGAGGGAGATCCCATGACAATATTTGCTCATCGATTTGCTGATCTAGTAGAAAAAAAATCAAATGGGAGAATAGAAGTCGAAGTTTTTCCCTATGGCACTCTTGGAGGAGAGAGGGACATCGTTGAGCTTGTTCAGATGGGAGAGATAGAATTGGGCAGTGTAGACTATGGATGGGTTGGAGGCTTTGTGCCTCAAGCTCAGGTTTTGGCTTTACAATACCTATGGCCAAGAGAGAACACCGCTGAGGTTATGCATGATGTTTGTCAGAATGGTCGGGCTATCCAACTATTGGAAGAAGGTTTTAGGAATAAAGGTTTTCAGTTATTAGGTGTATGGAGCTCAGGTTGGATGAGGGTCACCTCTAATGTTCCCATCCATTCTTCGGAAGATGTCAAAGGACTTAAGCACAGAGTAATGGCAAATCCTATCCTGGTAAAGGCTTACAATAACTATGGCTTTAATGCACAAAGTTTAGACTATGGCGAGATCTATGGAGCTCTGCAGACTAAATTATTAGATTCACAAGTTCAGCCGATGTATGCTCATTTGAGTATGGGCTTCTACGAAGTTCAAGAATATATTACCAACTTGTGGAATGAGGCGTTCATGGTCACTCCGGTAGTTAATCGTGACCTTTTTGATAGTATACCCGAAGATCTGCAGCAAATACTCTTTGATTCCTGTGCGGAACTTATAGTACCGATGACTAACTGGTCTTTAAGGAATAACGAACTAATAGGGATGAAAATCAGGGAGGCCAAGCCCACAATTACTATTTATGAACTAAGCAATGAAGAGATAGTGCCATTCAAAGAGCTGGCCTGGCAAGAAGGTGGTCCCGTCGATACTTACTTAAAAATTGGCGGTGAGGGTGCTCAGGAAATCCTTGATGCACTTCTGGCAGATATAGAAGCAGCTCAAAATAAATAACTATTGATATCAAGTGGTTAGGTAAATCAACGTGAAGCCTACAGCGCGGGCATTTCCTTCGTTGTAGGCTTTACTATAAATTGAGATTATGAAATGTGAGGATTTTAAAAAATAAATATAAGATCCATGCAAAGGATAAATAGGGTACCAAAGTACTTCAACTATACTTAAAATTTAGATTATTAGAATTTTATATCTAAAGCTTTACAAGTAGAGGTCTTGTTTATTTTTTAAGAAGGGAGGAAGAAGATGTTATATTTCGATATTCATGAATATAAAAAGAGGATTCAAAAAACAAAAAAAAGAATGGAAACAGAAGGTATTGATGTTTTGTTTATTTCCCAACCAGCAAACATGAATTACCTTACTGGTTATGATGGTTGGAGTTTTTACGTTAACCAGGGTGTAATTGTTTCATTGGATAAAGAAGATCCAATTTGGGCTGGTAGAGCTATGGATGCTAATGGGGCAAGAATAACTACGTTTCTTAAAGATGAAGATATAAGAGGTTACGCTGATAATTATGTTCAATCAAAAACAAAACACCCGATGCAATTTGTTGCAGATATCATTAAGAAAAAAGGATGGGAGGGGAAAAATATTGCCGTGGAAATGGATCAATTTTATTTTACCCATCGTTGTTATTTAGAATTAGAAAAAGCTTTACCCAAAGCAAAGTTTAAAGATGGCAACCTTTTAGTCAATAGGGTAAGGATGATAAAATCTGATAAAGAAATAGAATTTATGAAAAAAGCAGGAAAGATTGCCGAAAAAGTCATGGAAGCAGGTATCGATGCTGTGAATGTCGGAGTAAGAGAATGTGATGCAGCAGCAAAGATTTCTTATGCCCAGATTATAGGTACTGAAGAGTATGGGGGAGATTATCCGGCTATTGTACCTCTGATGATGGCAGGGGAAGGAACAAGCACCCCTCATTTAACCTGGTCTGACAGAAAGTTTCAAAACAATGAAGCTGTTCTTTTAGAATTATCCGGAGTATACAAACATTATCATGCCCCCATTGCCCGGACAATTTATCTTGGTAACCCACCAAAATTAATGAAAGAAACAGTGAATGTAGTCATGCATGGATTGAATAAGACATTAGAATTTATTAAACCCGGGATTACCTGTGAAGCAGTGGAAGCAAAGTGGAGAGATGCAATTTCTCATTCGACTGTAGTCAAGGAATCACGTTTAGGTTATTCTATCGGTTTAAATTATCCACCTGATTGGGGTGAACAGACGGTGAGTTTAAGGCCCGGTGATCAAACTGTTTTAAAGCCGAATATGGCTTTCCATATTATACCGGGTATATGGTATAAAGAGGTAGGATTTGAAGTCGATGCATCTATAAGAATTACCGAAAACGGATATGAGTCATTGTATGATTTTCCCATTGAACTTTTTGTTAAGAAATAAAATTCTTTCTTGAAAATTGAAAAGGGGAGATAAATATGCTGTATAAAGCCAAAAGAGGTCAGGCAAGTTATGGTGAGGCCATAGGAATTCTTTTATTGGATACATCCTTTGCACCTTATGTCCCGGGTGATGTGGCTAATGCTACTACTTATTCTTTCCCCGTAAGATTTAAGGTAGTCAAAGGTCTTACTGTTGACAGGATATTTAAAAAAGATAGTAGCTTTTTAGATCAACTTGTGGAAGCAGGTAAGGAATTGGTTGAAAGTGGTGTGAGAGCGATTACCGGGGATTGCGGCTTTATGGCTTTATTCCAAAGGGAAACAGCCCAAAAATTAGAGGTTCCTGTATTTTTATCCAGTCTTCTGCAGTTATCTTTTATAACGAGGATTATTGGTGAGGGTAAAAAGATTGGCATTATTACTGCCAATGCCAAGATTCTTGATGAACCCTTATTAAGAGAAGTTGGTCTTGAAGATATGAATTCCGTCTATATCAAAGGACTGGAAGATAAAGAATATTTTAGAAAAGCAATTATTGAAGAAGTTGGCTGGCTTGATTCAAAAAAGATTGAAAATGAAGTAGTTTCTGCAGCTAAAGAGATGGTTAAAGAAGACCCTAAAATAAAGGCAATTTTATTAGAGTGTAGCTGTCTGCCTCCTTATGGGGCGGCAGTTCAAGAGGCAGTAAATCTCCCGGTTTTTGATTTTATCACTATGATAAACTATGTCTATTCAGCTGTTGTTAAAAAGAAATATGAAGGTTTTATGTAGTTTAAAATTCTATTTTGTTAAAATGAAGGGACAATAGTACGGAACACATATGAATATAAAAAAGAGAATAACAAGTCTAAAAGATGAATTAATTGAATTAAGAAGGGATTTTCACAAACATCCCGAGTTGGGATTTAAAGAATATAGAACTTCTGAAATTGTGGCAAATTATCTTGAAAAGTGCGAATTGAATGTAAAAAGAGGTATTGCAAAAACAGGTGTTGTCGCCCTGCTTGAAGGAAATGTTCCAGGTCCTACTTTACTCTTACGTGCCGATATGGATGCTTTACCTATTCAGGAAGAAAATAAAATATCTTATAAATCCGTAAATGACGGTGTCATGCATGCTTGTGGACATGATGCGCACACAGCTATACTCTTGATAACTGCAAAAATCCTTTCTGATTACCGGGAGAAAATAAAAGGAAAAATTAAATTTGTCTTTCAACCGAATGAAGAGGTTGGTGGATCAAAAGTAATGGTAGACCAAGGAATTCTCAAAACCCCTCAGGTAAATGCAGCGATGGGGCTGCATTTATGGACACCGATAGAAAGTGGAAAGATTGGAGTTAAAGCTGGTCCTATAACTGCAACACTTGATGTCTTTAACCTTGAGATTAAAGGGAAAGGTGGGCATACAGGTTATCCGGAAAACGCAGTGGATCCAATTATCGCCGCTGCGAATATTATTCAGACAATCCAAACTATACAGACAAGAGAAATCAGCGCGTTAAAACCTACTATTATTATGTTTACTAAAATAAAAAGTGGAGTAAAACCCAATATTATACCTGATAAAGTTAGTTTAGAAGGTACAATGAGATATTTGTACAAAGGTGGAGAGAAGAATGAAGAGAAACTGGAAAAAAGATTTGAAAGAATAGTAAAAGCTATTTGTAAAACTTATAGAACAAAATATAAATTGAAATTTTATAATGAGAACCAGCCAGTGATTAATGACCTTAACATGACAAAATTGGTAAGATTTACAGCGGAAAAAGTTTTGGGAGATATTGATAGAATTATACCTTTTATGTCTACTGCCGGCGAGGATTTTTCTGAGTTTGCAGATAAGGTTCCGAGTGTCTTTTATTTTGTTGGAGCTGGTAATAAAGAAAAAAAATCCTGCTACCCTCATCATAACCCGCGTTTTAACATTGATGAGGATGCAATGTCGATTGGAGTTGAAATGCATGTTCGCAGCGCATTAGAGTTTTTTAATAAATAGCAAATGAGTAATTTTAATACAGAGAAAAGAGTAAAATAGTAAAAATTAAAAACAAGGAGGTAACCAACGGATTAGGCCAAGGCCTAGCTAAGATTGGCAAGAAAGTAGTTAACATCTTATAAGAGCGGGGTATATTCAGAGGAAGGGATTGGTATAGAACAACTTGCAAAACATGTTGAAGATAGCGGATTTGTGGTAAATTTTCTGGGAACCGTAGCAATAACTAATAAAGAGTTATTAGAAAAGAAGTGTGATATTTTAGTCCCTGCTGCGGTGCAAAGTGTGATTACGGATGAAAATGCAGATAAGATAAAAGCAAAATTAATCATTGAAGGAGCAAATGGCCCAACAACAACGGAAGCCGAAAAAATACTTGAAAATAAAGGGGTTACAATTATTCCCGATGTATTAGCAAACTGTGGTAGTGCTCTCGTTTGTAGTTTTGAGCGTACTCAGGGATTGACCGATACTTATTGGGATTTAGAAACAGTGAATAGAAAATTGAAAGAAAGAATTTTAAAAGCCTATACAGAAACCATTAGAACAGCGAGAGAAAATAAAACTTCCTATCGGAATGCTGCCTGGATTAATGCATTAATGAAAATAAGCAAAGCAATGAAGGCTAGGGGATGGATGTAAAATATTCAATAAAAAGGTCTTTTGCTTCGATTTATAGGAACCAATTAATACGAAGTCAAGGGAGGTGATAATAATATGGGAGAAGTTTTTAAGAAATTTATAATTTCTGTCAAAAAGGGAGGTGAATTAATTTTATAAAAAAGGTAATTATAGTTAATTAAATATAAAGTTTTTTAATATTGTATAAAATTTTTAAAAGGAGAAAAAAAATGTTTGGATTTTGGTCGATTATTCCGCCACTTGTTGCGGTTGGCTTGGCTATTTGGACAAAACGTGTTATTTTTTCCCTGTTTATAAGTATTTGGGTAGGAGGTTTAATTTTTACCGGAGGGCACCCGTTAGCTGCAATCGCTGTTTCATTTGATTGGATAAAAGATGTAATGATTGATCCATGGGATGCCAGATTCCTGGTTTTAACCATGCTTTTAGGTTCTGGTGCTGCTTTTATGTTTAAAACAGGTGGATCACACGCTCTTACCAGAATACTTGAAAAGAGACTTACTAATGGAAAAAGATCCCAGCTTTTAGCATGGGTTTTGGGTATTGTAGTATTTTTTAACGATTATGCAAATTCAGTCATCGTAGGAAATGCTTCCAGGGATATAAATGCAAAGTATAAGGTTTCACGGGAAAAATTAGCCTATATATTAGATGCAACAGCAGCTCCAATGGCTACTTTTGGCCCGGTGTCTGACTGGATTGGTTATCAGGTAGGATTAATTGGAGCTGCTTTTGTTGCATTAAAAATAGTAGATGTGAAAGCTTATTTTGTGTTTTTGCAATCAATGCCATGGAATTTTTATTGTATACTTTCCTTAATAGCTGTTCCTATGATAATATTGGGAAAAGATTTTGGACCCATGGCGGATGCCGAATTAAGAGCAAAAAAGACAGGTAAACTTGTTGCAGATGGTAGTACTCCGTTATCCTCTGTAGGAGCAGACTTAGGAGAAGTCAAAGACCCCGAAAAAGCTAGCATCTGGAATTTTATTTTACCGTTAATTACTTTAATCGGTGTAGGTATCTGGGCAATTTGGTATACAGGAGGCGGTGGAACCGGAAAGAGTCTTATGGATGCATTAGCTGATACAGAAGTTGATATTGCTCTGACTTGGGCAGCTTTTGCTATGACTGTAGTGGGATTAATCTTAGCACTCATTCATGGGATGTCTTTAGAAGAATGCGAAAAAACCGTTTTAGGCGGATTTAAAACCATGTTGCCTGCAGTGTTAATTATGGTTTTAGCCTGGTCCGTAGGAACTGTTTGTAGTTCTCTTGGTACTGCAGATTTTGTAATTAATTTAACTAAAAGCTGGATGAGTGCCGCCCTATTACCTTTCTTAATTTTCGTAATCTGTATGTTTATATCTTTCGCTACGGGTACTTCATGGGGTACAATGGCGATTATTACTCCCATAGGGGTACCATTAGCATACTCGATTGGCGGTATTCCCTTAGTTGCAATTGCAATTGGTTCTGTTTTCGCTGGCGCAATATTCGGGGACCATTGTTCACCCATTTCGGATACAACGGTTATGTCTTCGATCTTTGCTGAATCTGACCACATTGCTCATGTCACTACACAAATACCCTATGCCATGGTAGTAGCGGGTATCTCAGCGGTATTGTATCTATTGTCGCCGATGATTAAAAATGTTTTTGTTTTACTTGCAGTAGGGATTATTGCTCAGTTCTTTATATATCGTTATTTAGGTAATTCGTATCAGTCTAAACTCAGTAAAGAAGATAGATTATTATTAGAACAGTAAGATAATTAATATTAATAGAATTGATATGGATATGATGAAAATTATAAATTAATTTAAATAAGACAAGATATTACATTAATGATATGTGATATCTTGTCTTGTAATTAAACTAAACTGTGTTTTATTTTAATAGAATAGATAGGATATATTAATCAATACAAATGTGCCCACAAAACTACCATTATAACCATTCCGGT
>Ga0208905_1001032_pt1 | contig 14060 bp, 4 predicted proteins | sample AntAceMetag02UKS_FD_184776 | JGI IMG/M metagenome (GOLD analysis project Ga0208905, IMG submission 184776) | Saline lake microbial communities from Ace Lake, Antarctica - Antarctic Ace Lake Metagenome 02UKS (SPAdes) (version 2) | ecosystem: Environmental > Aquatic > Non-marine Saline and Alkaline... | reverse complement strand
TAATGTTATTCATACTTCCGAAAACAACTGGGTCATCAAAAAAAGCGAGCTGGCTAAAATAAGAAAAAACGCCCCGAAATTTCTCTCAGAAGTAAAAATAAACCCTGTTTTTTCTTCAGGTAAGATGCATGGATTTAAAATTAGTAGTATAAAGGAATCCAGTATACTTTCGGATCTGGGTGTTAAAAATGGAGATACTGTAAAAAAGATTAATGGGAAAGCGCTAAACAGTCCCAGGAAGGTTTTTGAATTATACAGAAAATTTAGAAATCATAAATCTATTAGTATGGAAATTGAGAGAAATGGAAAAATGCAGGTCTTAACATATAAGGTGCAATCTTGAAAAGTTTAACTCACCCTAGCCCTCTCTTGACAGAGAGGGGAAAATGGAAATTTATATTTGCATTTGTGCTTTGCGCAGGATTATCCAGCGCAATTTGTAGCGCTGAGAATTTGATTTCAATAAATTTTGACGGCGTTGATCTAAAGGTTGTTACAAATTTCGTCTCAAAAGTAACAGGCAAGAATTTTCTGCTTGATGATAAAGTAAGAGGTAAAGTCACCATTATATCTCCGACAAAAATTCCTGTTGACGAACTATACAATGTTTTTCTGTCTATACTGGAAGTGCGGGGATTTGCTGCAATTCCTTCGGGAAATATTACAAAAATAATCCCTGCATCTCTTGCAAGGCAATATCCCGGACAGGTCGACATAGGCAAAAAAGCGTCTGAAATTTCCGAAGAAGATAGAATAATTACTCAGCTTATTCCTATTGAATACGCAGAAAGCATGCAATTATTAGCTGTAATTAAACCTCTTATTTCTCAAAGAGGATATATAACCTCCTATATGCCCACAAATACCATCATTCTCACTGATATATCTCCAAATATTCGCAAGATACTGACGATTATAGATGAATTTGACATACAGGGCGCAAAATTACAGACCATCATTATTCAGTTGAAATACGCTGATGCCGCTCAGCTTGCTGAGAAAATTATCCGCACGGCAGAAGGCATAAATAGTCGTTCTAAAAAAGTAAGCAGCCGTACGAGAGCGGCTTTTAGGCTTATCCCCGACGAAAGAACAAATTCTCTCATTCTTGTAGCTAATGAAAAAGATACATTAGATATTAAGACTCTTATCAAAAAGCTTGATGTTCCTTCCCCTCCAGGCAGAGAAAGCGTTCACGTCTACTATCTGGAGAATGCCGACGCTGAAGAATTAGCAAAGATATTATCCAATCTACAGCTAAGCGGACAAGTAACGGGAAAAAGTACAAAGTCCGCCCGAATAACAGCAGATAAATCAACAAATTCTCTTGTGGTTACTGCAAATCCTCATGATTACGAACAGATAAGAACAATAATTCAAAAGCTTGATATACCAAGAGCTCAGGTTCTTGTAGAGGCTTTAATCGCTGATGTATCTATGGACAGACTAAAAGAATTTGGCATTGAATGGGGAGATTCGTCAACCAGCGGGAAATACACGTTAACAAGAGGCACAAAATACAGCAAGGGCTTTGTTGATAGCAAACCTGCGCAATTCAAGGGCTTTGAATCCGCAGGACTTATGATAAGCGCAATGAAAGGCGATGTAAATATAGGCGCATTAATACAGGCTTATCAAAAAGATGCGGGATTTAACATTTTATCCACACCTCAGCTGCTTACATTAGACAACAAGGAAGCAAAAATAATAGTAGGAAGCAATATACCTTATGCGACGCAAACACAATTCAATACGGACAATAGTGGTGTAAGCAGTTACACCTACAAGGATGTTGGAATAGAGCTCAAAATAACTCCACATATCGGAACGAAAGATATTGTGAGATTGGATCTGTATCTAAAGGTTACTAAAGTTGCAGAAAACACAGAAGCTGACAAACCCTCCACGACTGTAAGAGAAACAAGTACCAGTGTGTCTGTGAAAGATGGTTCAACAATTGTCATAGGAGGATTGATAAGAAATAATAAGACCGAAACAATACATAAGGTCCCGATACTTGGCGATATTCCTGTATTAGGTTTTTTATTCAGCAGAAGGGAGTACACGACAGAAAGAAGAAATCTTATGCTATTTATCACTCCGCATGTTGTGAGAGAAGCTGATAATATGAAAAAATTGACAACAGAGAAAAAGGAATCGCTGAAAAAATTCAAAGAGAATTTAGTTGACAAAAAGAGAAAATAAATTCTATAATCCACAGTCTTTGAAAAATTAAAAAGAAAGATAGGGGGACGAGATAATGAAGAATAAAACAGTTAGATTTCTGGCAATGGTGTTGGCTGTATGTATAATATCCTCTGCAAACGTTCTTGGTAGCGCAGAGTCAAATGATTTAACACAGGAGGTGAATGATTTTACCAGAGAAATGTTTTTCCTGCCTACCTGTCTGCCCGTACCTGTTATGATGCCTTTTGCCGCAGTGCCATGGAGGCTATTTACATGGAAAGGCAAGGTTACGAATTATCCGCTCAGGTCTGACTTATATAGAGAAGAACAAAGGAAAACTATATGCGAAGTTCTCATAGGCACTCCTATAGCTGGCGCAGAATCAGTCGTTATAGGTATTGTAGCTGGTGTTCCTCTTGGAATATGGCAGATGATAAGATGGGGTAAACCGGGGTATTTTGCCCGCACTATTCTTGTCACTCACAACAGAGCTTATGAATTCTGCGTAAGATATCTAAATCAGGCAGGATATTAATTTAAAATGATTGGGGGAAATATGTCTATTAAAAGAGTTTTTCCGGCTGTTTTTGTGTTGTTTATTTGCTGTTTGTTATTTTCTACTCAAACTTATGCAAAGATAACTGCCTTAAGTGGAACTTCTACTGCGGTTTCTAATCAGGGTATTCTTCCTGTATCTGCTAAAACCGATGTTATAAAAATAACTATTACAGGAGATAAAGATGGTGGAAGTTTTACTTCGGTCGGTGTTGGTTTTAGCGATCCCGACTATATTTCTAATGTCTATCTCTACTACGATGCGAACAAAAGTTTAGTATTTGATTCTGGTGATTCTACGGTTGTTGCAGGGAAAAAGGTTGATAGTTCCCTTACGTATACTATAGACGGCTTTACTCAATCTGTTACGAGTGAAACCAAAACATACTTTATAGTTATAGAAACCAGCGAGCGGATAAGGAATAATAATGAATTCAGCGTAACTCTAAGCGGTGTTAGTGCCAGTCCTCTGGGGACTGGTGTCTCTTTTTCTTCTGTAACTACCCCAGATATCTACTGTGTTGACTGGGCAGGTGATGTTACTGCTGATGCTGATTATATTTATTCTAAGACATCAAATGTTGATTATCCTTTTGACCAGCCCAATTATCCTAGCTATATCTATGAACAGCCGGAATCTCTGAAGCGTATAGGAAATATATCAATCCCCGAAGTGGTACCTGCAGAGAGTGATCATACACCGGTATTGGGATTGGAATTGGCAGGAAAAGGAGAGTTGAGTAGCATTACTCTGAATTTTACCTCTGTTAACCGTTCTCATAATGACTACTTTATTGATTTGAATGCTAATGGAACATTTGATCCCGATGCAGAAGAGCATTATTACGATTTTGATAGTGATGGCATTTACGATGCTCCCAATGAATACCTGAATGGTCCTGGTGATGCATCTTTGGTAGATGGTGATTTTTATTCGCGTCTAAAAAATGTGAATAATGTGAGCACAAAAGGAGTAAGGAAAATAAATCCAGACAATGATTATTGGGGAGATGACCCGGCAGGAACCGCGGGTGTCTATGACCTTGGAATAGATGAAATATTCCTTGATAACGACGGAGATGGACAATATTCTCCAGGCGATACTATTATGTATGAGGGTGAGACTCCTGGTATCCAGACCCAGATGATAGAGTTCGATGATGATGGCGATGCTCTGGACAGTGATGGAGATGGTTACTGTAACGGCGAGGAAGTACAGGAGGGTACCGACACTGATGATCCGGATGATAATCCAGACACAGATTATGGTACACAGATTGTAAGCGCAAACAATTGGTATTATGAAGATAAAAATGCAAATAACCAGTGGGATGCTGGTGAAGGGATATATATAGAGGACAGTACTACCCCCTCACAGTATAATGTTGGAGAAGATACGATAGTAGTCTCAGGAGGCTTGTCTGACGGTGATGCAGGTATTCAGATACTAACTGGTGACAATTGGTATTACGAAGACGAAGACGAAAGTGAGGCATGGAACTCAGGTGAAGGAATATATATAGAGGATGACGCTACTCCTGGACAGTACAACGCTGGAGAGGATGTCTATGTAGCGGGAAACTTTTCTGATGATGCTCCTCAATCATTTAGCAACTGGAAAGATGAAGAAAAATTGGATGGAAAAGATGGAGATGGAGATGGAGAAACAGATGAAGATGTTGCTTACTCTCCTATTTTTCCCTTGGTGGACGAAGAATTACCTGACGGGATAGATAATGACGGCGATGATTTAATTGATGAGGATTTAGGAGATACTGCATTCACGACGGGTGATCTGGAAAAAGATGATAATGGCAGTAGCGATGATGGAATTACCGTGTGGCAAGATGATGGAGATGGGATTTTTGATTCGTCTGTGGATACTATAGTCTCTACAGGGTTTTCCTGGATTACTTCCACTTCCCCTATTTATACAGCGCAGGTTTTTCTTAGTCCCGATGTTACTCTGCCTGTAAACGATGAGGCAACGATAGATTTCTGGGTATGCATAAAGACCGATGGCGACGATTTTGGCGATTTTGAGCCTGGAATCTCTCCTGGAGATAATTTTACGGTAAGTGTTGCTTATGGAGGAATTGCCATAGCTGCTCTTAATGATGGTATTGCAAATGGCGCCAGAGGCGCCGGTAAACCTCATACAGGAGGATCGGAAGCTACTAATGAAGGCATCCAGATTACCAAGCCTTTATGTGGCGTATTGCGCCTGAATGATTTGATATGCACGAATCAAACAAGCTACAAGCATAATTATATCCCTCCATTCTGGGATATTATGGGCGGCGATCCTAATGCAGTTGACGGCTATCATGAAGGCAATCCCTTCTTAGAGGCTTCCAGCCAGCCTGTGCCTGTAATTGGTATAAACATGAGTGACGGGGCTAATGAAACTATAGACGCTGACTTAACCTTTGATGCTATAAGAGTAAATTTTCAGGATTTATCCGGAGTAGATAACCAGGATACTCCTTCTTTTTATCCTCCTACTGACTTAGCTGTTTTATCTGATAATGAAACTTCCGGGGTTGCCGTATATAAGGATAATCTAACTGGCGGCACTAAAGGAGTATTTGATTCTCAGGATACATTAGTGGAGATAAAAAGAGCGCATTTATGGAATGGCAATCTTAATGATACGGCCACTCCTAATGATCCTGTAGTCGCTGCAGGCGGTTATTATGTGTGGCTGGAATTTTTAGATGGGCAGGAGATGCCTAATGACGATATTTCTGAAGAGAACAGGGGCGATGATTATTTTGTGGTTATCAGAACAAGCGAATGGATTGATTATCGGGATGCGTTCAGGGTATATATTGGAGATAAGGACATACACATTAAAAATAAAACCGAGGATGATTTTAAGAACGTATTTCTCTCCACCGATACTATTTCAGGCAAGGTTCCAACCTCTTTGGCGAAGTTTACTTCTTCAGAACAGGAAATACCTGCTGCAAGCACACTTATCTCCGTAATTGGTTTAAGTATGCATGATGAGAATAATGTTAGAGTAGGAGGCGACAAAACCGAACTCAAGAGGATTACTTTATGGTTCCAAAACGTGGGAGATGACACTGATTTTACCAGCGAGGATATTGCCGCTTTGGATTACGGAAATAATGGAGAAGATGATGACAATGATGGCTTAACTGATAACGTAGGAAGTGATACTGACGAAGAATGGCTGTGCGGTGTTACTTTATGGAAGGACATGCCTGATTCTGACCGCCCTGGTGAATTTGATTCTCCTGAAGACCCCAACGTGGAAAATCCGGATAAAGTTATTAGAATCGATAACAAGCACTGGGGAGGACTATCCGGTTTCCCTTATACCTGTGTTCTGGATGATATACAGGACTCAATTGATGAAGATTCAACCATTTTACCGTCGGATAATGGCGCTGTAATTGTTGATGGAGGGAATGAAGTTGTAAATACCGAGGCACAAGGGGATGATGTGCAGTTAATTCCTTATGAAGAAGCTTGTGAAGAAGGGGCAACTATCATTACTGCGGGGGCAAATGGAGTAATAAATACTAGTGTTTCTGGCGATGACTATGAGGTGACTTCAGACAATCTTGGCAGTGACTACTTTATAGTTATCCGCACCTCTAATACAATAAACAGTGGGGATGATTTTACCGTCTCCATTTCTCCTAAATGGAATACAAATCATAACTATCTGGTTCAGCCAATAGAGTTTACTCCTAATCCTAATGTAGCACCTGATGACTGGACTGATATTTATAAGAGTGAATCTGCCGCATCCATAACTACCGATGTTCTGATCGGTGGCTCAGTGGTGCTCACGTCCTATCAGGGTATGGTGGAACAGGGACAGAAAATAGACAATGGCAGCATCCCAACTGCTGTAATAGGTATTAATGTGGCGGATGGAGGATTGGAGCAACTGCTTAATTCGGTAAGAGTTTATTTCTCCGGAGACAATTTTGCGCCTTCTGCGGATCTGTCACCTTTGACACAGGATAGTGTCAGTGGGGTTGCTCTGTACAAGGATACCAACGGTAACGGTACCTTTGAAGAAGATAGCGATACTCTGGTGAACATTCAAAGTCCTGATTGGAAAGTTGGCGACTACGTTGATTTAGTCGCAACAAGTGGACAAGAACTGCCTGATGACGATACCGGTGGGAATGACGGCCCGGATTACTTCGTCGTAATAAGAACCAGTAATAATTTGCAATATAAAGATACTATCCAGGCAACCATGCATAAGGATGCAATAACGTTCACTTCAGGTACATCCAATGCCAATTCCGATTTAACGACTAATTCTCTTACAGCCAATGTTCGTTCCTTTATTATAGATGAAACGTCCTCATTTGCTCAGACAGTAGTTCCCAATTATATAGGAGAATATGCAATTCTAGGTCTGAATCTTTCCGACGGAACAGATGAAGATACCGGTACTACATTCAATTCTATTACTCTAAAATTCAGTGATATAACCGGATTTACTACCGCAGACTTGAAAGGTTTAGCTGCAGATTCTTCCGCAAGTGGTGTGGCATTGTACAAAGATGCTGTTGGCGCAGGAGTAGAAGGAGTATTTGATTCAGCGGATATTCCGTTGGAGATGAGTAGTCCAATTTGGGGTGAACATGGGCCAAATACCATAACTTTAACTCCGAGCACTTCCCAGCCTATTCCTTCAAATGACGAAGGAGATTATCTGGGAGCCGACTATCACATAGTAATAAGAACTGCGGGTATAACTGAAGACGATCAGTTCCAGCCTTCTGTCCGATCTGGGTGGCTGAAATATGGAAATGCTGACGCAGAAAAATCTTTGATCGTCTCTACCATTACTTGCGATTTAACGACAAGCCCTCAGCCAAATATTCAAATAACTCAGCCGTCTTCTTCGGGAGCAGTGTTTGACCCAAATTATGATACAGAGTTCACAATAGCCTGGTCAGCAGATGACCCGGATAGTGATGCAGAGATAACACTTTATTATGATGATAATACTAATCCTGAAGACGGATATACTCAAATTTACCCTGAATCCAGTGGAGTGCCTTTATCGGAAAATAACACCAGCATCTACGTTTGGAATTCATCCAGTCCTGAGCCTATAACAAGTTTAAGTTCAGGGACGTATTATATTTTGGCTAAAATAGATGATAATAACAACACACCTGTTTATGATTACAGCGACGGTCCGCTACACGTCAATTATTCCCCCGAATGTAGTAGTTCCGTTAACGTTCAGGATACTGCTCAGCCAGGAGTAGCTAAAATATCATGGGTTGTTCAGGATGTTGACAATAATGCTCTTATACGTATTTACTGGGACAATGATACGGATGGTTATAACGGTACTTTCATCTACTCAGTTTATGAAGGTTCTACTTCTGAATACCTATGGGATACTTCTGAACTCTTACCTGGAAACTACTATGTATATATCATAGCAGATGATGGAGTTAATGATCCTAATGACCCTGGTAAAGCCTCTCGCAGATATAGTGCCTCTGCTTTGACTGTGACTAATGCTGATCCGACTATTGCACTTATTGAGCCAAATACCCTACAGAAACCTGCAGATGAAAGCTTCACCATTACATGGACAGCTACTGACGAGGACAATGATGCTCAAATAAGCCTCTATTACGATAATAACAATTCAGGTTATGATGGGACTTTGTTTGCGAGCGGCTTAAGTGAAAATAGCTTGACCAGTTATGAATGGGATACCAGCACTCTAGATGAAACTGAATATTATATTTATGCAGTTATAGATGATGGAATCAATACGGCAGTTCAGAGTGTTTATGCTGCAGGGTCCATACTTGTAGCGCACGATGATAAACCATATATCATTGTAACTGCTCCGCCAGCAGGGGGAGCCACGAATAACGGCGCTGAAGATTACATCATAAGATGGGATGCCAGCGATGCAAATGATGTTGCAGAGATAACACTTTACTATGATGATAATACTAATCCTGAAGATGGTAAAACAAGGATAGTTGGCGGCCTTGAGGAAGGTGTTGATGAGAGTTATGCGTGGAATATGTCTGGATTGCCTTCCGGTGATTATTATATATATGCTGAAATACACGATGACGATGTAACCACAACTGCCGGCGATTATAGTGATGGAACAGTAACCCTGAACTATGCACCCAGTATAAGCAATATTACGCCTCAAAACGATACTGAAGAGAATAAGAAATTAACCATAGAGTGGACTGCCCAGGACCCTGACAATGATGCGCAGATTAGCTTGTATTACGATGTAGACAATCTGGGTTACAATGGTACATTAATTAAAAGCAGTCTAAGCGAAGACGCCGGTGGATTTCATCCGTGGTATCTGGGGGATAAATGTAATGAAGGCGATAACAACAGCCCCTATTATATCTATGGAAAGATAACTGATGGCATTAGTGAAGCTAAAGCCTATTCTGTAGGCAAATTAACTATCAGAAAATTAGCTTTGACTGATGAATACAATACTGATGCTCAAATGGATATTGTGGATGGAGAAAGCGCAATAGTAGATGCGTTTACTCCGGGAAGCGAGAATAATTTAGTAATGGATTTCTCTCTGCATCCGGATGGAGGAGCTACTACTCTTACCGCTTTAACAGCAGGTAACGCTGGTAGTGTTCAGTCAACCGATCTGGATGCTGTGAAATTATGGAAAGATGGAGGAAATGGTCAATTTGACGCTGGTGCTGGAGATGATGTTGACGTAGGCGTATTGGATTGGATCAATAATCTGTGGCAGATAAGCAACTTGACAGAGTCAGTAACGGCAGGTGACAGATTCTACATTACCATAAATATCTCAGGAGAGGCTGCCTCAAATGGAACATTCCAGTTCAAGATTTCCAAGCTAAGCGATGCAAACAAGAACGGCGAATTTGATGATGGCGATAAGGGTATATTCCTTGGTAGCGGTGAGAACGGACCATTTGAAGCAGACTTTACCAATTCAGCAACGCAATGGATAGGCAGTTATGTAAAAGTAACAGATGAATTATCGAAATATACAGAGTTATATGAAACTATGACTGATGATACCGCTTATGTAGATGCAGGGAGTTCATCTATAAGTGTTCTGGGCATAAATGTTAATGATAATGGTGAAGGATTAACCTTAGACAGAATTGTACTTGAGTTAATTGCAGAGGACACAGGTGTTCTTTCCGAACTTACCAATAGTGATACCAGTGGAATATGCCTGTACAAGGACAACAGTGGCAACGCAGAAGGTGAATTTGATTCAAGCGATACACTTGTGTCTGTTAATTTTAGCAGTTGGCAGGGAACGGCTGAAGAAGATACGTGGATTCTTCAGATTACTCCCGAAACAGCTCAGAGTGTCCCTGATAATGATACAGGAGCTAATGAGGGTGCGGATTATTTTGTAGTCATACGTACCTCTGAGAATATAGAGCATAAGGATATATTCAATCTAAGGATAGACGCTGACAAGGTTTTCCTTACAAATAAAATCGGGCCTGCAAGCACAGTAGCCACCCGCAATCTTCAGGCTACTGTCCCAACTTTCTATACTGTTCTTACCTCTGACGGGCAGAGTATAGCTAGCGGAGAAAAGTTAGCTGCGATAGGCATAGAAGCCTATGACAGCGATCCTGAAACTGATGTAAAATTGGAAGATCTTAAAGTAAAGGTGGTTGTAGGTGAGGGATTTAGTTATCTTACTGATTTGGCAGAAGATGACACGCGCATTTGGGTATATAGGGACGATGGAGATGGCGTCTTTGAAGATGACGGAAGTGATACGCCTTTAGCGAAAGATGCGGGTAATGATCCTGACTGGAGTGAATGGCCGCAGATAACAATGTATTTTGATGCTGCAGATGGTAACACTCTCGTAGAGAACGACAAACCGGACACTCCACCGGTATTCTTTGTAGTAGTATCATCCTCTGAAGCTATGAGAGAAGGAGGTCAGTTTGCAGTTAAAATAGAACCCGAATATATTACTTATTCCGGCAGTGAATGGCATAGCTATAAGACTGTTACCACCGATACAATTAGCTGTAATATACCTGAATTACATATTACTCCGGATTCTTTGAACTTTGGTCAAGATACAGCGGAAAAGGCTTTTTATATAAGTAATACCAACACAGGAAGGTTGGATTGGGAGGTAAGCGCAGATGCTTCGTGGATAACCATTGATCCTGATTCAGGTTCTACAACTACTGAAACCGATGATACTGTAAATGTAACAGTAGATAGAGCAGGGTTGGAAATTGGTAATTATGCAGGGACAGTAACAGTAATTTCCAATGGAGGCACTGAGAACATAAGTATTGCTATGGAAGTAGTGCCGATAATACCTGTATTACGAGTGCTTCCAACCTCTCTGAATTTTGAAACCGCGGATACTCAAAAACCCTTTGAGATAACTAATATTGGTAATGGAGCGTTAGATTGGGAGGTAAGCGAAGATACTACATGGATAACCACTAATCCTGATTCTGGTTCTACAACTAGAGAAGAGCCTGATGCTGTTACAGTTAGCGTAAATAGAACAGGTCTTACTTCCGGCTCTTACACGGCTACCATTACAATAGAGTCCGACGGTGGAGATAAAAATATTTCCGTTAGTATGAATTGCTTCAATGCGCCTGACTCTAGCAATATGGAACCTGAGGATGAAAAATTAGGCGTAGCATTAAATCCTACATTGAAAGCCCCGCTTGATGTTGCTTCTGACCTTCATCTTAGTACCTTGTGGGAGATATATGAGAAGAATGAAGATGACGAAGATGACACTAATGTAGTATTCAGTGTTGAAAGCGGGACTAATCTATATGCGCAGGATGTGCCTCTGGGAATACTTGAATTTTCGACAATATATTACTGGAAAGCAGCATTTACAGATACCGACGCTAATATACATTGGAGTGATGAGGCACAATTCATGACTGGACGTAGTTTACCTACGGGAGTTACGGATATCATCGCCGAAGACAAAGCGGAGCCGAATACAGGTACTATAAAGGACGTATATCAACAGGCATCGGATAATATACCGGATGCCCCAAGTAATTATAACTTCTACAGTGATGTGTTTAGCTTCAGGATAGAAGATATAACGCCGGGTGCTACAGTAGAGGTTACTTTCCACTTAGATGAGCCATTCCAAGCAGATGATAAATGGTTTAAGTATTATCCTGATTCAAGAGGATGGGTAGATTATACAGATAATATAGTCAGTGGCACAGGAACCAATCAAATTACCTTAGAATTTAAAGACGGTGGTTACGGTGATGTGGATGGAGTAGAGAACGGTGTAATAGTTGATCCAAGCGGCCCGGCAAGTATAGTAGTAGGCAGCGGTGGTGGTGGTGGTGGCGGTGGTGGCGGTGGTGGCGGAGGCGGTGGTGGCGGAGGCGGCTGCTTTATCGCAACTGCATGTTACGGCACACCAATGGCAGAAGATGTTAGAACACTGTGTAAATTCAGAGATAAGTATTTACTAACAAACGCGCCGGGAAGATTATTTGTAAGAACATATTATAAAACTTCTCCCCCAATTGCCGACTTTATTGCAAAGCATCCGATGCTTAAACGTACAGTCAGAACCTGTCTTAAACCTCTGGTGTGGATGAGCAGAACTGTAAATACTCAGTAAAAGCATAGCGCGTGCGGAGGCTGAGAAACATAGGTAACACTCGTGGTATGCTATCATATCGGAGGAGTTACCAAATGAGAAAGAGAGCTAGTTTTTATTTCTTTAAGAGAGAGTCTATACCTAAAATAAATAGATATGAACATTGACGAGGTACAGCAGAGGTTGCAGGGCTTTCTCTTCAAAGGCGAGACTAAGACTGGATTTGTCTGTAAACACTTTGGCATATCAAGAAAGACTTTTTGTAAATGGTTTAACAGATTCAAGGATAACTCAGTTGGTTAAAGAGAATAAACTATGGTTTCTTCTTCAGCTTGATACTATTGTCATTTACTATGGCAATCTTAAAAGATATATTCTTACAGCAGTAGATCACTCAAGCAAATTTGGTTATGCAAGGATGTATAAAAGCCACAGCTCTAAAGCGGCAGCAGACTTTCTTTATAGACTGCAGTATCTTATCAATCAGCGGATTTTGAACCTTCAAACGGATAATGGTTCTGAGTTCGTTAAATACTTTGAACAGGTTGCTATAACGCTTGGTATTGATAGATATTTCTCAAGGGTAAGAACTCCAAAAGATAATCCGGAAAGAGAAGGAAGTAGACGAGAAAGTTTTAGATGAAAGTAAAACAAAAGAGATAACTATTCATGAGGAGATAAAAAAGCATTATTGATAAACTCACCCTAACCCTCTCTTAACAGAGAGGGAATATAGGGAATAACAATGATTTAATGGTTTCCCCTTCTTTGTCAAGAGAAGGGGAGAGGGGGATAAGTTGCTTTTTAAAGAAAATTTACGTTTGGGTGAATTGCTTGTTAAAAATGATATTATTTCAGAGAAGCAGTTAGAGCAGGCTTTATGGCAACATCAAAAGGCTGGAGAATTTCTTGGTCGCACAGTTGTTAAAATGGGAATCGCTTCCGAAGAAGAGGTTCTGCCGCTTTTATCCAAAAAATTAAAGATTCCGTACGTCCAGATAAACAAGCTTAGTATACCCCCAGAAGTTATAAAAAAAGTTCCTGCAAAGTTTGCATGTCACTATGAACTGATTCCCATCAAATTGGAAGGGAAGGTGTTAACCGTTGCGTTAACTGATCCATCAAGTCTTGAATTCATAGATGATTTAACATTGCTTCTTGGCTATAAGATAAACCCAATGCTTGCAGGGGAATTGGATATTATGAAAGGGTTGAAAAAATATTACGGCATTGGCGCTGAAACTATAGAGGAAATGATGAAACAAACTTCTCAAACAGGGACAATGAAAAAGATTGAGTCTTCTGTTGATGATATAGAAGAGCTAGCTGCAGACGCAACTATCATAAAGTTTGTTAATCAGATACTTCTGGAAGCATATAGGGACAGAGCTACTGATATTCATATAGAACCATATGAAGACGAGTTACGTATACGATACCGCATTGATGGCATACTGCATGAAGCAAAGGTTCCTAAATCTGTTAAGCACTTTCGAGAAGCTCTGGTTTCTAGAATAAAAATAATGGCCTCTCTAAACATAGCTGAAAGACGTATGCCTCAGGATGGAAGGATAAAAGTAAAGATAGGAAAGGTTGATCTGGATCTAAGAATATCGGTTCTTCCAACGCCGTTTGGGGAAAGCGTTAATATAAGGTTGCTATCCAGCGATATTTTTCT
>Ga0208905_1001029_pt1 | contig 14078 bp, 8 predicted proteins | sample AntAceMetag02UKS_FD_184776 | JGI IMG/M metagenome (GOLD analysis project Ga0208905, IMG submission 184776) | Saline lake microbial communities from Ace Lake, Antarctica - Antarctic Ace Lake Metagenome 02UKS (SPAdes) (version 2) | ecosystem: Environmental > Aquatic > Non-marine Saline and Alkaline... | reverse complement strand
GGGTAATTTCAAATATTAGTAAACGCAATGTAGAATTGGCCAAAGAATTAGTCGAGGAAATACTCCGGGCTTATCCTACTAGACAATTAGCTCGAATGTTTATTAAACAATTACCTATTGAGTTGGACGTAGTGCCGGCTTGGTTTCTTATAAATATACTTCAAAATAAGTGTAATAATTTAATTTTGAAAAATGGAGGATAAAATGGAAAAAGATGTAGATAAATTTTTACAAGCAGAAGAATCTGCAGAGAAACTCATTCAAACTTTAGAAAAACTTCAGGCAGAAGCAAAATCTTACCAAGGTGCAACAAATGAAATAGGTATTGCCCGCGATAAACTTTTAGAACTGATAGGGTCAACAAAAGATGTTGTAAATAATAGCTATGAAGTTATAAAAACATTAAAAGATATTGGTGGTCCAGAAATTTTTGAGAGGTTTAATAAGATAGAAAATAAATTAAACGAAGGCTTAAAAAAAACAGAAAGCAAAATAGAAGAATCATCTAATCAACAATCATCACGAATTAAAAGCTTAAAATTTTTCGTAATTATAACATTACTGATTTCACTCGCGATAATTGCCGGACTAATATTTCCAAATTATCTAGCAGAGCTAAATAATTTTTTCTATAATATATTTAGTTGAACGATTCGTGATAAAATATTTTCTTAAGCATGACTAATTTCCAAACAATTTATTAAATCTAGAACGAATAGGTATTGAATTAGATTAAAGGTATTATATCCAAAAGAAAGAAAATTTAAATTATGCAATTATTAGATAATTATAACAATTTATTAGGTGATGACTTAAGAGGAACATTGCAAAAAGACAGTAAATTTAGTATTGCTGCCGCTTGTTTTTCAATGTATGCATATGAGTCCTTAAAAAATGAGCTTGAAAAAGTTAGTAGTTTAGAATTCATTTTTACCTCAAAAACTTTTATCTCTGATGAGGTTTCTGATAAGATCAAAAAAGAAAGGCGTGAATTTCATATTTCCAAACTGAATCGAGAGAGAAGTCTTTATGGAACGGAATTTGAAATTCATTTAAAGAATAAGCTAACCCAAAAAGCTATTGCGAAAGAGTGTGCAGACTGGATTAGAAGAAAAGCCCAATTTCGATCAAATAAGACGAATTCACCCATGCAGCAATTTGCTTGTGTGAAAAATAAAGAGAAAACCATTGTCTACGCACCAATAAATGGATTTACGGCCGTTGATTTAGGATATCAGCAAGGTAATGCAGTTTCCAATCTTGTACATAAAATTGATGAAGCACCATTAACTCAAACATACTTTAAATTGTTTAATCAGATATGGCACGATAAAGATAAGCTTGAAGATGTAACAAATGTTCTATGTTCTCATATTGAATCTGTCTACCAGGAAAATTCTCCAGAGAAAATATATTTTCATATGATTTACAATATCTTTAATGAATTTCTCGATGATATAAATGAAGATGTACTCCCTAACGATCTTACAGGGTATAAAAATACGTTAATTTGGCAGAAGCTTTATAATTTTCAGCGTGATGCAGCTACTGGAATAATCAATAAACTCGAAAGTTACAATGGATGTATTCTTGCTGATAGTGTTGGTTTAGGAAAGACTTTCACAGCCTTAGCGGTTGTAAAATATTATGAGTTACGCAATAAATCAGTACTTGTATTATGTCCTAAAAAAATTACCGATAACTGGCTTAATTATAATCGTAATTTGAAAACAAATATATTTTATAAAGACAGGTTCAACTATGATGTTTTATGCCATACCGATTTGCAGCGAACTACAGGAGATTCTTTTGGAATTCCTTTAAGTAAAGTAAATTGGGGTAACTATGACTTAGTAGTTATTGATGAATCACATAATTTTCGAAATAACGATGTTTATAAAGACCGTGAGACACGTTACCAAAAATTAATGAATTCTGTTATTCGAGAGGGTGTTAAAACCAAAGTTTTAATGTTGTCAGCTACACCGGTAAACAATCGTTTTAATGATTTACGAAACCAATTAGCCCTGGCATATGAAGGCAATTCTCAACAATTAAGTGCTAAACTCCGGGTTGGACGCAGTATTGAAGAAATTTTCCGTCAAGCACAGGGAGTTTTTAATCAGTGGTCTAAGCTCCCAGTTGTAGAACGTACAGCATCAGCGATTATGGAAAGACTGCATTTTGATTTTTTCGAACTTTTAGACAGTGTTACGATTGCCCGTTCCCGCAAACACATTAAGAGGTTTTATGATGCCCGTGAGTTTGGGACATTTCCGACCCGATTAAAACCGCTTTCTTATCGGTGTCCAATCACTATACGGGAAGATGTTATTGGCTTTAATGAAATTTATAGAAAATTATTAGAGATAAAACTATCTATTTATACCCCAGTTAAATTTATATTACCCAGCCGTATAAAAAAATACGAAGATCTTTATGATACTCATGTTGAAAAAGGCGGTGGGAAGTTACGCCAAATAGATCGTGAACGAAGTCTTCAAAATTTAATGACGGTAAATTTACTTAAACGTTTGGAAAGTTCCGTTGAAGCATTTCGTCAGACTCTCGGGCGTCTACAAAAGTTTAATTCTGAAATGCTTAGCAAAATTCAATGCTATAAAAATACTAGTACACATAATTCTATAAATGATTTAACTGATTCTATGCAAAATATAGAAGCGGAAGAAGATGACTTGACTGACTTTGAATCATATAAAACTGGCGGAAAAGTGCAAGTTGAATTTGAGGATATGGATCTTGATTCATGGGAATATGATCTTGCTAAAGACTTAGAAGTAATTAAATTTTTGCTAGCAGAAATGTATAAAGTAACACCGGAAAACGATGCCAAGTTAAAACATATTAAAACGCAAATTGAAAATAAAATTTCACATCCTATTAACGGTGATAATAAAAAAGTTTTGATTTTTTCTGCTTTTGCTGATACAACCGACTATTTATATAGAAATTTAGCCGAATATTTCAAAAAAAGATATAATATGCATACCGGTGAAGTTACGGGAAAAGATAGACCCAAGACTACTCTTGGTAAAAAATATGATTTTCAAACAGTATTAACACTTTTTTCTCCAAAATCAAAAGAGAAGGATTTAATATTCCCTGATGAACCAGGTGTTATTGATATTCTTATTGGTACAGATTGTATTTCTGAAGGCCAAAATCTTCAGGACTGCGATTATGTGATTAACTACGATATCCACTGGAATCCCGTACGCATTATTCAACGTTTTGGCCGTATAGATCGTATTGGATCGACTAATAGCGTTATTCAGTTAGTTAATTACTGGCCAGATATTTCCCTTGACGAATATATTAATCTTAAAGAACGCGTTGAAAATAGAATGGTGATTGCTGATGCATCAGCAACTGGTGACGACAATGTGCTCTCAAATCAATCACAGGATATATCCTATCGTAAAGAACAGCTCCGTCGTCTTCAGGATGAAGTAATTGATCTTGAAGATATAAAAACGGGTGTTAATATTACCGATTTGGGGCTTAATGATTTTCGTATGGATTTGATTAATTATATAAAAACAAACGATGATCTCGCAGGGATGCCCAATGGTTTGCATGCTCTCGTATCTACGAATCCTGATTTGGGATTATTGCCTGGGGTTATTTTTGCTCTGTGTAATAGGAATAGCAATGTAAATATCAATCAAAACAACAGATTACATCCTTACTATTTGGTATATGTTAGCGATATAGGGGAAGTTATTATAGACCATACACAAATAAAAAAATTGCTGGATTTAGTACGGAGCAGCTGCAATGGTTTATCTGAACCAATTCTTCAACTTTGCAAAGAGTTTAGTAGCGAAACAGAAGATGGACGGGAAATGATACGATATTCCGAGCTTTTAAGCAAGGCCATACAGTCAATCATCCATGTTAAAGAAGATAAAGATCTTGATAGTTTATTTTCCGGAAGCAAAACAACCGCTTTAGATGAAACCATTGCTGGTTTAGCTGATTTTGAGTTGATTGATTTCTTGGTTATACAGGAACAAAAAATATGAACATTATTTACAACTTTCCGAATAAAGCCGCTTATAGCAAGGTAATACCTAAAAATAAAATCTATGCATTTGCTAAGCCAAATACACGAGGCAAAGAGCTTTTTGTGCACGAAGTTGAAAAAATAATCTGGTCTTACAAACTTTCTACTAAAACGATCAATTTGTCTGAGAGTGGCTTTGTCAAGGAAATACAAATTATCACGATTGATTTAAAGAGTAAGGATTTAAATGTCGATGTTTTAAGGACAATTGATAAAGCTATACCTTCACCCGTTATTTTTGTATTAAGGTTTAATAATAAGATTCGCTACACTGCTGCGTATAAACGTCAAAATGAAGCTGATAAATCAAAATGGGTTATTAGTGAATATTTTCAGTCCCCATGGATGAAGGAAAATAAAGGACGACAACCTTTACCTGTTGCCTTGAATTTGAGAATCTTGTATGAAACAATGATAAAAAATCTTATACTTATATCACCTATTTCCAACGAAAGTATGGAGAATTTTATAACTAGAGTAGAGAAAATAAGTTTGAAACGGCGAGAAGCCAAAAAATTGCAACAAAAAATAGGGAAAGAAAAGCAATATAACCGTAAAGTAGAACTACATACTCAGTTAGTAAATCTTAAAAAAGAAACGAAGGCCTTAAGATACGAGTAGTTTTTTAGAATGAAGGAGTTTAAATATGGAAAAATTAAAAATGCATTCTTCTGATTTTATAGAGGAAAATATTGAAAAATTAGCGGAACTGTTTCCTAATTGTGTAACAGAAGAAAAAGATGATAAAGGCGATATAAGGAAATCCATTGATTTTGATCTGTTACGCCAGGAGCTTTCCAAAAATATAGTGGAAGGTCCACAGGAGCGATATCATCTTAATTGGCCGGGAAAACGGGACGCACTTTTAACTGCTAATGCTCCTATTGCTAAAACATTACGCCCCTGTCGTGAGGAAAGTGTTGATTTTGAATTTACAAAAAATCTTTTCATTGAAGGTGACAACTTGGATGCCCTGAAACTTATGCAGGAAACGTATCTCGGTAAAATAAAAATGATCTATATTGATCCCCCATATAATACCGGTAATGATTTTATCTATAAAGATAGTTTTAAGGTTGATAAAGAAGAATACGAAGAAAACTCTGGACAACGAGATGAGATGGGTACTCGACTTGTTATTAATATTGAGTCTAATGGACGATTTCATTCAGATTGGCTTTCAATGATGTATCCGAGGCTAAAGTTGGCTAGAAATTTATTGAAAAATGATGGGGTGATTTTTATTTCGATTGATGATAATGAAGTGCATAATCTTCGTAAGATCTGTGATGAAGTATTTGGAATAAATAATTTTCTAGGTGTTCTATCTTGGATTAAAAGAACAAAACCAATTAATTCTGGTGATGCGAAATACCAAATACAGCAAAAAATTGAGTATGTTTTAACTTATTGTAGAAATAAGAATCGGCCAAATACTTATGCGTTTAAACTGCCAGTTCAAGAGAAAAGATCATATAATTACAATGGAAAATATGGAAAATGTCGACTGAAAGATATAGAAGATTCCGATGTTGGAGCCAAGAAAAGGGATACGATGAAGTTTGAGATTCTTGGCATAAAGCCTGGCGAAGGAAAAAGATGGAAAATTGGTAAAGTTGAAGCTGAACGGCTTATTGAGAAAGATAAGATTCGAGTTATAGGCGATAAAGTTAAAATTGAAATTTATCCTGATGATGAAGATAGTTTTCAATATAGACCTTTTTGGTCGCATTTTGACATGGAAGAGGTAAGTACAGCAGAAGTCGGCAAGTCAGAATTTAATGAATTGATGGAATCGAAGCTAGGATTTGATACTATTAAGCCAGTTGATTTAATTACTACAATATTTAATTATTTACCTAGCGATGACGACATTATTCTTGATTTCTTTGCTGGCTCCGCCACTACAGCTCATGCAGTTATGCAGCTTAATGCCGAAGACAGCGGCAACCGTAAATTTATTATGGTCCAGCTTCCAGAAGCCTGTGATGAGAAATCCGAAGCTTTTAAGGCAGGCTATAAAAATATTGCCGAAATCGGCAAAGAACGTATCCGCCGTGCAGGCAATAAAATAAAAGAAGAAAATGCGCTCACAGCACTTAATCTCGATATAGGTTTTCGTGTTTTAAAGGTGGATTCTTCCAATATGCAGGATGTCTATTACAACCCGGATGATTATTCCCAGGATCTGCTTTCAAAAATTACCGACAATATAAAACCTGACCGTACAGATGAAGATTTGCTTTTCCAGGTGCTTCTTGATTGGGGAGTAGATTTAGCGCTACCGGTATACAAAGAAAAGATAGCAGGCAATGATGTTTTTTTGGTCAGTGACAATGCCTTGGTGGCATGTTTTGTAAAGAAAGGTGAAATTGATGAAGATTTCTGCAAAGAGTTAGCTAAAAGGAAACCCTTGCGGGTTGTTTTTCGTGATGCCGGTTTTAAAGATGATAGTATGAAAATTAATGTGGAACAGATTTTTAAACTTATGTCACCGTATACAGAAATTAAAACGATTTAAGGGGTGGAACGAATGGATAAACTTAAAATGCATAGCATCAATTTAACAGAAGAACTTTTAGATATTCTTGCTAAAAAAGTTCCTCATTGCTTTGTCGAAACTGAGAATATAAACAAAGAATTAAAAAAAGCCATTGATTTTGATCTGTTGCGCCAGGAGCTCTCCAAAAATATAGTGGAAGGTCCACAGGAACGCTATCATCTTAATTGGCCGGGAAAAAGGGAAGCACTTTTAACAGCTAATGCACCAATAGCAAAGACATTGCGTCCCTGTCGTGAGGAAGGTGTTCATTTTAATTCAACCGAAAATCTTTTTATTGAAGGCGACAATTTGGATGCCCTGAAACTTATGCAGGAAACCTATCTCGGTAAAATTAAAATGATCTACATTGATCCCCCATACAATACTGGGAATGATTTTGTTTATGAGGATGATTTTGCGGAAAACACAGAAGAGTTTCTTAAAAAATCTAATCAAAAAGATGAAGCGGGCAATCGTTTAATTACCAATACTGAATCAAATGGTCGTTTTCATTCTGATTGGTTGTCGATGATGTATCCACGACTCAAGTTGGCAAGGAATTTATTACGAGATGATGGTGTAATTTTTATCAGTATAGATGAAAATGAAATAGCAAACTTGATTAAGGTGGCAAATGAAATTTTTGGAAGTGATAATTATCTCGGTGAATTAGTAAGAAAAACTAAAAGTTCGACAAATGATGCTGAAAACAACTTTAACTACCAACAGGATTATATTCTAATTTTTACTAAGAGTAATTTTTCGTTCAAAGGCGAACAGAAGGATTTAGAAAATTATAAAAATCCTGATAATGATCCTAATGGCGATTGGAAATCTTCAGATCCTTCTGCTAAAAGTGGTGGAGAATCAACCTATTTTGAAATTAAAAATCCTATTACCGGCAAAATAGACTTACCTCCAAATGGTAGATATTGGGGGTTTAGTAAAAATTCACTACAAAAGTATATCCAGACTGGAAAAATAAAGTTTAAAAATAAACATTCTACAAACGAAAGAGGGTTTATTTTTAAGACGTATAAGAAAGAATTAAAGTCTTTTTATAAGCCATTTGATAGTTTTTTAGTAACTAATAATTATTTAAATCAAGTAGCAACAAAAGAGTTGAAATCATTAGATTTAAACTCTTTTTCTTACCCAAAACCAGTAGAATTATTAAAAACTATTATCAATCAATCTACGCACAATAATGATATTATTCTCGACTTCTTTGCCGGCTCTGCCACCACAGCCCACGCAGTTATGCAACTGAATGCTGAAGATGGTGGTAACCGCAAGTTTATCATGGTTCAACTTCCCGAACTTTGTGATGAAAAATCAGAGGCTTTTAAGGCAGGATACAAAACCATCGCTGAAATCGGCAAAGAACGTATCCGCCGAGCAGGCGATAAAATAAAGGAAGAGCATGCTCTCACAGCACTTAATCTCGATATAGGTTTTCGTGTTTTAAAAGTAGACTCCTCAAATATGCAGGATGTCTATTATAATCCTGATGATTATTCCCAGGATCTGCTTTCAAAAATGGGCGATAACATAAAACCTGACCGCACTGATGAAGATTTGCTTTTCCAGGTGCTTCTTGATTGGGGAGTAGACTTAGCGCTACCGGTATCCAAAGAAAAGATAGCAGGCAATGATGTTTTTTTGGTCAGCGACAATGTCTTGGCAGCTTGTTTTGTCAAAAATGGAGAAATCACAAAAGACTTTTGTCATAATTTAGCAAAGCGAGAACCCTTGCGTGTTGTATTCCGTGATGCTGGTTTTAAAGATGATAGCATGAAGATTAATGTGGAACAGATTTTTAAGCTTAAGTCTCCACATACAGAGATTAAGACAATATAGGGGGGATAATATGAAATTAAAATTTAAACATCAGGCTTTTCAATCCCAAGCTGTTCAGGCAGTTATAGATTGCTTTAAGGGCCAACCGCCTGGCCAAGGTATTCGTTATCGGTTGGATCCAGGAGTTCAAAAACAACGGTTATTTGAACAATCCGGTTTTAGAAATTCTGAAATTGTGCTTAATGAGGCTCAAATTTTAGAGAATATCCAGAATGTTCAAAAACGACAGAATCTTCCTATTTCTTCCAGTTTATTTCAAGATCCGATTTCTCCTATTAATTTAGATATAGAAATGGAAACAGGAACCGGGAAGACTTATTGTTATATCAAAACATTTTTTGAAATGAATAAACTGTTTGGTTGGAATAAATTTATTATTGTTGTACCCAGCATTGCTATAAGGGAAGGGGTCTATAAATCATTTGAAATCACTGCTGAGCATTTTTTGGAAGATTATGGGAAAAAGATTAAGTTCTTTATTTATAATTCCAAGCAACTGCACAATCTTGAAAGTTTTTCTTCAGATACAGGTATCTATGTAATGATTATTAACGTACAGGCATTTAATGCTAGAGGCAAAGATGCACTTCGGATATACCAAGAGTTGGATGATTTTCAAAGTAGAAGACCGATCGATGTGATCAAAATGAATCATCCTATCCTAATACTGGATGAACCACAAAAAATGGAAGGAAATAAAACATTAAATTCCTTGAAAGAATTTCATCCGATGATGATTTTACGCTACTCTGCAACTCATAGAACGATTCACAATAAAATACATCGTTTGGATGCGCTCGATGCCTATAATCAAAAACTGGTTAAAAAAATTGCGGTTAGAGGTATAACTGTCAAGGGATTATCAGGGACAAATGCTTACCTTTACCTTGAATCCATTGAAGTCTCAAAACAGAGCCCGGTTGCACGGATAGAAATGGAACTGAAACAAAACAGTGGTGCTATTGTTCGAAAAACTCGAAGATTAGGAAAAGGAGCCAATCTTTATGATTTATCGGGCGCTTTGGATGAATACAAAGGATTTATTATTACTGAAATCAATGCAATTACAGATACTATCAGCTTTACCAATGGAGTTGAATTAACCGCCGGTGAAGCCGTTGGGAATATTAATGAAACTGCCATAAGGCGCATTCAAATTCGCGAAGCAATTAAAGCTCATTTTGAAAAAGAGCAAGTTTTATTTCAAAAAGGCATTAAAGTTTTAACCCTCTTCTTTATCGATGAGGTGGCAAAATATCGTGTTTATACGGAAGCGGGTGAAGAAAGCGGGCTGTATGGCAAGATTTTTGAAGAAGAGTACATTGATGCACTTAATTCATTTGGATTTTTAGATAAACCGGAATACCGGAAACATTTGGAAAGTATTCCAATTGAAAAAACACACAACGGTTACTTTTCAATTGATAAGAAAACAAAACACCTAATTGATCCAAAAACACAAAGACGAACAATGGAAACCGATGATGTTAATGCCTATGATTTGATTTTAAAAGACAAGGAACGATTACTTTCATTTGAAGAACCAACACGTTTTATTTTTTCCCACTCTGCACTACGGGAAGGATGGGATAACCCAAACGTATTTGTCATTTGCACTCTTAAACACAGTACCAGTATTATTTCCAGAAGGCAGGAAGTTGGTAGAGGATTACGCATTTCAGTAGATAAGTTTGGTGAGCGCCAAGACGACCCTTTAACAGTGCATCAAACCAATGTTCTGACGGTTGTTGCAAGTGAAAGCTATAAAGATTTTGTTTCCGGATTACAGAAGGATATCAGTGAATCGCTTTCTGAAAGGCCACGTTTCGCGAATGTAGAATATTTTACCGGAAAAATAATTTTAACTGATAACGGACCCGTTGAAATAAAAGAGTTAATGGCAAAACACATTCATAGATATCTTATTAAAAATGAGTATGTTGATGATAATGATAACATGACTGATGCGTATTATGAAGCTTTAGACAAAGGAGAGTTGACTCCTTTGTCAGATGATTTGCAGCCTCATAAAAAACAAATACTTCAGTTAATTGAAAGTGTATATAGTGATGCTAAATTTCCGACGATTGAGAATGAACGCAAAAGTAAAATTAATCCATTGAATGATAATTTTTACAAAAAAGAATTCAAGGAGCTTTGGGACCGTATCAATAAAAAAGCGGTTTACACTGTTCATTTTAACAGTGACGAATTGGTGGCAAAGTGTGTCGACACTCTTGATCGTTACCTTCGTGTCGCTCCGTTGCGTTATACGGTTCATCGCGGTGAACAAAAATCTGTAATTGAATATGACCAGGTAAAAGAAGGGCAAAGTTTTGAAATGATAGAGTCATCAGTGGAATATAATAAGAAATCAGTCCATTCCAATGTACCTTATGATTTGGTTGGAAAAATAACAGAAGATACTCAGCTGAAAAGGCAAACAATTTCAAATATCTTAATGAATATTGAGAAAGCAGTGTTTTCACAGTTTAAAACAAATCCGGAAAATTTTATTTCTGAGTCCATTCGATTAATCAATGAACAAAAAGCAACGATGATTATTGAAAGATTAGCTTATAATCCGATTAGTGAAAAGCACAGTGTTGATATTTTTACCGATAATCAAGTAAAACGAGACTTTAGATTGGCAGGAAAACCCTTAAAACATCATGTCTATGACTATGTTATTACTGATTCAAAGAAAGAGCGTGAATTTGTAGAAGAATTAGATGTAAGCGAAGAGGTAGTCGTTTACGCAAAACTCCCAAAAGGATTTTTTATACCAACTCCGGTAGGAAATTACAATCCTGATTGGGCTATTGCTTTTAAGCAGGGAGAAGTAAAGCATATATACTTTGTAGCGGAAACCAAAGGATCAATGTCTTCTATGGAGTTGAGAGAAGTTGAACAGACGAAGATTGAATGTGCGCGAAGATTTTTCAAAGATGTCCTAAGTAAAAAAAATATCAATTTCCCTGTTAAATATGATGTAGTTGATACTTATGATAAATTAATGGAAATAGTTAATCAATGAAACAAAATTATTTTGGACACAGACAAAGAATAAAGAATAAATATAAAAAATCAGGCATAGACGGTTGGCAGGATTATGAAGTTTTGGAGCTGGTACTTTCATATGCCATTTTGCGTAAAGATACAAAGCCAATTGCAAAAGAATTAATAAAACGATTTAAGACATTAAATGGTGTTTTAGATGCTGATATTAAAGATCTGAATTTGATGAATGGCATCTCTGATCATACAGCTTTGTTTCTGAAATTGTTAAAAGATATTACCATTCTTTATTTAAAGAAAGATTTACATAAAAAAGATTTACTTTCCTCTTCAGAAGTGGTTTTCGATTATTTAAAGGGTTCCTTAAAGGGGAGTGTAGACGAAGAATTTAGAAGTCTCTTTTTAAATAGCAGGAATCAATTAATTGAGAGTGAGACATTACAGATCGGCACAGTAAATAAATCCGTAGTTTATCCTAGAAAAATTGTAGAGCGGGCTCTGCATCATCATGCGGTTGGTGTAATTATTGCGCATAATCATCCTGCTGGAACATTAGAACCATCAAAGGAAGACTGTTTAGTTACAAAAGTCATTAAGGATTCACTGAAGACTGTTGATATTAAACTTTTAGACCATATTATTATCGGAGGGAATGATTATTTTAGCTTTAACCAAAAAGGACTTTTGTCGTAAAGCTGTCTCAGGCTACCGGATTTTCTCACTGGTAAAACTATACAGAATATAAAAAAGGAGATGGGGATTTGAATAGTCTTGTTCTCGAATTACAAAAAGATGCACTGGATAAAAATACCAGAGTATCGGATCTTTTACGGAAAGCTTTTGTAGTTTCAAAAAAACTAGGCATAATTAAAATAGAGAAGTGGTTAGAAAATGAATTAAATGGTTATCCGTCAAATAGCAATATTCCTGATTACAGGACAGTTTATGGACAAATTAAGGTTTGGAATCCGTATCAAGGATGGCAGTTTTTAAATTTTAAAGATCCCAAAAAAGCAGAGATATTATCCAAAAGGAAAATAAATCAATCAATTGGGGAGTTAGATTCGATTGCCGAAAACAATAAGAATGTAGATCTGCAAGTACCGTTTTCACAGGAGAATATAAATAAAATAATGAAATCAATGGATACCCCCTTACATCCAGTATTATTTACTTCTTATACTGAAGTTATTAAAATTATAAATGTAGTTAGAAATACTATATTAAACTGGTCGTTACAGCTTGAAAAAGAGGGAATTATGGGCGAAAGTATGTCTTTTTCTAAAAAGGAAAAACAGATAGCGGATAAAGCAACTTATCAAATTACTAACTATATTGGCAGCATGCATAACTCACAAATTCAACAAGATTCTTCAGGAGCAATACAAAAATTAAATATTGAAATCAATATGGGTGATCTTCTGGCTTTTATTGCTGAAATTAAAAAATCTATTGAAAAATTAGATTTAGAGAAAAGTAAAAAACAAAAGTTAATTGCTGAAACAGAGATAATAAAAAATCAAGCGAATTCTCCAAAACCAAATAAGAAAATAATATTTGAATCGTTGAAAACATTAAAAACCATTCTTGAAGGTATAGTAGGCAATATTATAGCGACAGGTTTGTTAGTTAAATTAGGTCAATTTTTTCTAAGCAATATAGACTAAGGACAGGGGATGAGAAGAAAGAGGGTCAGGTCTTCACATTTGACATAACTTTTTCCTAGAATAGAAACTAATATGACGAAAGGTATTTTTTATAGGTAAAGAATTGTTTTTAAGATAAATGCAGTATATTTTATTAATGAATGTGAATTTTAAGGTAATTTCCACGTAAAAAGGTAAATACAAAATAAAATTAAAATATTGTAACCTGTACGAAGGTAGCAGGAGAGACCTTTTCTTTTTAATAAAAGAGAAAAGAGCCGAAGAGGTAAGATACCACAAGTATCCAAACTTTCAGGCAAAAGGACCGTTACCGGACAGAACTCTGGAAAACTTTACACCTTTGTCAATATTTGTCAACGAAACTGAAACTCGCAGATGCAAGGTAGATGAGCATTTTAAAAAAATGGGATTTGAGGTATAAAACAATGAAAAATTACTCACCTAAAACGGTTAAATTATTTCTTCTGGAAGGCGATCCAACTGGTGCTAAAAAGATACAACTTAGCAATTGGTCTGGTATTGCCTTTGTCGTTCCGCGCAATAAGCTCGAAATTATTAAAAAACTAGACGAACTCAAAAAGCAATGTCTCTACTTTCTGATGGGTGGGTCCTCTCTGAGTCAGGAGGTGTATATCGGTGAAGCAGAGAATTTTCAGAAGCGAATTCCCCAACATCAAAGCAAAGATTTTTGGAACGTCTGTATTGTTTTCTTGGCAAAAGATGAAAATTTATCAAAAGCGCATGTTCGTTTTTTGGAGGCCGCTTTTATAGCAGAATGTCAAAAAGCCAACCGAGCCAAGCTCCATAATGCTAATAACCCGGAAGGCGCCAAACTCCCAGAAGAGGATACTTGGGAAATGGAAGAATTTAAACAAAACATTAAACTAATTCTATCCACCCTTGG